>JAANMX010000400.1_pt1 | contig 58620 bp, 53 predicted proteins | sample 7279681 | NCBI WGS metagenome assembly JAANMX01 (sample SAMN14094542, study PRJNA606508) | bioreactor metagenome | isolation source: A lab-scale SPAN reactor treating ammonium-rich wastewater day 351 | place: Ireland: Galway | collected 2018-01-01
AACCCGGCAATGATGGAACTCTTCCCCTTCGTCAACACAGTAGCCGTGATCGTGCGGGGTTACAATCAAGTTGTGATGCTCGTGGATGGCAATGTGAGTCAGCGTCTGGACTCGGGCGGTATCGGACCCTACGGTATCGCAGGCGATCCGCTCACCAACCAGATGATTGTCACCAACCGGGATACTGGCAACGCCTTCGCCTTCTATCGGGACACAGACGGCTGGAAGATGCTTCCAAACTTTGAGTTGAATGACTTTGGCGACACCGAGCGGACAGTACCCTTCGAGGCGGTCTACAATTGGAACAACCAACGGTACTACATTACCTTTATGATGCCCAACGGTCAATGGTTTGTAGATGTCTTTGAACGAAACAACCCCACATATGTTCGGCACATTGCCACCATTCCTGTAGGCAACAGCGGCAGCGACCGAGACCCGAAAGTGGGCGGCAGCGGGATGGTCATCAATTCGGAGACCAACAATCTCTTCGTAGCTGACACAGCCGCCGGGACCGTAACTGTCATCGGTCCGGATAATCGGGTCAAAGCGACTATTCCCGTGGGCAATGACCCCTACGAGGTGGCGGTCAACCGGGTAACGATGACGGTCTACGTCACCCTGCGGGCTGGCAACAGCCTGGCCAAGATCGATGATGGTTTCTAATCACGACTTTATACAAAGTCCCATAGAAACAGGTAGTTTTGTAGGGCAAATTTCCATATCCGCCGCTGATGGCAGGTAAGAAATCTGCCCTGCGAAATTCACCCTTCCAAGGAAAGAGGCTACAGCAAAGTCAGAGACCACCGGCAAAACCGATGGTCTCTGACTTTGCTGTAGCCATATTCTCCATCAGGGACATTCTGGAATTTGCTTTGCTTATGCTGTCACATAACCTACGCTGCAGAAAGTGACAAACGAATCGAATGAGGGTATCCAATGAATCCTGGCGTCGTTTTTTTCCTCTAATCTCTATGGGTGTGGTGGGTTTGTTCTCATTTTTCTTGTATCTTCCTGCGCTCCAGTACGGCTTTTTTAACGATGACCCCAGCGGCAACTTCCAATGGATGGAAGGTATCCAATGGTATAGGCTATTTGTTTCTTCTGAAGGCTACGGATTCTATCGTCCGACTGGGTTTGTGATCTGGAAATTGCTCTATGCTTTGGCTGGAGAATATAACACAACGCTTTTTCATGCCTTTTCGCTGATCATGCATGCTGTAAACACGGCCTTGCTTTGGTTGCTAGCTTTCTGGCTGGGGCAGCGACATGGATATGCGTGGCTTGTAGCACTCGCCTTTGCCACTTTCCCCTTACAATATGAGGCAGTAGCCTATGTTGCCGCACTTTTTCATCTATTACTGGTCTTTTTTGTATTGGTTGTGCTTCTCTGTTACTACCATGCCCGCCGCACAGGCTCTTACGCCTATCTGTTGGTTGTCCATCTGGCTCTTGTATTGGCGCTGTTCACTCATGAGAACTGGTTTATCATCCCCCTACTCATAGTCAGTATGGAATGGCTTCTATGCACTGACTTTATATCGCGTCGTTCGGCTTCGCGCTCCGTATGGCAATTTCTGGTTGCACCAACGCTATTTATGGGATGGTGGCTTCTTGTGCCCAAACTGGACACCCCTGGCCCTCAGTCCGTGACCGAGGTGCTCAAGAACACACTGCCCTTTCTGCAGTCGCTTGTCTATCCTCTGCTGCCGTTCGCACGGCTAAGTGTCTCACAAGTAGTGGGTTTGCTCGTCCTGGCCGGCTGCGTTGTACTTATCACACATATTATAGCGCACAGAATTCGCACACGAGCTTTGTGGACATTCGCCTTGGGTTGGCTGGTTTTTGCTGCCTTGCCTAATGCTGTTGCCCTTGCCTGGGACTATTTACACGGCAGCCCGCGCCTCTACTATCTCTCTTCTATCGGCATAGCCATGCTATGGGCTATGCCAGTTTTGGCGTTGGGTCAACTATCCTACAAAGGTACTCGACAGAAAATCATAACAGCCGTCGTTCAAATTGGGTTAGCCCTGATGATTGTTCTGCCGCCGTTGCCATTTGTTCGCTGCGAAATGGGGTTTTATGCCCAGACGACACGTCTTATACAGTTATTAGTGGCTGCAGCGCAAAATACACCGACCGACCAGAATTTGGTCTTTGTTAACCTCCCATTCTATTTCACATCACATCCAGAATCCCCAGATGGATGCCCGGCAACCTATCCTTTTGTCACAACGGGTGCAGTTGTTGTGCCAGCCTACGCCGATCTGAGCGATTTCATTCGGGTAAACGGTGGCCCAGATCGGCCTGTACGCGGAGCAGTTGTGGTTGAGTATGACTCTATCTGGCCCCCACGCTATGGAACGGCTCTCCCATTGACAGAGATTCGCGGGTTGTTACAGGAAACCCGTCTCTATGTATTTGATAATCGTAGCTGGACTCTATGGAATCTGACAGATGTTTGGACGCCCTATCCGCCGCTGCCTTCAATGCCGCTGGCCGTATTTGAAGATTCTTTAGAATTAGCGAGCGCCAAAGTAAATCGCAGCGGTGATAATTTATCAGTCGATCTCGAATGGCGCATAATGAGACTCTTAACGCGACCGATGACCGCCTTTGTGCATCTCTATGCACCCACCGGACAATTGATGGCACAGCATGATGGGGTGCTTGGTCAGAACGGCCATCCTGAATACTTGGCGCCAGCGGTTCTTTGGCAGGACGGGGATCTACTTCGAGAGACACACCTCCTACAGCTTCCGGATCCGCTTCCTGCTGGGGAATACGCAGTCGCTGTAGGCGTATACTATTCGGACGACATCCAACGTCTGATGGCTCGCACAAGCGTTGGCGAGCCATTAAAGGACAATGTAAGTGTGGTCCAATATTGGGAAATTAGGTGAATGGATGACTTGACTTTGGCAGTCCTCCTTACACAACCTGATTCCCGAGAGACTCACCTGCGAGGAGGCGACGAATATTGGCGAACTCTTCGACACGCTGGGCGGTAACACCCAGAAAAGCCGTGTGGGGTGTCAGCACCACATTTTGGGCCGGGTTATGGGCCAATGGCAAAAGTGGATTGTCCGGCAGGATTGGCTCCCAGCCAAAGGTGTCCAGCGCGGCCCCCGCCAGATGACCTGATTCTACGGCCCTGGCCAGGGCTGTCTCATCGATTACACCGCCGCTGCCACAGCTGACCAGATAGCTGTTTTGGGGCATCCGGGCCAATGCCTGGGCAGACAGCACACCGGCTGTCTGTCTGGAAAAGGGCAGCAGATTGCAGAGCATATCACTTTCGGCCACCAGATCATCAAATACACGATAGCCAATACCCAATCCAGCCTCCACATCCCCCGGCAGGGGGCTGCGTTTGTGATAGAACAACCGGCAGCCAAAGGGTTCTAAACGCCGAGCCACCTCCACCCCAATCTCCCCAAAACCCAGAATACCCACAGTCAGGCCATTCAAAACCCGCAACCCCCGGCGCTGGCTCCAGTTAGGGGCAAAAGTATTTTCATCCGTAGCCCTGCTCGTCTGGATTCCCGACGGATTCCGGATCGCACTTTCGCCGTCGTGAGCGCGGCGCAAAAGTGCGAGAATCTGCCAGATCAGATGCTCGGCCACCGCCATCGCCCCGGGCAGGGGATAGTTACAGACCGGGACCCCCACTTCCCTGGCCGCGTCTAAGTCGATGTCATAGGTCAACCTGCCCAGCCGCTGGATTAAGCGCAGCCTTTGGCCCGTATGGATCATCTCCCTATCAATCACACAGGCCCGTTCGCTGATTAAAAAGTCAGCTTCCGGGATGGCTGCCAGGACCTCCTCTCTGCTCGCTTCGTACAAAAACCGAATATCATCGACCTGGCCGGGTATCGATCTGCGCGCTGCCTGTTGATGGCGCTCGCTGCGGGCCGTAAGAAAGAGGAGGGTGGTCATCATCGCTTCCAATCAAAACCAGCCCAATGTAATCCAGGCGGCAATGGGTAAGTCAGAAAAATAGAGGGGGGATTCACGACGAGAGGCGGCGTGCTCCGGCACGCCGCCTCCCCTCAATTGTAACTGCACACCATTCTACATCATTCCCCATTCATCGACAGGTCGAGCACTTCCCCACTCAGCGCGTCGATCACCGCTGTGGCCCTCTTGCCGCCGCTTTCCAGCGTCACCACCCAGACGGGTATCCCGCCGCGCACATCGCTTTTGGCCGTGGCGCCGTCCACTTCGCCCATCAGATTGGCATCGGCCACGGCGGTCTTGGCAATCTCAATCGCTTCGCCCACTGTAAGACGGGGGCGATTGGAGGCGGATGTGGTGTTTTCGCCGGGCCGGGACCCGAGGGTCACATCAAAAGTCATCTGCTCGCCCTTGCGCAGCACATCCAGCCGCACACTCTGCCCCGGCTCGGTTTCGGTGATCAGATAGCCGACCAGATCTTCAAAACTGCACACGGGCAGGCCATTGATGCCCACCACAATATCCCCGGTGCGTACACCGGCCCTGGCCGACGGTCCCCCGGTCACCGCCTGGGCCACGAAGACGCCCAATTCGTTGGGGATCAGCTTCTCTGCCGCGGCCACCTGCGCGTTGATTGTCGTGCCGGAGATGCCCAGGAAGGAGTAGCTGTAGACCCCATCGGCAATCAGCGCGGGGACAACTTTGCGTACTACCGCAACCGGAATAGCGAAGCCTACCCCCGCATTCGAGCGGGCATCCGAGCGGATGGCGAAATTGACGCCCACCACTTCGCCCTGCAAATTGAGCAACGGCCCGCCGGAGTTGCCGGGGTTGATGGCCGCGTCGGTCTGGATCACTTCGGGCAGGGAGTAGCGGGTGCCCGCGGTCTCGCCCACCTGGAAGCTGCGGCCCAGGGCGCTGACAATCCCCAGGGTCATCGTGCCATCCAGCCCAAAGGGGCTGCCCAGGGCGATGACGTAGTGGCCCACCCGCAGGGGGGTGTCGGCGACGGTCAGGGGTGTCAGGCTCATCCCCGCAGGCGGCGTAACTTTGATAACGGCCAGGTCGGCCTGGGGGTCACGGGCCACCAGCTTGGCATCCGCCCACATCCCATTGGCAAAGTTGACCAGAATCGTCTGGGCATCTTCCACCACGTGGTTGTTGGTGACAATATGGCCTTCCGCGTCCCAGACCCAGCCTGTGCCTTCCCCGCCCTGGGGTATGGACGGCGCACCGAAGCGGGAATCCGCCGCCGGCTGGGTGGTGACCTGAATGTTGACCACTGACGGGACGACTGAATCATACAGCCCGGCCAGAAGCTCCTGGTCCGGCGTCACACTGTTCTGGCCCAGGGCGACCGATTGGAACGAAGCCGGTTGGGCAGAGGGCGGCGCGGCTTCCACTGGGCGGGAAGGCAGCAGATGGCTGTTGCTCATCACCAGCAGGGCAGCCAACACCAAAACGGCAATCACAAGAAGTGTAGTTCGCAACGTGCCACTCTCTTCTCTCATCACAATTTTCTCCTTCGGTAGATATGCCAGACAAAAAAGCGTTCGGGTTTTCACGCTGTATACATTCTATCGCCAATCCCATTCAACATCCTTAGCCGCTGAATAAGAAAAGTTTATGATCTCTTTATATGACTTCGTTTCAGACGAAACCCCCATTTCCGGGACGCACCCAATAGCCCCTGAAGTTTGACATCTGCCAGACAGCCGTCTATACTTATCGTCATTATGAAGATTTGCACTGGGTGGTATGGGCGTCCTGAACAGAGGATTGTCAACGCACCGGCGGCATGGGCAGCTAGTCCCGTGCTCCGGTAGCGGTTTTTTGGGTTTGTCACCTGCGCCGTGAGCACATGCGAATCACGGCGTTTTTTGTGGGAAGAAGCAACGACGCCGTGGACCATTGCCACGGCGTTTTTTTGTGTATTGGGATTGGGGTTCAGGGGGTCAAATGAAACTGAGCAACGAAGAAGTGCGCCACGTGGCCGAGCTGGCAAAACTGGAATTGAGCGACGAAGAGATCAGCCACTACGCCGAGCAACTTTCCGCCATTCTCGACTATGCGGAGCAGATTCAGGGCGTGGACACCAGCAGCGTGCCCCCCACACCCTATGTGTTGCCTTTGCGCAATGTGATGGCCGAAGATGTCCTGGGCGAATGTCTGCCTAACGAAGCCGCGGTGGGCAATGCCGCCGACGCCAAAAATGGCTACTTCCGCGTGCGCGCTATCTTTGAAGAATAAGACGGGAAATGCCCCGCCTGGGAGCGCCGCCATCCCTGGCGGCCAGCTATCATCACTCGTCGCCAGGGATGGCGGCGCCCCCAACATCTTTTACTACTGAGGCCGAATGTGACTGACAAAACAGCGACCCAACTCCATCAGTTGACCGTCCACGCGGCCGTGGCGGGACTGGCCGCGGGCGACTTCTCCGCGGCTCAACTGACCCGCTCCGTCCTGGCCCGCATCGAGCAGGTGGATGGGCAGGTCTGCGCCTATTTGAATGTAGCTGGGGAGCAGGCGCTGGAACAGGCTGCCGAAGCGGATCGTTTACGGGCGGGGGGCGACAGCCGTCCCCTGTTGGGCATTCCCCTGGCGATCAAAGATGTGCTCTCCACCCAGGGAATCGTTACCACCGCGGGCAGCCGGATTTTGGAAGGCTATCTGCCCCCCTATACGGCCACGGCTGTTCGGCGTTTGCAGGATGCCGGCGCGCTGGTTCTGGGCAAGACCAACACCGACGAATTCGCGATGGGATCCAGCACAGAGAACAGCGGCTATTTCACCACCCACAACCCCTGGAATCTGGAACGGGTACCCGGGGGCAGCAGTGGCGGTTCGGCTGCGGCCGTGGCAGCCGATGAGACGCTGGCCGCGTTGGGCACAGACACGGGCGGCAGTGTACGCCAGCCCGCTTCGCTCTGCGGTGTGGTCGGTCTGAAGCCCTCCTATGGCCGGGTCAGCCGCTACGGGCTGATCGCCTATGGCAGCAGTCTGGACCAGATCGGGCCGATCACCAAAGATGTGACAGACGCGGCATTGCTGCTGGGTACACTGGCCGGCCACGATTCCCACGACAGCACCAGTCTGGATGTGCCTGTGCCTGACTACACAGCCAACCTGACCGGTGACATTCGCGGGCTGCGGGTGGGCGTGCCCGCCGAGTACTTTATCGACGGGATGGAGCCGGACGTGGAGGCGGCGGTGCGGGCCGCCATCGAACACCTGGCCGGGCTGGGCGCAGATATCGTCCCCATTCACCTGCCCAACACAGACAAAGCCCTGCCCGTCTACTATCTGATCGCCACCGCCGAGGCCAGCGCCAACCTTTCCCGTTTCGACGGCATCCGTTTTGGTCCCGGCGGCAAAGCAGACCGGCTGCTGGACAACTACCGGCAGGTGCGGGGGCGGGGCTTTGGCCGGGAAGTGAAGCAACGGATTATGCTGGGCACCTACGCCCTGAGCGCGGGCTATTACGACGCTTATTATGGGAAGGCCCAGCAGGTGCGTACACTGATCAAAGGGGATTTCGAGACGGCCTTTGCCCAAGTGGATGTGATCGTCTCTCCCACTTCGCCCACCACTGCCTTTCCCATCGGGGAAAAGGCGGACGATCCCCTGGCGATGTACCTGGCCGACATTTTCACCGTCAGCCTGAACCTGAGCGGGATGTGCGGCATCAGCATTCCCTGCGGTTTTGATCGCAACCATCTGCCCATCGGCCTGCAAATCCTGGGGCCGTCTCTGGGCGAAGAAGTTATTCTGCGCGCCGCCTATGCCTATGAACAGACGACTGAATGGCACACGCGGAGACCGGTACTCAAATGACCGCCGACGGCAGACCGCGGACAGCGCTTGGCTTCGGCGTCAGCCGTCAGCCGTCAACACTCGAATAAGCAGCCAATGAACCAATCACCCAATCATCCCCCCTATCGACGGAGAGCGGCCAGTGCCGACTGCCGGCAACCGCTCAGTGGAGCCTGCTGAGGGTTGTGCAATCGGCGCACGAGGGCTTGTCCGCTTCTTACCAGAAGTTCACCGTTTTCTAAAAACGTAACTATTCAGGCCAGCGCCGGTTGAGTAGGCTGGGGCTGTTTCCAGCCGTATCGAAACCAAGCGGGTTTACACGGAATGACTCGTAGACCCGTTCGCTTGATTTCGATACGCCCTCCGAAGACTCCGGGCTACCCTTCGACAGGCTCAGGACACCGCTCAATCAGCGCTCTCTGGTCTGATGGCTGAACAGTTACCTAAAAACGTTGAACTTCTATCGATTCTCCAACGAAAGGGATGACCGCAACCGGTCGTTTTGATGATGACACATTCCACTGTAATCAATACACCTGTACTAACCCCACCCACACGCCAACCGATCAATACCAATGGACAGAGCACTTTGCGCCGATCGCTGGACAGCCGACTGAGCGAACGTATCCACCGGGTGGCCCCGTCGGCCATTCGCCGTTTCTTTGACATCGCCGCCACAATGGAAGATGTGATCAGCTTGGGCATCGGCGAGCCAAACTTCGTCACCCCGGCCCCGATTTTGCAGGCCGGGCTGGATAGCATCCGCCAGGGCGATACGGCCTACACCTCCAACGCCGGGGTGCTGGAACTGCGGGCTGCGGTAAGCGAGATGTTGCAGCGTCGCTACAACGGCCCGGCTTATAACCCGGAGCAGGAGGTGCTGATTACCGTCGGGGTGAGCGAGGCGATGTACCTGGCTATGCAGGCCATTCTGGACCCCGGCGATGAGGTGATTGTGCCCCAGCCCTGCTTTGTCTCCTACACTGCGGATGTCATTCTGGCCGGGGGGGTGGTGGTGGATGTGCCCACCTACGCCACCAATGATTTTGTGCTGAAACCGGAGCAGATCGAGGCGGTGATCAGCCCTCGCACAAAGGCCCTGCTCATTGGCTACCCCTGTAACCCCACGGGCGCGGTAATGAACCGGGACGAGATGCTGGCGATTGCCCAGGTGGTAGAAAAACACGATCTGCTGGTCATTTCCGATGAAATCTATGACCGATTGGTCTACAGCGATCACCAGCATGTGATGTTTGCCAGCCTGCCCGGTATGGCCGAGCGGACCATCCACCTGGGCGGGATGAGCAAAGATTATGCCATGACCGGCTGGCGTATTGGCTATGCCGCAGGCCCGGCGGACCTGTTGGGTGCCATGCGCAAGATTCATCAATACCTGATTATGTCCGCGCCCACCGCGGGTCAGGCTGCCGCGTTGGCCGCCCTGACAAATCCGGTGGCCGAGCTGGCTGTGCAGGAGATGATTGCCAGCTACGACGCCCGCCGCCGTCTGGTCGTCAATGGGCTGAACTCCATCGGGCTGGACTGTTTCGAGCCAAAGGGCGCGTTCTATGCCTTTCCCAGTGTGCGGCGAACGGGTATGGACGAGCATGAATTTTGCGAGCGGCTATTGCTGGAGGAGAAGGTGGCGGTGATTCCAGGCAGCGGTTTTGGGCGGGGCGGCGAGGGGCACGTACGCTTGGCCTATGCAGCCAGCCAGGAGAATATCGAAACCGCGCTGGAGCGGATGTATCGCTTTATGCAGCGGCACGGGTAGGGGTGAGGGGGTGACAGGGTGACAGGGTGACAAGAGGACAATGGGACGCAGCGCCCAGAGGGCACCCGGCAGAAACCCCAGATGAACGCAGAGGAAATCCGTACTGATCAACGAGATGATAAAGCGTAGGTGCGGTTTGTAACCGCACTTTCACCCGGAGAAGTGCGGTTACAAACCGCACCTACAGATTCCACCGTCTTCTTGATCAGCACAAAATCCGTGCAAATCCGTCTTTTCCGTGCGCATCCGTGTTCTATTCTTCAGGGCAATGGGACGCAGCGCCCAGAGGGCACCCGGCAGAAACCCCAGATGAAATCCGTGCAAATCCGTCTTTTCCGTGCGCATCCGTGTTCTATTCTTCAGGGCAGTTGGTAGACGAAGATGACCGGATCCCCGGCTCGATTGCGCTGAAGCAGAAAGACACCGCCGGGGTAGCGGCTCTGCAATTCCGCGGCCAGGGCCTGATCGTCTGGCTGGAGGATAACTGAGGATTGGGGTGGCAGATTGACCGGCCAATTGTCCGTATGAATGGCAACACCCCGCCCGGCATAGGGGCCACCCGATAGAAACTGAACCGTGCGGTCACTCCACTGGGCCCGGCGGTTGTCACCCGTATCGATCAACACAGCCGTGCGCCCATCGGGCAGGCTGCGGATGGCCCGCCCGGCCAGACTCTCCGGATCGTTATAGACCGTCTGCGCTTCGTACCATTCCACCCAATTGTAAGAAGCGGCCAGAACGATCAGCCCCATCACCACAAAAAGGGTAAATTGGCCCAACCAGACCGCGCCGCTGCGCATCAGCGTCGCTCTGGCCCGGTCCACTGCCAGCCCGCTGATCAGCCCGGCTACAGGCAGGGCAGGCAATAGCCGGGGCCAAAAGGGACTGTTGATTGTCAGCACGCCGCCCAGGACCACCACTGCGGCCAGCCAGGAAAGCATCTGCCAGCTTTGCAGCCGGTCCAGATTCAGAATCAGATACCCAATGCCCAGGAGCAGGAGTGGCCCGATGAGGCTATCCAGCATTGACCCCTGCCAGCCAAAATGGGTACTCTTGTCGTTGAACAGCCAAAAGGTGAGGAAGGTGCGCCGGGCATTTTCCAGTAGCACGGCGTTGATGCCCTCCACACCGAAGACCCCTTGCATATGGACCAATCCGCCCGGATTAAAGATAGAGACCTCTTGCAGACGGGTGATGAAGGCGGCGGGGCTGCGTAACCAGACCCCTGCAAAGGGCGACAGAAAGAGAAAGCCCCCCCCGACCCAAAGGCCAAATCCAGTCCAGCCTGTCTGTCGCAACCAATTTCGACGGCTTAACACAAGCCAGAGCCACCAGAGCAGGGCAACCACCCCAAAGACCCGCCCGCTGTAATAGAGCGTACCGGCCAACCCCAGCAGCAGACCGGAAAGCGCCAGGGCTGGACGAGAACCCGTACGAACGCCTCTGTGCAGGGCCCACAGCCCCAGCACCCCCCAGGCCACTGGCTCCAGATATTCGGGCATCCGGCCAAAATGGACGAATGTATAGCCCGCGCCCGTAAATGCAGCAGCCAGCAGCGCGGGAAGCCGTCCGTCATCTCTCTCTATATCTTCTACGGGTGTGCGGCGAAAAAGCTCGCACCCCAATAGCCAGACGCCCAGGAGTGTCAACAGCCCTGCGTAGAAACCGGCCAACCGGTTGCCCAGCAGCCAGTCACCAGTAAGGTTTATCCCCAGCGCCGCGGGATAGAAAGCAAAAAGAGGAATATTGGCCCACCCCGGCGCAAAGATACGCTCCTCCAGCCCCGCGACAATTTGCAGGGCTTGCAGGCCGTGGCTGGCCGGGTCCCCATCCACCCGCACGGGGACGGACGGCAACTGCCAGCCAAGCAGAACTCCGCTTATCAGCAGAATCAGCAGCAGCAGCGGCCAGCTTCTCTCCGGGGCTATATCTTCCGAGGCAGCGCCATTCCCACCGCCAGACAGCCAACTCCCCCCGACGTACAGCGCGATGGCCGCCAGCCAGAGATAGCGCGTCCAGGCTGGCTCCGTCTGGTTCTGCTGAAAGTAGTAGAGCAGGAGTGCGCCGACCAGCAGGGCCGCGCCGGTCAGCAAAGCACCGGGCAAAGCCAACCGGGCCGCTTTCCTGGGAATTTCATCGACAGGGGTCCGCCGGGGCCAACTATAGGCAGCAACGCCAAAGAGCAGCGCGCCAACCCCGGCCAGATAGAGACCGAAATGCTGGCGGTCGCCTGTTGACCAGTGGGAGAGATCCCACAAAAAGGGCAGATTGGTGGATACCCAGGGGATACGCAGAAATTCCAGAGGCTGCTGGTCGAAGAGATATTGAGCGGCATAGACAGCCAAAAGAGCCGCAAGAATCGCCAAAAAGCGCAGGAATCGCACGCGTTCAGCCTTGCTGGAAGGGGATGGGATGGGAGAAAGACAAAACCCGGTTGTCCAAATGGACGGTCAACCGGGTGTGCTTACAACATTGGGGCAAGATAACCAACCAGAGGTAGCTGTTCAGCCACCCCACCCCCTCCCCATTCCAGGCAGAGAACTGGAGCGACTCCTCCCCAAAGTAGGGGAGGTTGGGAGGGGGTGAGCAGTTACAACCAGAGGTTAGGCCGCGTCTTCGGTCTCTTCTACTTCGGCCTGGACGGGTTTGCTCTTCTTGGCAGTGGTCTTCGGTGCCTCGTCTTCGTCTTCGATTTCACTTCCGTCCTTGGCAGCCCGGCGGAACTCCCGGATACCCTTGCCCAGCCCGCCAAAGACCTCGGGCAGGCGGCCAACGCCGAAAAAGATGACAACAATCACCAGAATCAAAATCAGTTCTGTGGGTCCAAGAGAAGGCATTGGGATGCTCCTTAGTGAATATTTCGTCGGCAACCCGGCCAGAGGGGAGGGTCGTCTTTACGAGCGATAGAGTGGACCTATTATAACACGGGCGCAAAGTGCTGCAAATCTCCAACCAGAAGGAAAGAGAACGCACGCATCTCTCCCATTCCTGGGACGTATCCTATGCGGAACGGGCTGATTGTCGCGGATAGAAGCGAGACTTCCGCCTGGCCAGACCCACGGAGTCTCGCTTCGGTCAAGAGGACTTACCAGCCGAAGCGCTCTTCCAGCCAGGGGTCGCCCTGCATATGATAGCCAGCCCGTTCCCAAAAGCCGGGCCGATCACCCGACATAAACTCCAGCCCCCGCAGCCATTTGGCGCTCTTCCACAGATACTTTTTGGGCACGAGGAGACGCATGGGATAGCCGTGTTCCGGGTCCAGAGGCTTGCCGTCGTACGAATAGGCCAGCATTGTGTCGTCGTCGTCCAGCACATCCAGCCCGATGTTTGTGGTATAGCCCAGCTCGCAGTGGGCCATCACATGGGTAGCTGTGGGGTCCACGTCGATCAGCTTGGCAAAATCCCGCCAGGCGACGCCGGTCCAGGCGGTGTCCAGTTTGCTCCAGCGGGTCACACAGTGAATGTCCACCGTCTGGGTCTGCTGGGGCAGGGCCATCAGATCGGCCCAGGAGAAGCGCTTTTCCTCGTTCACCAGCCCAAAGACCCGCAAGTCCCAGTTGTCCAGATTGGCGTAGCGGGGTGTTTCGCCGTAGGTGAGGACGGGGAAGCGCTCGCTGAGAAACTGACCGGGGGGCGTGCGTTCATCCCGGTTCTCGCCGGGCAGGTTCTTCACCCGTTTGAGCCGTTCGACTTTTTTGAAGGGGTTTTCAATGCGCATTGGTTTATACCTCCGCTGTCACAAAGGCTGAGGAAGCCTTTTGATAAACCATCTGTTCAATCTCAGCCTCAAGTGTATTCAGAAAACGCCTGAATTGGGAAACATCAACCGACAGTGTGCCGCCCACATAGGCCGATTTGTTCCTCTCCATTCGTATCATCACACGGACAGTGACTTCGCCCTCGCCATTTTCTGAGATGTCCCCGTCCAGGAGCGCAAATTCAAAGTCCAACTCCGTGGGGACAAAGACAAATGGCTCTCTGTCATCGAAGATATCGTCATCTCCCGCTGCGCAGGAATCCAGAAAATTCCGTGCACCAGTCACCAACTGCCGATAGCTGCGCCGGGATAGGGTCGGCACGGATTGTGGTTTTACAAGAACTGCCTGACGATTGACGATAAGACGCAGTGACAATTCGCTGCGAATCCACTCTTCGCCGGGGAATTCAAGCGCAAGAGGTGTCAATCGGAATATAGATTGGTCGGTTTTGAGTTCAGCCATTTGATTTCACCGCCACCCGTAGTTGCGGGCCAAATTGCGCAGTTCGTGTTTCGACACGCCTGTCAGAATCGTTACGATCCATCCGTCATCTACGACAACGATATCATACCGGTTTGCGCCTTGCCGTTGCACAAAAACCTGTGCGCCGTCATTCTGAAAAAAGCGCTGGGAGAAATTGTTGATCACATCGTCCACATCCACAGAACGATCTGCCAGTCGGTGAGTCGCGTGCTTTGTAAGCCTTCTGCCGCCTGGCGTGTACTTGTACTCCTCCATCATCAAACCTCATCGAGTGAATCTGAATCCGCTCAAATCCGCCTGATCCGCGGTATCCGCTCCATCCGCGTTCTATCTCCCCTATGCCACAAACCGTTTCAACACAATCGTCGCATTCTGCCCGCCCAGACCAAAGCCGTTGCACAGCCCCGCATCCACCCGGTGTTCCCGGCTCTCATTCGGCACGTAGTCCAGATCGCAGGCCGGGTCGGGAAGCTCGTAGTTGATGGTGGGCAGGATGCGGTCTTCCTGCATCGCCTTGACCAGCACAGCCGCGCTCTGGGCACCGGCTGCGCCCATTGCGTGGCCGATACTGCTCTTAATGCTGGTGATGGGGATGGCATAGGCGACTTCCCCAAAGACCCGTTTGATGGCGGCGGTCTCCATTGTATCGTTAAGCATCGTGCCTGTGCCGTGAGCCACAATCCAGTCGATGTCTGTAGCGGCCAGAGCGCTCTCGGCCAGGGCCAGGGACATACAGGTCGTCGCGCCTGTGCCGGTTGGCTCTGGGGCCACCATATCGTACGCATCTTCGCTCAGGGCATAGCCGGCAAACTCGGCCAGAATCGTTGCGCCCCGGGCCTGGGCGTGTTCCAGGGTTTCCAGCACAAAAACGCCCGCGCCTTCACCCACTACCATCCCATCCCGGTTGCCGCTGAAGGGCGCGCAGGCTTTTTCCGGGTTGGCGTTGTTGGTGCTGGCCGCGCCCAGACGGCTGAAGGTGGTGATGATCATTTTGGAGAGATAGCCCTCGGCCCCACCGGCAATCATCACATCCGCATCTCCCCGTTGCAGACGGCGGGCCGCTTCGCCAATCGAAGTAATGCCTGTGGCGCAGGCTGTTACCTGGCTGTTGGTCGGCCCGGTGACGCCGAGTTTGATGGCGACAAAGGTGGGCGTGCCACTGATGAGCGCGGCGGTGCCATTGGCCGGGTTAAAGCGCCGAGGGCCGCCTTCGGTCAATTTGGCGCTCTCTTCTTCCACAATGTCCCAGCCGCCAAAGGCCAGACCGATCTCCACGCCGATCCGACGCCGGTCTTCCTGTTCCAGCGCCAGACCCGCCATAGCCACTGCGTCCTGGGCCGCTTTGTAGGCAAACTGAGTGCCCCGGCTCGTGCGTCGGGCTTCCTTGCGGTCCATATAGACCCCGGCATCCCAATCATTCACCCGTGCGCTGATCTGGGTGGGGAAATCTGTGGCGTCCCAGTGGATGATAGGACCCGTGCCAGATTTGCCCGCGGCCATCTGATCCCAGGACTCTTGCAGGCTGTGGCCCAGGGGGGTGATGAGTCCGACACCCGTAATAACTACCCGACGGGATGGGTTTGCAGAGGGAGAATATCCGTTCGTGTTCATTCGTCTATCCAGTCTTCTGATAATTGTTGTAGGGTGGATCGTGCATCAATAGATAACACGACGGGGGGGCTGTTGTCAATGATTGGAAAAGCGATGGAGGTATCCCAGAAAATGGTAAGGGAAATGTGGGTATAGCCATTGGCTAGACTAGAATTTCCTCTTTCCATCGCTGGCTACACCGGTTCAGTAGCTTCCTTCCCATTCTTGCCCGATCCCCGCCCATCCGCTACAATCAGGAGACCGATGACAGCGGACGGTGAACCGCAGCCATTATGCTTTGAGGCGCCGTCCGCGATCTGCCGTCCTACCCGTCCCTTCCACCGCAAAGGCCACCTAATGCAAAAAAGTGGACTCCAAATCCTGCGTCCCTACCAGCGGCCCTACTATCGGGCACTGGCCATCGGCACGCTCTACGCGCTCATCGGCGCGGGGGCCAGCGCTTTTAGCCCCACCTGGCTGGGCTGGGCGGTGGACGCGCTCAACAAAGGCGCGCCCCCCCGGGATCTGGCCTGGTACGCCGGCGGGCTGATGCTCCTGGCCGGGATCGTCGCCCTCTTCCGCTACCTGCTGCGAATGCTCACGGGCAGTATCGCGGCGGGCATCTCCTACCGGATGAGCCAGGACCTCTTCCACCGGCTGCTCCTCTTCGACCGGGAGACCCGTCAGGACTACGGCACGGGCGATCTGCTCTCCCGCAGCACCAGCGACTTTATTTACGTCTGGCGTTTCTACAGCGCGGGCTTTCAGATGTTTATGCACGCCTTCTTCCTGCTCCTCATCGGCGCGGGGCTGATGGGGCGCACCAGCCCTCAACTGGCCCTGATGGTGGTGGGGATGCTCACCCTCAGTATCGCCGTGCAGGTGCGGCTGGGCCGGGTGCTGCAAGCCTCTTTTATTCGGGTGCAGGAGGAGATCGCCAAACTGGCCATCTTTGCCCAGGAGCATCTGAACGCGGCCCGGATGCTGGTGGCTTACGTCCAGGGCGATGCGGTGGGGCGTTCCTTCCGGGAGGCCAATGAGAGTTATGTCAACCAGAATTTGCGCTTTGTCCTGCAAAGCGGCGCCATCTCACCCCTGCCCAGTCTGGTGGTGCGCATCGCGGCCACAATCGTCGTCTTTGTGGGTGGCTCGCTGATTATCGACGGCAGCCTGACCGTCGGCCAATACGTCCAGTTTATCGTCTATCTGGGGCTGCTCAACAGCGGCGCGCAGCAGATTACCGACGCCTACGAGCGGCTGCAACAGGGCAGCGGTGCGGCGGTGCGCATCGGCGAGGTGCTGGAACGCTGGCCGAAGGTGGCTGACCCGGAGGATGCCCCGGAGGTCAAACTGGCTGGCCATATCCGTCTGGAAGGGGTGGGGGTCTGGGCCGAGGATCAGGAACGCTGGGCCTTGCGCCACATCGATCTGGACATCCCGCCGGGGATGACCCTGGGAATCGTCGGGCCGACGGGTTCGGGCAAGTCGATGCTTATCAGCCTGCTGGGGCGCATCTACGACCCCACCGAAGGGCGGGTGACGATTGATGGCTACGACATCCGGGATATCAAACTGGCCGACCTGCGCCAAACCGTCGTCTACGTGCCCCAGGAATCCCTGCTTTTCAGTATGCCCCTGCGCAATAATATCGCGCTGGGCATCCCCTACGTGCCCGACCCCCGCATCTTCCAGGCGATGGATCAGGCCCGGCTCTCGAAGGATATGGCCCAGCTTCCCCAGGGGCTGGACAGTATTGTGGGCGAGCGGGGCGCCACCCTCTCCGGCGGCCAACGCCAGCGCACAGCCATCGCCCGGGCCCTGGTGCGGGACCCGAAGGTGCTGCTGCTGGACGACGCCCTGGCCAGTGTGGATATGAAGACCGCGGCGGAGATTCTGCGGGAGTTGCGCCAGGTGGAGGGCAAGCGCAGCCGGATACTTGTCACCCAACGCATCGCCACTGTCGTCGACGCGGATCACATTATTGTCCTGGACCACGGCCAGATTGTGGAGCAGGGCAGCCATACGGAACTGCTGGCCGGGAATGGCTTCTACGCCGAGATGTACCACCGGGAAGTGGAGCAGGCTCAGGAGGAGACGACAAATGGCCCGGTCTGATCTGTCGCAAGGCAAACCGAAAGTGGAGGCCCGGCCCAGCTTTTCCGAAGTTGCCAGCCAGGATTCGGCGCTGATCCAACTGCTGGCCTCCTCCCTGGCTCCCTACAAAAAGTGGCTCTTTGGCGCGCTGGTGCTGATGCTGGGGGTGGCCGGTCTGAATGCTGTGCCCCCCTATCTGCTGCAACAGGCCATCGACGGCCCCATCAAAAATGGCCAGGTGGGCGCGCTCTGGCGCATCACCGCCATCTACGGTGGCACAGCCATCGGCATCTTTCTGCTCACCTTTGCCTTCACCTATTTTCTGCAACAGGCGGGCCAGCGGGCCCTGGCCGACCTGCGCACCCGGGTCTTCACCCACATCTTCCGCCTGGACCACGCCTTCCTCACCGGCACGCCCACGGGGGAGCTGGTGGCCCGGCTGACCAACGACATCGACCAGCTCAACGCCGTCCTCTCCCGCAGTATTGTGATTGTGCTGGTGGAGGGGGTGACGCTGATTGTGATTGTGTCGGTGATGGTGGCGGTCAACTGGCGGCTGGCCCTGCTCTCCCTGGCCGTGCTGCCGGTGGTCTTCCTCGTCACCCGCTACTTCCGCGCCCGCATCCGGGAATCCTCCAGCGGCGAGCGCTCGGCCCAGGCCCGGATCAGCTCCTTTCTCAACGAACAGGTCCACGGGATGACGGTTGTGCAGCTATTCAACCGGGAGGAGGAGAGCGAGCAGGAGTTTGAGGGCTACAACAAAAGCTACCGGGAGGCGCTGATCGATCTGCGCTGGCACAGTGCGCTCTTTCTCTCGGTGCAGGAGATTCTTTCGGCGGTGGGGCTGGGGCTGATTCTCTACGGGGGCGGTCAGGGGGTGCTGGCCGGCTGGGCTACACTGGGAACTCTCGTGGCTTTTGTCCAGTATACGGAGCGGGCCTTTCAGCCCGTGCTGCGTCTCTCTCAGGAGTACAATACTGTGCAGATCGCGCTGGGCGCGGCCGAGCGCATCTTTGCCCTGCTCAACACCCAGCCCGCGGTGCAGGAGCCAGCCGCGCCGGCTTCTCTGATCGATGTGGAGGGTACGATTGAATACGAGGATGTCCACTTCTGGTATATCCCCGACGAGCCGGTCTTGCAGGGCATTTCGCTAAAAATTCCCGCGGGCCAGAGTGTGGCGATTGTGGGGCCGACGGGCGCGGGCAAGTCCAGTGTCGTCAGCCTGCTGGCCCGCCACTACGACCCCACCCGGGGCGTCATCCGGCTGGACGGGCAGGACATTCGGGAGTTCGGGCTGGCCGATCTGCGCCGGACCGTCTCCGTCGTGCCCCAAGACCCGGTCTGTCTGGCTGGGAGCATCGCCTTCAACATTCGGTTGTATCGGGACGATCTGACGGACGAGGAGGTGCAGCGGGCCGCGGAGTTCAGCAATGCGGCCCGTTTTATCGAGGAACTGCCCGGCGGCTACGATTATCAGGTCTTGCCCAACGGGGAGAATCTTTCCCAGGGGCAGCGGCAATTACTCGCCCTGGCCCGTGCCCTGGCCCTGAATCCATCGGGCGTGCTGATTCTGGACGAGGCCACCAGCAGCATCGACACGGCCACGGAAGCGCTGATTCAGGAGGCGCTGGAACGGGTGCTGCGCAGCAGGACCAGTCTGGTCATCGCGCATCGTTTGAGTACCATCCGCAACGCCGACCGGATTCTGGTGATGGAGCGGGGGCGGATTATCGAGGAAGGCAGCCACGCGGAGTTGATGGCGGCTGACGGTCACTACGCCCGGCTGCACGGCCATCAGTTGATGGGGTCCATCAGTTGATGGGGCAGGGGAAGGTGGTTAAGTCGCCGAATTATACATAACGTCGGCATTTGTGGATAAGTGCCGACGTTATGTATAATTTTGTCATGAAACATACCGAGCGTATTCTGAGTCTTTTGCAAACCCAGGAAATCATCCGACTCCAGGAGTTGCGTCCTTTGGGAATATCGCCAGCATCGCTCTATTGGCTATACCAGCAGGGGAAAGTCGTGCGCTCCGGTCGAGGAACCTACAGGTTGCCAGAGAGAGATGTCAGCGAATATCATTCCCTGGCTTTGGCGTGCAAGCGGACGCCTCACGGCATCATTTGCCTGCTTTCGGCGCTGTCGTTTCACGAAATAGGCACACAACTGCCCTTTGAGGTCTGGATGGCTATTGACAGAAAGGCGCGGCTGCCTGTCGTTGACTACCCTTCCATGCGTTTCGTGTACTTCTCTGGCGATGCGCTGACTGCCGGTGTAGAGTCCTATCAGATTGAAGGGGTTACGGTCTCTGTTTACACCCCGGCCAAGACTGTAGCGGATTGCTTCAAATATCGCAACAAAGTTGGTCTGGATGTAGCCATAGAGGCATTGCGCGAAGGCAGGCGGTTGGGGAAATGTACAGATCGTGACCTGTGGCATTTTGCCAGGATTTGCCGGGTCGCCAATGTGATGAAGCCCTATTTGGAGGCAACCGCATGAACAGGCCACCGCCCAAAAACCTGTCTGCGTCTGTACACCAGCGTTTGCTCAATCTGAGCCAGACCAACGGCGATGACTTTAATTTCCTGCTGATTCGCTATGCGATTGAACGTCTTCTCTACCGCCTCTCCTCTTCCCCCCACGCCGACACATTTGTTCTCAAAGGTGCCTTGCTCTTTTTGGTCTGGGCAGCGCCCATCCATCGACCGACACGCGACATCGATTTTCTAGGATACGGGGATAAGACTCCTGGGCGGCTGGAACAGATGTTTCGCGATATCTGCCTGATGGATGTGGTAGCAGATGGCATCACCTTCGATCTGACGACAATTAAAGTGCAACCGATCCGGGAAGAGCAGAGTAACGCGGGCCAGCGTATCACCCTGGCCGCTTATCTGGGACGAGCCAGGATTCCGTTGCAGATTGACATTGGCTTTGGGGATGCGGTTGTGCCCCCTGCGGTTATGACCAATTATCCAACATTGTTGGACTTTCCCTCACCAGAAATTCAAGTCTACCCCAGGGAAAGTGTCGTTGCCGAAAAGCTGCACGCGATGGTGGCACTGGATATGAGCAACAGCCGAATGAAGGACTTTTTTGACATCTGGACTTTGGCGCGGTTGTTCGCCTTTGAGGGTCTGCTATTGGTACAAGCCATTGGGTCAACCTTTCGAGAGCGGGGAACACCTCTACCAAAAAACATCCCTACTGCGCTTTCGCCTGAGTTCTACACTGCGGCGCAGAAAGTTGCCCAATGGCAGTCATTTCTACGCCGCAGCCGGATCGATACGGGTGGCGCAGAGCTGGCACAAATTGTGGAAGATATAGTACCTTTTCTCCTGCCGCCACTTCAGGCTGCTGCCCAAGAAGAACCCTTTTCTGTCCGTTGGCAGCCGAATGGTCCGTGGGTTGTGTCGTAATTGCGTTACCTGTCGAAGTGGGGGTGGACATTTGAAGCTCTTGGCCCAGGATGGTCACTACGCCCGGCTGCACGGGCACAGAGGACGGGGGCGGGGGAGGTTAGTTGAGCAGCTCGGTTTTGAGCATAACGATTATGTGTTCAAGCCGCTCCAATTCGGTCAATTCGGCTTGTTCGTCCTCGCTCAACAAACCTGCGCTATTAAGGGCAAATAACCGCTGCAACCGTCCTTGTGAGCGATCCGACGCGTGATACCCCATCACCTCATCCGTTGTAGGATTTCCCAGCAGAAAATCAACGATCTCGGCCGAAGTCTGCGCGGCGGGCGTCTTCAAGCGCGCCAGCCCCAATTCCAGGACGACTGGCAGCCAACGGCGCACGGGCATAATCTGTTCTGCCAATTGATCGGGGAGTTGCATCATTACTTGGACCATCGGAATCCTGCCTCGGCTGCTTGCAATCTGGCACGACTAGCTACTTTCAACTCTTGTCGGATTATATCACAATCCTGTACAAACGGCCTGCTGATTATTTAATACTGACGACGCCAACGCCAAGCCTTAAGCCGAGTTGATGGGGCAGGACGGGCATTAGTAAGCGTCAAGAAATAACGTAGGGATTTCGCAGACACGATTCCGGGAATCGGCCACAATATCTCTCGGCTTTCCCGTCATCGCCTGGCCGATTCCCGGAATCAGACCGGTAACTTATATCTTGACGTTTACTTAGCGCAGTTGCACGGGCATCAGATGATGGGGGCGGTAAGGCCTACGCTTCAAAGCGAATTTTGTACAAACTGTAAATGCGCACATACCGCTTGTGCATCCATACTGAATTCCCCAGCGCGCTGTAGTTCGCTCTTGCGAAGGTCGTCGCCCACGTAATCGATGTCCAGGGTTGGCCGTTCGCTGCCCAGCAAACAAAGAGCGCTCCCGCCCAGAAGTGTCAAAGTCGCCTGCTGTGGATAGCGGGAGCCCAATTCGGTCAGGAAAGATTGGATTTGATCGGAAGTGATTGTTGCCATCGGATTTCCTGTTCCATAAAGCGCAGCCAATTCTGTATCGCGTGTTCGTATGTACCGCGCCAATTGAGGGTTCGCCCGCTCAATTCTTGCTGGCGATTGGCAAGCGCCTGGAGAGCAGCATCGGGTGTCATCTGCTTGGGCATACGCAATTCCTCACTGAAGAGGTCGGGGAGTTGCGGTTTTTGGCCGCACATTGCCGCCAGGCGGGTACGGTATTTCAGATGTAACCAATGAGCAGCGGTATAGTAGCAGCGCAGTGTGACAGCCGCATCTGAGGATAGGATTTGCAGGGCAGCCGGTACGTCCTCAGCGAACTCCGGGTGAGTCAGAAGCAGGGGAATCAACGCCAGGCGCAGACGAGCCTCTGGGCTGGCGGCCAGGGAAGCCAGTAATGTAGCAGGCACAAATGTTGTAGGAGTGCCGCTGCCCCCACGCAAAAAGCGAACGCCGAGTGTATCCAGAGCGTCAACCAGTTCCGATTGCCTGTGATTGGTCTTGGCAGTGTTCGGCATAGCACTCAAATTCACCGTTTCCCCTGTAACCCCAGCAACCTATCCGCAGAAACCAGCAGCCGAATAGAGCGCGCCTGTCCCGGTGTGCGGGCGATCCAGCCGTTCTCCTCCAGACGCAGTATCATACTGTGAACAGTGGGCGGGGTGACACGAAACACTCGTTGCATATCGGCCTCGCTGGGCTGCCGTCGGCGTAGTCGTCCACCAGCCGGTCCACAAAATTGTAGCCCTCGGCCCGGCTCTCCACCAGCAGAGGTTCTATCTCAGCCGGTGCCAGATCGGTCAATCGTTGGAGAAGCATTCCTGCACCACCATTTGTTTCGGACGTAGAGCATCCTGGCTGCGTTCCCACGCGGAGGGGTGGGAACGAGTACTCCGCTGCGGGGCAGGGCGCGGAATTCTTCCATCGAAGTTGGTCGGCGTTTTTTCTCGGCGCTGATCATTCGTCTTCCATTCTCTGTTTGGTGGGGTCTGCGACAAGGGGGGATTTCGATTAGTCTCCAATGTCCGACCGGGTACAATCGGCACTGAAAAGCGGACGCAGATTGACGCAGAAACAACTGATCTGCGCAGATTTTTATCCCTTCGACAGGCTCAGGACAGCGCAGCGGCAATCATCTCTTTCCGCGTCAGGCCACACGACCGGCTGACACCGATAGCGACGAGAATAGGAACGCAGATTGCGCAGATGACGCAGATTTTCGCAGATTAAATCCGTGCAAATCCGTTTTTTCCGTCTCCATCCGTGTTCTATTCTTCAGAGCACTCCATCAGCCTCGCAATTGTAAGCCCTATTCGTCCCACCCGTCCACCCCGTCCGGGTCGTAGTCACCCCATTTGCCGCTATAGGAGGATGCAAACATCTGCGCGTTCGTGCGCTCCGCGTCGTCCAGGGCTTTTTGCAACACTTCGGCGCGGCGGGTTTCCGCATCCACCCCAGCGGACGACTGCCCCGGCCCGACGCTGACGATACGAATCTGGCGGATGTCGCCCATCTGATAGGGGATCGTTGCGCCCACAAATTTGCCCCGCACAGCCTTGCCCAGGGGCGCGTCCGCGCTGAGCAGCCCCCGGCCCATATCCGCCTGACTGGCCGGGACCAGAGCGAAGTCCATCCGTTCAGTATTCCCGTCCGCGTCGATGAGGTCAACTTCTATGTGGGTTCCCAGGCCGACTTGATTGATAGCTCCATTGGCGTCCATTTTGCCCTCCATCTGGCTACGGCAAAAATGCCGGATCGAGAATCGCTTCCAGCGCGTAGGGGCACTCGGCGGGAAAAGCATCTGCTTCCAGGCCAGTCTCATCTTCGGCCAGCAGACGGGCACGGCCATAGGCTCGGTCGATATAGTTTTCCAGTTCCGCCCGCAGGCTGGGGCTGTCTTCCAGCAGATCGGCCAGTTCTCCCCGCTGGACTGTCAATGTATTGCGCCAGCTTCGTGACCGGTGGGTCGGTTGAAATTCCCACTTCAACAAATGGGCCAGCAGAACAGTCAGGCGGCTGATCAACTCCCGGCGCTCACGCTTGCTCATCGCTTCCAACTCCTCGGCGATATGTTCGGCGTCGATCTCACGCAGCTCTCCCCAGCGGATAACCTCCACATTGGCAGTCAGCCACAGGTGAAAATCTTCTTCGTATAGTTCTGTCAATGCCGTTTGCATTTCTTCCTCCCTTCTCCACGCCGCACGCCTCTCCCATTCTACCCATTCGCCAGATGCAACACCAACTCAACCTTTCGCCAGATTTCCTCCCCTTCCGGCGCGTCGTCCCACAGATGAAAGTGGGGAAACATTGTGCCGTGCCAATCGGCAGGGGTGTTGTGGGTGGCGAGTTTGCCCACCCGGGGCGGCGATTCGACCACCTGTGGATATTCCTGATAGAACAAGAGCAGGTCCTCGTGGATGGTAATCAGGCAGTATTTGTCAAAGTTGCCTGGCTTCTCCTCCTGCATCTGGTAGTGGTAGAAAATATAGCTGCTCACCATCTCCGGCTTCAGCCGGGTGAGCCGGGCGCGCACATTGTCCGGCGGGGACTTGCGCTGCCAATCGTCGGTGTTGCGGGGTTCGCCGCAGTGGAAGATGTCCATCATCGGCACAAAGTGACGGGGCTGGGTATCGCCGGGCCAGCTTTCCAACAGATTGTCCATCTCTCCCGCCAGATCGTCGGGCGACAGTCCTGCATCCGTCGTCTCGTAATAGACGAAGAAGTGACGTTCCCAGCCAAAGACGCTGGCGGTGAGCAGACGACCATCAGAAAGCAGAGCGCCCAAAGCATCGGAACGGGCGCGCCAGGCCGCGGCGGTAGCGGCTTCCTGACCGGGGCGGCATTGGGATCGGTAGACGAAGCGGTGAAGGGGTTGACTCATAACGGCTCCTGGGGTAGATGCTGATTGAGAAGGGAAGCGGGAATGGCGTTGGCCTGGGCAATCGCGGCATAGACCGCCGCGCTGGGGCGGGGCGTGCGTTCCTGAGTGACCGGGTCCATCTCGAAAAGCCCAAAGCGGAGACCCCAGCCCTCGGCCCATTCGAAATTGTCCACCAGCGTCCAGTGGAAATAGCCTCGCACATCGCAGCCGCTGGCAATCGCCCGCTGCAACGCGGTCAGATGGGCCACCAGCCAGCGGGCCCGCTGACCGTCATCCCGGTCCGGCAGCCCATTTTCCGTGATATAAATGGGCAGGTCCGGACGAAAGCGGCGCACCTCCTGGCAGAGCTGATAGAGTCCTTCCGGGTCATACTGGCTGAATGGCCCTTCCCGCCCGGAATCCGAATGTTCGGCGTTGGGCAGATGGGTCACCTTCCCAAACATCTGGCTGGGATCGAGGCTGAAACGGATGTAGTCCCGGGTGTAATAGTTCAGCCCAATGTAGTCCAGAGTCTTCGCCAGCCGACCGTCGCGCCGGTTCAGGGAAAGGGGAGGGCGCAGCCAGCCGTCATCTGTGGCCGCCACCCAGAGATGCTCGAAAAGCCAACGGCGCAGACCCGCGGCATAGCGATCCAGCCGATTGCCGGGCCGGAAGCCAGCGCTGAGACGTACGTGCTTGGCATAGCCTACTCGCGCGTCCGGCTGATGGGCGTGGATGGCGTGATAGGCTTCGGCGTGGGCAAAGAGCAGATGGCGCATCACCCCCATTGCCAGAGGGAAATTGCTCTTGCCGGGCGGCCAATTGCCCAGAAACCAGCCCTGGGCGATCAACACCAGCGGCTCGTTGATGGTTGCCCAGAAGTCGCACAGATCGCCCAGGGCGCGGGTGGCAAAGTCCACATAGCGGCGGAAGAAGGCCACGCTGGCCCCATTCTCCCAGCCGCCCATCCGGGTAAACCAGAGCGGCTCGGTAAAGTGGTGCAGGGTGACCAGAGGCGTCATCCCCCGACGGCGCAGACCGTCCAGCATCTCCCGGTAGCGGTCGATGGCCGCGTGGTCAAAGCGGCCCGGCTGCGGCTCGATGCGGCTCCACTCCAGACTGAGCCGGTGGGCGTTGAGTCCCAACCCAGCCATGCGGTCGAAGTCGGCCTCGGCGTTGCGCCACCAGTCACAGGCCAGGCCGCTGCGGTCCCCGTGCCAGACAGCGCCGGGCTGCTGCTCGAAAGCCCACCACTGGTTGTTGCTATTGTCGCCCTCCACCTGATGGGAAGCCGAGGCAGTGCCCCAGAGAAAGTGGGGCGGGAAGGAAAGAGTTGTCATAGGGGGTTGGGGATTGGGGACTAGGGATTGGGGGCTAGGGACTGGGGACTGGGAAGCGGAGTTCCAATCCCCGATCCCCGTTCCCCAGTCTCCGATCCCCGCTCTACGGTTGATAAACGGTGTCGGCGGGCCGCTGGCGGGGCAGATGTTCCAGAGCGACCCCAGCTTCGGTCAGAAAGCGGCGGCTGTTTTCGTCGGGATAGTTGCCGGCGTAGACCACCCGGCGGATGCCTGCGTTGATAATCATTTTGGCGCAGGTGAGGCAGGGCTGGTGGGTGACGTAGACCGTCGAACCCGCGGTATTCACCCCGTGCAGCGCGGCCTGGATGATGGCGTTCTGCTCCGCGTGGAGGGTGCGCACACAGTGGCCGTCGATGAGCAGGTGGCCCACCTCGTCGCAATGGGCCAGACCTGCCGGCGCGCCATTGTAGCCGGTGGTCAGAATGCGCCGATCCCGCACAATCACCGCGCCCACGTGGGCGCGGTCACAGGTGCTGCGTTCGGCCACGCCAAAGGCAATGTGGATAAAATAATCGTCCCAGGAGGGGCGGGAGGGATGGGGCATATTTTAAAATCCATTCAATCCAACCTATGGATTTATCCAGTCAGCGTGCGCCAGGTATCTTGCGGGTGCTTTTTGGCGACGCCATTCGGCGAACGTTTGCTGGCCGCCTCGGCCGCGTAAGGGTCATAGAGCAGATCGGCCAGAATCGCCAGGGCATCTTCGCTCTTTGTACAGGCCAGATACGTAAATTTTCGCATATCCTGCTCGGGCTGAAACCAGTTGCGCCGGGGCATTCGCACCGTATGTGCCACCCGCAGACCGGGCAGGCTTTCCCTGCCAAAGCGGATTTCCCCCCAGCCAATCTCTACGATGGCATCGGGTTTGAAAAAACAGTACCACATCCCGTGCTGATTCTTCGCCGAACGGCCCACCCCCAGAAAAGATGTGGGCTGGCTCAGACAGATGACCGCGTGCTCCCGGCTGGGAAAGGTGCGGAAAAATCCCTGCAACCAGGCGAAGTGCTGATGCCGATTTTCTACACCGAAATAGCCACTGGCCCAGACAGACAGTTTGGCCGAGGAGGGAAGGATGGCCGGTGTGACCAGGGGCATCTCGCCGGGCAGAAAATCCACAAAATCTTTGGTCTGCCAGTAGAGATAACCCGCGATCAGGCCCACAAAGAGCAGCAGCGAGACCTCGGCTGTGAACCATCCGCCGGGCAGCCAGCCGAGCAGGGCAGCCCCACTGATCAGCAAAAGATCGAACTGTAGCCAGCGCAAAAAGTCTTGACCGGCGAATTTGTGACGGGCCATTCCATAGAAGAGTCTACCCACGTTCTGTCTCCACAGAAGTTTCTATCAAAAAGAGCCTCACCGGGTCCGGCAAGGCTCTTTACGAGTAAAACTGCTCACCCCCTCCCAACCTCCCCACAGTGGGGGAGGAGTCAAGCCTGTTCCTTCCCTGGGATGGGTAGGGTGGGGTGGCCGAACTGTTTCCTTTACGATTGACATTCGTTGGAAGAGAGGTGGTTCAGGCCGGTGCGGGCAGGCTTCCGCCCAGATCCAGCCCTTTGTCCCGGCCTTCGCCTTCCCGCTTGCGCTCGTCGTCACTGATGCTGGGTTGGGCGCGTTCGTTGCGATTGAGGGCCGGTATACCAGTGGGCGGCTGCTCTAGCACCTGTTCACCCCGCATAATCGCTTCAAATTCCAACCTGTTCAGTGTTTCCACCTCCAGCAGACGCTGGGCCACGGCGTCCAATTTATCCCGCTGGTCATTCAAAATCTGATGGGTGCGTTGATAGGCTTCATCTACCAGTCCCCGCACCTCTTCGTCAATCTCCTGGGCCACTTTGTCGCTATAGTTGCGGCTTTCGCCCAGGCTGCGGCCCAGGAAGATCATCTCATCCCGTTCGCCATATTGGATCGGACCCATCCGTTCGCTCATCCCCCATTGGGTTACCATTGCCCGAGCCATATCCGTCACCCGTTCCAAATCGTTGCTGGCTCCGGTGGTAATGTCACCGAAACGGACCTCTTCGGCCACCCGGCCTCCCAGCAGTGCGGCCAGTTGTGCCTTAAATTTGTCCCGACTGGTCAAGTGGGATTCTTCTTCGGGGATAGGCATTGTATAGCCCCCGGCCATGCCCCGGGGCACAATCGTCACTTTATGAACCGGGTCGTGTTCCGGAATGGCATACATAATTACTGCGTGGCCCGCCTCGTGGTAGGCAACGATCTCTTTCTCTTTGGGGGTGATCAACCGGCTGCGCCGCTCCGGCCCGGCGATGACCCGCTCGATGGCTTCCTGGAATTCGGCCATACCGATGGAACGCCGGTTGCGCCGGGCGGCCAAAATAGCTGCCTCGTTGACCAGATTTTCAATGTCTGCGCCCACAAAACCGGGGGTCTGCTTGGCAACCACATCCAGATTCACGTCGGTAGCCAGGGGCTTGCCTTTGATGTGGACGTTGAGAATGGCCCGCCGCCCCTTCACATCCGGTGCATCCATCGTCACCCGCCGGTCAAAGCGACCAGGACGCAGCAGAGCCGGGTCCAGAATATCGGGCCGGTTGGTAGCGGCGATCAGAATGATATTGACATCCGTGTCGAAGCCGTCCATCTCTACCAGGATCTGGTTGAGGGTCTGCTCCCGCTCGTCATTGGAGCCGCCCAGACCAGAGCCGCGATTACGCCCCACCGCGTCGATTTCGTCGATGAAAATAATACAGGGGGAATTTTTCTTGGCCTGCTCGAAGAGATCCCGCACCCGGCTGGCCCCCACGCCCACAAACATCTCGACAAATTCGGAGCCAGAGATGCTGAAGAAGGGGACACCTGCTTCGCCAGAGACCGCCTTTGCCATCAGAGTTTTACCGGTTCCCGGCGGTCCTACCAGCAGCACACCTTTGGGAATGCGTGCGCCCAGGTTGGCAAATTTTTGGGGTTCCTTGAGAAATTCAACAACTTCGGCCAGTTCCTGTTTGGCCTCGTCGCTGCCAGCCACATCGCCAAAAGTAACAGTGGGCTTGTCTCCCGTAAACATTCGGGCGCGACTTTTGCCAAAGCTGAAAGCCTGATTGCCCGCGCCCTGGGCCTGACGCAGAATAAAGATGAAGAAGACAGCAATCAGCAGTATGGGGAGAAAGGCGAAGAGAACACCGCTATAGATTTCCCAGCCGCTGGGTGCTTCCACAAGCAGATTGACCATTGCAATCTGCTCGTCGGTCACATTCAAATTGCGGAGCATCTCTACCAGGCTGACACCGCTCTCTTTACGCGAGCGCATTTGTCCCAGAGATTTTTCGATAACGATTATATCGTCATTGTGTACTTTAATCTCTCTCACCTGACCGCCACGCACCAATTCGGCCACTTCAGCGATGGAGACTGTTTCCAAAACGGTATTGTTACGATTGCCGAAAATAGTGTAGAGAAACGCTCCCAGGGCGACGAACAACAGAAAATAGATCAGCCCATTGCGAAATCGTTTGGAATCCATTTTTTTACTCGTTGGTCAGGCGGCGAACAGGCGCAACGATTGCCCCTATTCCGGTGGTGGTCCTGTTCGCCTCAGTCAGGAGAACGGGACCATTTGCAGTGTAGCACAGCCGTTCAGGTACGTCAAACAAAATTGCGAAGTTTACCTTTCCCTGCATTCTGTTCGTAGCACTCTACCACATCCGCAGCGAGTGACGCAGTAGGGTGGCTTCCAACAGGAAATCAGTCTGCGAAATTGCTTTGGTTGGCTGTACGCCCGCCAGGCTATACCCCAGGCTGAAGCGTAAACAGTGTGATTTCCGGGCGACAGTTGAGGCGAAAAGGCAGGGGCCAAACCCCCAGTCCCCGGTTTGTATAGACCTGCATCTGACCCACCCGGTACAGGCCGATGGGGTAGCGCTCGCCAAAGCGGGGCAGGATGGGGGCCCGGGTGCAGAGACCGACCCCGTCGGGCATAGCGGAGGGGATACGCACCTGTCCGCCGTGGCTGTGACCGCTGAACTGGACCGCCACCGGTGCGTCAGCCCGCACCACCCGGTCAACGAAATCTGGCTCGTGGGCCAGCAGCAGGGAGAGAGCGCTGGTGGGGACATCCGTCAGCGCGGCGCGGATGTCAGGATGCCCGCTCCAGAAGTCATCCACACCGGCCACAAATAGACCGGGCAATGCCTCCCTGCCCTGATTGACGAGTAAGTGTACAGGCGTCTCGGCCAGAAAATCGGTGACAGTCGCCCGGTCGGTTCACAGGTCGTGGTTGCCCAGGATGGCGTAGGTGGGCGCAGTCAGCATTCTCAACGGCTCTATCAATTCTGTGGCAAGACGGACAAAATCCCCAGGCTGTCGGGAGATGTGAGTCACATAATCACCAGTGAGGAAGACCAAATCGGGTGCCAGCCGGTTGACCCGTGTCACGGCGTCCAGCAGCTTCTCCGGCCCGGTGTATTTGCCCAGATGAATGTCGGAGAATTGGGCGATGCGCACACCGGTCAGATTGTCCGGCAGATTGGGAATGGCAAGGGGCTGCTCCACCACCTCCACCCAATTGGGTTCCAGCAGACGGCTGTACCCGTAGCCTGCCGCGCCCGATAGAGCCAGACCACCAGCCAATTGCAGAAAACGACGGCGGGAAAAAAGGGGAGTTCTCATGTGGTCAAAACGCAACAAAGAACAGATGAGTTCCGGGCGGGTGGCAGGTAGCAGATAGCAACACTCGCCTCACCCCTTCACCCTGTCACCCCCTCACCCTGTCACCTCCCCACCCCCCGTTGGCGCACCACCTCGTAGAGTAACAACGCGGTGGATGTTGCCAGGTTCAGGCTGTCGGCCACGCCGTACATAGGAATTGTGACAGTGGCATCCGCCGCCGCCAGCCATTCAGCACCCAACCCCTCCGCCTCGCTGCCGGTGACAATCGCCAGCGGACCTGTCAGGTCGGTTGCGGTGTAGATGGCCGTGGCGTCCGGTGTGGCGGCCACAGATGCGATCCCCCGCGCCTTCAGCCAGGCAATGACCGCGCCGGTGGGGGCTTCGGCCACGGGCACAGTGAAACGGGTGCCCAGGCTGGCGCGGATCACATTCGGGTTGTGCAAATCCGTGCCCCCGGCGCAGAGGATCAGCCCGTCCACCCCGGCCGCGTCGGCTGTACGCAGGATGGCACCCACATTGCCCGGCTTCTCTGCGCCTTCCACCACCACCAGAAAGGGATTGGCCGAAAGGGGCAGGTCGTTCAGGGCCGTCTGTGTATAGGGGATGACGAGGAGAAGGCCGCCGCTGTCACCCCGCACAGCAATTTTGGCGAATACATCGGGTGTGACTGTGGCGTAATGTGAATTGCGAATTGCGAATTGCGTGGCGAGTCGATGGGCGACGTCCTGATCTTCCGCTGCGGTCAACTCTGGGCAGATGTAAACTTCGGCGGGGACGACGCCCGCGTCCAGACAGCGGCGCACCTCCCGGCTGCCTTCCACAATTGTCCGCTGTTCCCGCTCCCGATGGCGGCGGTTGGTCGAGAGGCGCACCACATTTTTAATGCGGGGATTGCTGACGCTGCTGATTGGGGCAGTTGCCATTGATTTCTCTCAGTCGGCGGATTGTGGCTCTGTCACGGGAGAAAGAGCCAGGCTATCTTCCTTGCCCCCAAAAAAGCGCCAGAAAAGCAGAATCCCAGCCAGATAGATGACCGCCATCAGCAGGAAGGGCAGGGCAAAATTGCCGGCAGCCATCATCTGCGCGCCGGCATAGCCCGCCAACCCGGAAAGAGCAGCCGCCAGTGCCAGTTGCAAGCCCACTTGGGTTCCTCGCTCCTGGGGATCGAGGATTTCCATAGCAAAGGCGGCCTGCACCGGTGACGCCATATTGGAAAAGGTGAGCCGGGCGATATGGGCCAGTCCGGCTACGGTAAAGACCGAACCCAGCGCACCGCCCACATCCCCGGAAAAGGCGATGAGCAGAATAAAGGGAATGGCGATGAGCCGGGTTGCTGCCACAGCAGTCACTTTGCCCAACCGGGCCGCCAACAGGGGGGCCAGGAATGCGCCCACCACCAGGAATGCCTGGCCCGCGGCAAAGGTCGCGCCGATCTCCACTTCCGAACTGCCCAGCCCTTCGCTGAAGAAGACATTCATCAGCGGCAGGGCAAAACCTGCGCCCAGGGCCAGCAGCACTTCCGGTGCGGTCAAGCGCAGAATGCGGTCCGGGTGTTTGATGGCAGAAAAGAGTTGACGCAGACCGGGCGCTTTTGCCCGATCGGTGGCGGACTGTTGCAGAAGCACCGCGGGGATGAGCGAAGCAAACCAGCCCCCAATACCCAGATAGGCCACTGTACGGTACAGCCCGACCAGATTGCCCCCATCGGCCCCGGCAAAGAGAAGGGGAACCAGCCCGGCCAGGGCCGAACCGATAATCGCCGCGGCCGTGCGCGCCCCGCCCGCCACGCTGAAAAGGTGGACCCGCTCGAAGTCCTCCGAGTTCTCGGCCATAAAGGCTGGCTCTGCCACCCCGTGCAGCGAACCGAAAACGCCGCCGACAAATCCAGTTACCAGAATAATCGTGGGGTCACTGGTCGAGATGGCGATGAGTGACATCACCGCGCCCAGGCCATCGCCCAGCACAAAGGAGAGTTTGCGCCCGATACGATCCGAAATGATGCCGGCGGGCAGGGCGAAGATGGCCGAAGCGGCCGCAGCCAGCAGGATACGCAAGCCGACAAAGGCCACATCGAAACCGACAGCCAGCAGGTAGAGATTGAAGAGCACCATCCACGTACCGTAAATGACATCCATTCCGACGACGTGAATCATATAGAGCCGGGCATTGCGGCTGAACATACGCATTTTGGCGATATAACCGGCAAAACCGCTCTGTCCGGCAAAAGCCGCAGCCCGGTTGCTGCCCGGTGTGGGCGGTTGGCCGCTAAAGAGCACCCATCCCACAGCCACAATTACCACCAGGCCAAAGGCCAAAAAGCCCCAGGCCAACGCACCGGCCAGGGCCATCGTCTCCGGGTCGCCGCCGTGGGCCCGGGCCACAGGCGAGCCAACGAGCCATAGAAACAAAAAGAGAAGCAAGACACGCAACAATCGGGAACGCAGGGTGGGTGCTGTCACAGGTCTACCTCCGGCTGGTTGTATACAAAAGGAGAGTGGGAACGATAATCCGTACCAGCGAGGAACGAACGCACAAGCGTTAGTCGGTCGGTCAACCAACTGAAAGGTGAAACGTGAGGTGTCGTCACCTGATCTCACGTTTCACGTCTTCCCGTTTCCCCACGCAAATTGTGGCTGCGCCACCTTATGGAGTATAGCCGCCTTCGGGTAAAAGGTCTAGCGAATAGTCCGCGCCGCAGATGCAGCAAAGGCCAGGATGAAGTATAATCAGTGGACTGCAATGCTCTCAGACTGGTACGGGGGCTTTGGACTGGTGACTGGGGAAACAGGCCACCGGGACGTCCCAATTGGGTATCTTCGCTACCCCTCCAGCATCCCATCATCTCACCTCGAGGAACGCAAAATGACATCTACTTCTCCCCTCCGTCACGCGATTGTTGGCATCGGCGCGGGTATCTTCAATCTTCACAAAGCGGGCCTGGCCCTGGACGGCGTGCAGATCGTTGGCGCATCGGATGTATTCCCCGCCCCAGGCCAGGAACGGGCCGACGAATTGGATTGCCCCTTCTATTTGGATCACCGGCAGATGCTGGCTGAAACCCAGCCCGATGTGACTGTCATCATCACCCCCCATCCCTTTCACGCGGCCATCGCCATCGACGCGCTCAACGCGGGCAGCCACGTGCTGGTGGAGAAGCCAATCGCCGTGCAGGTGGCCGAAGCCGATGGGATGATCGCCGCGGCCCAGGCCAACAACCGGCTGCTGGCGGTCAACTTCCAGCACCGCTTCCGCCCGGACGTGCAGGCCATTAAGAAGCTGATCGACAGCGGCGGTCTGGGCCGTATCCAGCGGGTGACGGGGGTGCAGCCCTGGCTGCGCACTGCGGCCTATTTCCGTCAGGCTGGCTGGCGGGGCACGTGGAAAGGCGAGGGCGGCGGGGTGCTGATGAACCAGGCCCCCCACGACCTGGACCTGCTCTGCTATCTGGTGGGGCTGCCCAGCCGGGTCTTTGCGCTTGCCAGCACCCGTTTCCACGCCATCGAGACCGAAGATACTGTCACCGCACTGCTCGAATGGCCCGACGGCGGGCAAGGCTCAGTCTATTTCAGCACGACGGAGTATGGCCCCCGCACGCTGGATATTGCCGGGACCGGCGGTGTGGTCAAGCTGGGCGAAGGCGCGCCCCTATTGGAGCGCTTTACGCCCGACCTGTTGACCCATATGGCCGAGAATCCCGGCCCCTTTGCCCGCCCCCAGAGCGAAGTGGGCGAACTGCCTTTGGAAGAAGCAGGGGATCAGGGCCATCTGGCCGTCTATCGGGACCTGCACCGGGCCATTCGGGAAGGGGGCACACCCCTGGCCGACGGTAGGGCAAGCCGCCAATCCCTGGAACTTGCCAACGCGATTATCTACAGCGGGCAGACCGGCCAGCCGGTGGACCTGCCCCTGGACCGGGAGGCGTATGGAGAGATGCTGGCGGGGTTGATTGGAAGGAACAGAGAGTAAGGTGACATCCGAATCCGACGCCTGTCTCCCCGTTCCGCTTGCCCAAAACGGATTCAACAAACAATGCCGGCTTCCCTATGGGCTGACTGTGGAGGATATACACCGGGCAATGGCAGAGTTTTTAGAGTTCCTGGGTTTGATCAATCAGCAACTCTTTACGAAGAACCTGCCCCGGTTGGAGAGTTTTCTGATGCCAGCCAACTTTAGCAGTATTGTGGGGGAGTTCATGAATATGACGATCCCAAAGTATTGCTCAACTCTTGTTCGTAACCAATACCACAACGGCCATCCCGATTTGATCCCGGAGGGAATGTTCCCAAACGACTCGATACAGTATGCCCACGAGGGAATCGAAATCAAAGGGTCACGCCATTCATCCGGCTGGCAGGGGCACAACCCCGAAGCGGTCTGGCTGCTGGTTTTTACCTTCGACAGCAACACATCCCGAGACAGTGGGTTAGGGATTCCCCCCAAGTCGTTTCGATTCGTGGGTGTCTATGGCGCGAAGTTGGAGGAGAGCGATTGGAATTTCTCAGGTCGCAGCGAGACCAGTCGTCGGACCATCACAGCCAGTGTCAACCGGTCGGGTGTGGGGAAGATGCGGGATAACCGAATATACGAAGACCTACTCGGCCAGGAGTGATAGCTGAGAGTCGGCGGTCCCCAGCCCGGCCAGGGCAGGAATCGCTTCTTTGCTCATTGCGAAGTATGCCGCATAGCGTTCGATGCCGATACAGGCATAGCCGATTGATTCGGCAGCCGCCACAGTCGATCCCGAACCCATAAACGGCTCCAACACAATCCCCTCTCCCAGGGGCAGGGAAGCATAAACAATCTGGCGCAGAAAGGATTGAGGTTTCAAACTCGGATGATCCGCAATCGCCCGCTCGCGTCGGGGTGTGCGTTCGCTTTGGATGACATCCTCAAAGGGATTACCATCGGGCTTGCGGCGCAGACCGCCCGTCTGATATTCGTTGAGGCAATCGCTGACCCGCATCCCTTTGGGCAAAGGCTTGCGGAAGAGTCCCCACGGCTCATAGCCGCCGCGCGGCATAGAGCAAACATCGGGAAATTCCTGTTCAGCATTTTTGGGTCGGTCGCCCCCGCGCAGGGTACGCACCGTCCGAATGATCTGCCCGCGAAATTCAAAACCTGCCTCTGTGATGGCGGCAAAGACGATTTGCGAGAGGAAGGAATTGGAAGCCAGGAAGACGTGACCGCCGGGGCGTAGCACCCGTAGTACCGTCTCGCTCCATTCATTAAAATAGGTGTAGACGCGTTCCCGTTCCTCCTGAGAAAGGGCCGTAAAACGGGGAAGCGGGGCGCGCTGGTTCCCGTCAAACGAGGGGGGAATCCGCCAGGTGCCGCCATTGCCATTGGCCCGTTTGTCCAATTGGTCAAGATCGTATTCTTTGACCCCATAGGGTGGGTCTGTCACCACGGCGTGGACGCTCTCGGCAGGAATCGAGCGCATCCACGCAAAGCAGTCGGCGTGAATGGCAAGCGACCGGTCGAATCGGTGAAAGTCATAATTTTGGGTAAATTGGGGTTGAAGCACTGGATGGCTATTGCCCATTTTCTGCTGTTCCTTCTGCTATTCGAGCGAACGCCCCAAATCGTAAAGAGGTGTCTGTTCACGGACCAATCGCCCGAATTCCTGTCGCGTATTTTCGCTGGCGGTCATAAGTGCTTCAAAATCAGAGAGACTTAGCAGAATTGCCTGGGATGCGTGACGACGTTTAATAATATAACGCACATCGTTTTGCACCACATCGTCCAGGATGCGCCCAAAATTATTTTGTGCTTCAGTGGAAGCAATTGCCTTTGTTGTCACTGTAACCCCCTCAATGGTACAATTTAGCTAAGTTAGCTAAATTGTACATCTTCTCTATTCACCTGTCAATGGAAGGATGCAAGTCAAAATGCAATTTGGCGTCTGTACTGGCATAGAAAATGGGGAGATCGCCCGCGCCGCGGGCTTCTCCTTCATCGAGCCGACGGTGCGTTCTCTGCACGGCGGCAACGATTTCCCCGTCATCCAGGCCGCCCACGCGGCTGCTGGTTTGCCAACCCCGACCTTCAATGTCTTTGTCCCCGGCGATCTGAAGATTACCGGGCCGACGGTTGACCTGGCGAAATTGCAGGTCTATGTGGCCGAGTCTCTGGGCCGGGTGAAGGCCGTAGGCGGGGAGCTGGTCGTCTTTGGCAGCGGCGGCGCCCGCAACATCCCCGACGGTTTCAGCCGGGATGCGGCCTGGCAGCAGCTCATCGACTTTTTGCAGATGGTGGCGGATGAATGCGGGAAGACCGGTGTCTCTATCGCCATCGAACCCCTCAACCGCAAGGAGAGTAATGTGCTCAACAGTGTGGCCGAGGGGGTGAAGCTGGCCCAGGCCGTGGATCGGGCCCCTATCCGCGTTCTGACCGATCTCTACCACATGCAGGAGGACGCTGAGCCAACCGATACCGTCGTAGAAAACGCGGCCTGGCTGACCCACGTCCACGTGGCGGACAGCGGGCGGCTGGCTCCCGGCACAGGCAGCTACCCATACGCTGAATTCTTTGGCTATCTGAAACGCACAGGCTACAACGGGCGTATCGCCGTCGAATGCCGCTGGCAGGATTTTGAGGAAGAGGCAGGGGCGGCGGTGGCCTATTTGCATAAGATGTGGGATGCAGCAGTGGGATGATGAGATGCTGAGACGTGCATTATCTCATCCTCCCCGCATCCCTCCCATTCAGGAGAAATGGTTATGTCTACTCTTTCGCACATTCTTCTCGACCAGTGGCAGGGCATCCGCGCCCTGACCTATGACTATCTGGCGCAACTGTCGCCAGAGCATCTGGAGTTGCGGCTGCCTTTTGCCGCGTCCCAGACGCTGGGCTACCAGTTTTGGTGTATGGTCGGCGCGCACGAAAGCTATCTGCGTAAATTGGAGACCGGTACGTGGCAGGGCTTTGCGTGCAGCCTGGACGGGGCAGACAGGATTACACCTGGGCTGATTGAAGAACGAATGGGAGAAGCGGATGGCCGTATGGTCGGGCTGCTGGCTGGAATGGACTTGGAACTGCCTCTCACCAACGGTCAGCCCGCTTACGAAGTGGTGATGCAGATGATCAAACACGAAATGCACCACCACGGCCAGCTAATCAACTTTCTCTACTGCCATCGCTTGCCCATCCCTGCCTCCTGGCAGGACGAATGGGCGTTGGCCTATGACAAGTGAACAAATGAATGGAACGCGGATACACGCGGAAATCACTGATTTACGCTGATAAAATCTGCCTTCCGCTTTTCAAACAAAGGAATTCTCAATGTCGTCTACCCATACCATCGGCTTTGCCATCCTCGGCGCGGGGATGATTGCCGACTATTACCGCCAGGCCATCGAAGCCAACCGAGGGAAGGGCGCGGCTCTGGTGGCTATCGGCCATTACAACCCGGCCCGCTTTGACGAAATCTCCCGGCGTTTTGGCGTCCCCTGTCAGCGCATCGAAGAGGTGCTGGCAAACCCCGCCGTGGATGCGGTCTGCATTGCCACGCCCAGCGGCCACCACCCGGCCCAGGCCATTGCCGCGGCCAACGCGGGCAAGCACGTGCTGGTGGAAAAGCCTATGGCTCTCTCCCTGACCGACGCAGACGCCATTATTGCCGCCTGCCAGAAGAACGATGTGCGGCTGGGTGTCACCCTGCAACGCCGGGCAGAGCCGCTCTTTCGCCGGGTACACGACGCCATCCAGGGCGGCGATCTGGGAGAGATTACCCTGGCGGCGGTCACAATGCCCTATGCGCGGGGGGAAGCCTATTACGCCCAGGCCGACTGGCGGGGCACCTGGGCGTTGGACGGCGGCGGGGTGCTGATGAATCAGGGCATCCATATTATCGACCTGCTCGTCTGGTTTCTGGGCAATCCGGTCGAGGTCCACGCCTTTGGCTCCACGGGTCGCCGCACGGTGGAAGTGGAAAATACGGCCGCGGCTGTGCTGCGCTTTGGCAACGGGGCAATGGCAAGTCTGACAGGCACAATCACTACCGCGCCCGGTTTTGCCCACCGTATCGAAATCTATGGCACAAACGGCGCTATTCAGATCGAGGGGGAATCGGTGCTGCGCTGGACGCTGGATGACCCCAGCCTGGCGACAGTAGAGCCGTGGCCTGTGGCGACCGGGCAGGTGGACCCGGGGATGGCTGGCGACCCGCGGGGCATCGCGGCCAGCGGACACATCGCCATTCTGGGCGATTTTATCGAGGCCATTCGCAACGGCAAGAACCCGGCTATCGACGGAGCCGAAGGGCGGCGCAGCCTGGCAACTGTGCTTGCCATCTATCAAAGCGCGGGGTTGCTGCCCAGTGGTTGACATGAAAATATGCCCGTGTCAAGTTTCGTAGCTACAATTGGAGACCCACCCATGCCCACCCAGCCCGCCCCCCTGCGCGTCGCCATCATCGGCACCGCCCGCCGCTCGGACTATCTCTACGGAGCCATCCTCCACGCCCTGCCCGCCGAAGTCCAACTGGTGGCGGTCTGGGGGCGCAGCGAAAGCTCGGCCCAACGGCTGGGTGAAAGCCTGGGCGCGCCCTGGTATACGGACCTGGACAAGCTGGTGCGAGAGACCGCACCCCAGATAGGCATCGTCTCCGTCACCTACGCAGCCAACGGCGCAGTGGGGCTGATGGCTGTGGAAGCCGGGCTGCACGTCCTGCTGGAGACGCCCATCGCCCACAAACTGACCGAGGCCGATGCGATTATCGCCGCGGCGGCAGCGCGGGGCGTAAAGATCGAAGTGGCTGAACAGTTCCACCGCCGCCCGTTGGAAGCGGTGAAGCTGAAACTGCTGGCCTCTGGTCTTTTTGGCAGCGTCCACAGCGCCTTCAACGACTTCGCCGGCCACGGCTATCACGGCGTCAGCGTTATGCGCAGCTATCTGGGCTTCGACGCCCGCCCGGTGCAGGTCACCGGCGCAGTGAAAGAGTACCCCCTGGCCGCCCACTTCTCCCGTATCCGCAACGAAACAGCACCTCGCAATGAGAGCCAGGAGCACGGCCTCATCGAATACGACGACGGGCGGCTGGGCATCTTCCACTGGACAACGGTGGGCTACGATTCGCCCCTGCGCTGGTGGCGCAGCAGCCGCTTTCTGGCTGAGAAGGGGATGGGCATTACCGTTGGCGTGGGGCTGGAGGTGCAGGAGTGGATGAGTACCCTCGCGCCCGGCGGGGAGGCACCCCGCTTTGTCACACTGGAACGACGCTGGGAGCGGGTGGACGGCGGCGCGCTCATTGCGATGGTGGCCCACACCGGCGATCCGGACATTCCGATTGTCACCTGGGAGAACCCTTTCCGCCCTGCCAAACAGGGCCACGGCCCCGCCTGGCAGGACGATGTAATCGGCGTGGCGGGCTGTCTGCTCAGTCTGGTGGAAGCCGTGCGCAGTGACGCCCCACCCAGCTACGGCCCACTACAGGCCCGACTGGATCAGGAGATTATTGTGGCAATCCGGGAATCATCCAAACAGGGCGGCCTGCCGATTGCCCTGCCGATGGACCCGGCGAGTCAGACGGTGTAGGGAAGGTTGTAGGGATAGTTATTGAGCAGAGGAGAGTCTGCGAAGAAAGGCCGAAGGGGTCAGTACGCGAAAAGCAGTCGTTTCTAATTCGGCGAGAAAGTAGTGATTCCAAAAATGAACTGATTGCTGTCAATACAGATGCGCATACTCCGCCTCGAAAAGCTCACTTCGGTGTTGGCGCAGATTGGCAATCACTTCTTCTTTGGTTTCGCCTAACCCAAAGCCACCGGCTGCCCGCACCTGTTTTTGAAGCGCATAGAATTCTTGTTCCCAGACCATCTGTTGTGTGTCGGCCAGATAGCGCTGGACCGCCTGGGTAATCAAATCGCTGATCTGCGGGAAATCAAGTTCTCTCTGTGCCTCGACCAATTCTGTATACAGATTCTCGGAGACTTCCCATACGATGGCAGTGGATGACATTTGTGTTCCCCCCTCATTCGACTCAAGGCAAATCTGCTTCATTTGGCCCCAGTATAGCCCAGGAAAAAGCGTTGAGCAATACTTTCCCGAAAACCCACGAAAATCTGGGCTGTCCTGGGGAAAAATACAGAACAGCCCAAACGACAACGGATCCAATACAGTCACCCCGTCTGCCCCTTCACGCTCCACACAGAACCCGTCGTGTAGGTATTGCGCTCGGAGCAGAGGAATTCGATGACCTCCGCCACCTCTTCCGCGTCGGAGTAGCGGCCCATCGGGTTGCCGGGGTCAGCCAGAAACTCCTTTGTGAAGCGGGGGACCACCATATCCGTCAGCGCCCTGCCCGGCTCTACGCCGTTGACAAAGAGATTCTGTTTGGGGTAAGCATTGCCCAGCGCGCCGATAAAGGAATGGACCGCGCCCTTCGAGACGCCATAGGGTACCTGATTGGTCGCGCCAAAGCGCGCCCCGGAAGTGATGGAGAGACAGCGTCCCCAGCCACCGTTCAGCATATGGGGGATGGCCGCCTGGTGCGCGTAGTAGATGCCGTAGAGGTTAATCTTCAGCACTTTGTCGAACTGGGCCGCGGGCTGTTCCAGAAAGGGCGCTTCTTTGCCCAGAATCCCCGCGCAGCAGACGAGAATGTCCAGGCGGCCAAAGGTGGCGACAGTCTTGGCTACCGTTTCGTGTACGGCTGCTTCGTCGGTCACGTCCGTGGGAAGGTAGAGCGCTTTTTGGCCCATCGCTTCAATTTCCGCCACTGCGCTCTGGCCGTGCTCGTCCTGCAAATCGACAATCACAATATCCCGGCCCGCCTCGGCCATGCGCAGGGCCGAAGCCCGGCCAATCCCCCGCGCCCCGCCGGTGACAATCGCTACCCGCCGCTCGACGGGCGCGGCAAAACGTAAATTTGGCATACTATCTCCTGGTTATTGAATGGGAGGAATAGACAAAGGACACAGACGTCCACGGATTGGGGGGTACACGGATTCTGCTGTTATCGTCCCCTGTACACCTCACGGCGATGCCGAATGATGTGTACAGTGATTGTTGATGCGTCGCTGTCGTAGGTGTACAACACTCGATAATCACCGACACGCAATTTCAAAACACCTTCCCACTGACCAGTGAGAGGTTCAGGCGTTATTGCTTCGTAGTTCTCCGATAGCCAGCGAATCTTCGTCAATATTCGCTGGGCGATGGACTTGTGGATGCGGCCCAGGTCGTCTTTTGCAGCAGGGGTGAAGTGTACGTGAACCATCTCACCACTTCAACCCCAATTGTTCTGCGACATTTTCGGCAGTCACAGTGTTGCTTCCCTGACTCATCATTCGTAAGGAATAACGCAACGCATCTTCTGTTTCAGGCCGTAACGCCAGCCCTTCGTCGGGATCACGCAAAACGTCTTCCATCGTTTGGGTTACTACTTCCCGAATTAATGTTCGCAGTTCGTCTACGCTTAATTCAGCAACTCGAATAGTCATCGCACACCTCTTATGGCTAACTTCCCTATGGCGAAACGAATAGCCAAAGTATAGCTGAATCGGATATGAGTAGCAAGCATAGGCGGTGATAAGCCCGACGGATTTCCAATCCGTTCGATTCGCGTTCCATCCCCAATCTGTGCCTGTTATTTACACACTCTCGTCCGCGTCCAGCACGCGAATACCCAACTCCCGCGCAGTCTTATGAAAGAGCCGGGCCACAGCGGGCAGATCTTCTGTGCTGTTGCCCTCAGAGATGATGGGATAGTCTGGGTTCAGCGCCTCCATCCGCCGGAAAAGGGTGCTGAAATCCATCAGCCCTTTGCCGGGGCAGCCGTCGCTCAGATGCAGGGCCAGGCGATTTTCGATCCAAATGTCTTTGGCGTGGCAACTGACGATGTGTTTGCCCATCACATCGAAGTGGCGGCTAACCTCCGCACCTGTGTCGAAGACGGTTTCCAGAGTAATCCAGTTGGCCGAGTCGTAGTCGCAGCGCACCCAGGGCGAATCCACTTCGTCCAGAATGGCCCGGGCGATCTCCGGCGTCTTCAGCGTCACCAGTTGATGGCTCTCCAGGCTGAGAAAGACCCCTGCATCTTCCGCCGCTGGCTGGCATTCCTTCAGCGTCTTGACCAGTTGACGTTCGGCGGCGACGGTCCAGTTCTCCGGGTGGGGAAACCAGGGACCAGCCGGGTTCATCGAGCCAGGGCCGGTATCGATGCCCCGTGCCCCCATCCACCCGGCCAGACGCAGCGCGGCCTGCAATGTGCGCACGGACTCGGCGCGCACGCTCTCGTCGGTTGCGATCAGATTCTGCCAGTAGCCCGTCACCTGATAGAGGCGCACCCCTTCCCCGGCCAACAGGTCACGCAAACGCTCTGCTTTGTGGCGGGGTGTGGTGTGGGGATCGTTGGCCCGAAAGCGGGTGAAGATACCGCTGAAGCCCACCTCCCGCACCCGGCGACACATCGCCGGGGTCACGTCGTCCATATCGGACGGCAAAAAACAGCCGCTCATTCCAAAACGCATGGGATTTCCTCCTGAAAGATGGACAGGGATGAAGAATGGAACGCGGACAGGCTTTGTCAAGTCTAAACAGAATATGCGGAAATTCTTCGCTTTTTTCAGTGTGTTCCGTGTTTTCCGTGGTTAATAAGCAGAGGATGCCTGAGCAGTTACATTCATTTAGCGTCTACTTGCAAACATTTCAAATGCCTTTCTCCGACAAGCTGCTCGTTTAGGCGAACCTTTCTGTTCATTCAATTGTTGCTGTGCGTCTCTTCGATTTCCTGCCCTCTCGTCTTTTGTAACGATGACTTTCTGTTCGTTTGACCCAGCCCCTTTTTGTATCTCTTGCTCTCTTTTTAGCAATTCAGACGCATGGCTATGTGCCAGGATTTTGTAGAAGCCGTGGCCGAGGGGCGTCCGACCCGCTTGGATGGGCAAGTGGGGCTGGAGGTGACCCGGGTGATCTACGCCGCCTGCCTCTCCACAGAGCAGGGGTGGCGGGTGATGTTGTAGGGGCAGCACGACCTGGCAGACGTAAGATCAAAAAGAGAGTCGGGCGGCAAGGCCCGACTCACACATTTTTGTCTCGTTGTCTAGCGTACATCCCCATCACCCCGGATAACGCCCCGATCCAGTCGGTCGAAGAGCTTCTCCAGGTTGTAGGCCGCTACTTCTTCCAGAGTCAGGTCCAGTTCGGTGCAGATTTGGGCCAGATACCAGAGCACGTCGCCCAGCTCGCCTTTGAGCGCCTGGCGTTCTGCCTCGCCGATCTGACCGCCTTTGTCCCGGAAGATTTTCTTGATCTTTCCGGCCACCTCTCCAGCTTCATTGACCAGGCCGAGGGTGGGGTAGACAATCGGGTGATCCGTATGCACCAGATTCCAGGTCTTGCGGGATTCCCGCTGGTAGAGATTGAAACTGGTCTTGTTCATCGACAATCGCTCTTTCCGATATAACAAATCTGCGTCCCGCTTCCTACACATCCAAATTCTGGACTTCGTGGGCGTGGGTCTGGATGAAACGGCGACGGGGCGGCACACTGCTGCCCATCAGCATATCGAAGGTGCGGTCAGCTTCGGCTGCATCCTCCACCTGCACCTGCAAGAGAGTGCGGTTCTCCGGGTTCATCGTCGTCTCCCAGAGCTGCTCCGGGTTCATCTCGCCCAGCCCTTTGTAGCGCTGCTCCAACTTCACATTTTCGTCGCCCAGTCGTTTACGCATATCCAGCAGAGAGTTGTCGTTATAGACGTACTGCTCGGAACGTTTGGACTTGCCATTCAGAGCTTCTGTCACCTGCACTTTGTAGAGGGGTGGCTGGGCAATGTAGAGATGGCCGTTGCTCACCAGTGGCTCCATATAACGGAAGAAGAGGGTGAGGAGAAGTGTCCGGATGTGGGCGCCGTCAACGTCGGCATCCGTGTTGTGGGCGCACAGACCGCCCATCCCACAGATGAAATTCTCGTGATCCGCCACGGAGAAATCGTAGACCATCCCGTTGCTGGCTTCCACCGCCTCCACCGAACGCACCGGCAGCCCGATCAGATCCGCGCCGATCTCCACAAAAGAGCGATTCTTCGGATTGGGCGTGGCTGTCTGCACATATTCGCGCAGCACCGGGGCCAGGGCGTGCTCCTGCCAGACCGAACCCAGCAGGGCCAGATCGGGCAGGCTGGAGACGGAGATGGTGTGGACCGGATGGCGGGTGATCACCGCTTTGCCCCGTATCGCTCCGGTGGACTGGCCGTCCGGCTCCCGCACGGAAAGGGAAGCAATGACGCCGTGGGCCAGGAGCAGATACATCAGCCCGCTTGCCAATTCCGGGGAGACGGTTGTCCAAGCGAGACGGGTGGGGGCCAGTGTCCCGTCGCCCAGGAAGTAGCCACGCAGGAAGGCCAATTGCAGGGCGGGGGTGACATTGAAAACCAAGTCTGGGATGCGTTTGCTGTGGGCCTTCACCCCGTCGAAGCCAAAGATCAGCCGGAAAGCCGCGGCGACCACCGAATGGACCACCCGCAACTCGCCCACCCGCCCATTGGCTGGTGGATAGTAGCTCGGCTCGACTCCGAACAGATCACGAAATGCTTGCTGCATCTCCGGCAGCCAGCGGGCATTGTTCGGCCCAAAGGCCAGACGCACGCCGCCCCGTTGACTGCACGAACCTTCGGCCAGGAAGAAACCCAAAAGGGTCATCAGTTGTTCATTGACGGGCAGATAGCGGCCAATCGACTGCTCGGCGTAGTGTTCGGGGGCCAGGCGGATACCGTTGAGAGAGGCAACTTCACCCGTCTGCAAATCCGAGAGGCGCAGCCAGGGACGTACCTGATTGTGGCCCTTCGACAGGCTCAGGACACCGCCGGAGCCGGTGTACTGCTTCTCCCACACCCCATCCAGACGGGAGGGGCCAACCTCCACTTGGGCCAAAGTCTCTGTCACGTCCAGGCCAAGCACCTCGACATAGCGGCTGAAATCGCTCAGTGTCGGGCGATTCTTGCCCTTTTCCCAGTCGTAATAGGTCACTGGCTGGCGAATGCCCACCCCCGCGCAGATGGCTTCCTGACTCAGCCCAGTCTGGCGGCGGCGTTCGGCCAGGGCCGCACCCACCGTGGCCGGGATAGAGACACGGGCTGCGGTCATCTGTCGGTCGTCGGCGTATTTCGCGCGTACCCGTTCCTGTTGCAGCCGTTCGATGTCTTTGCCCCACAGGATCAGATCGCCGGGAATGGCTTCTTGGCGTGGCAGGAGCGCGGCGAGCAGGTCGATACGTTCGGTCGGCTTTTCCTGGCCCAGGGGCAGACGTCGGGGGGCAACGATGCGGTCACCGACGCGGATTTCGTCGCCTCGCTTCAGCCGGACGCTCTCGTTTTCGTAAACAAAGACGCTGTGGGAAGAAGTCACCCGCACAGTGCGCCCGTAGGTCGTGCGAATTTCGTAGAGAGTCTCCTCGATTGGGTGGCGGATGACGCTGCGGATCGGCTTGAATTCGGTACGCCGACTCTGCTGGTCGAAGCAGAGAACCCCCCAGGCCGAGACATCCTCGCCCGCGGCCAGCCGCTCGTCGATAAACGGCCCGATCTGCACCTGGCGAATCTGCCCGGCGGGGTCCTGGACAAAACAGGTCTCTTGGGCGTCCACACTCATAATAATAATCCGGTTGTAGCGCAGATTCGCCACATTCAGGTCGTCGCCGATGCCGATGCCCAAGGCGGTGATGAGGGCCTGAATCTCTTTGTTGCCCAGGGCTTTGTCCAGGCTGGTCTTCTCCACATTCAAAATTTTGCCGCGCAGGGGCAGAATGGCCTGGAAGCGGCGGTCTCGGCCCTGTTTGGCGCTGTTATGGACAAATACACCGCACGCCAATGCAAAGTTATGCGTCCCCGGCACTTCCGCATCGAAGACATCCATCCGCTCGGTCATCCGCTCGATTTTCACGATGCGATGATTATAATTGGCTATCGCGTCGTATGTTTGCGCCTCCTCACCATTAAAGTAGCGCTGGCAAAAAGTCGAAAAACGGAGGATACTCTTGTCACGGGTTTCGACCCGCCAGGCGCGATAGGCATCCCGATCTACCTTGCCGTTTGCGGTCTCAAACTGCTTCAGAGCGGCGATTGTCTTGCGATAGTAGGTCTGATGCAAAGTCTTTCGGCGTTGCTCACGAGATTGGGGCGTCCACTGTTCTCGGGTTTTCTGACGCCGCCATTCCAGCAGCTCCTCATCCTGCCACTGTTCATTTGCCTTTTGGGCGTGAAGCGCGCGCGCTTCTGCATTGTTCTCAAACCAGTCCCGGACACGCTCTGCCTGGACGCGGCGGTTATCCTCATCGCTCCAGTACTCTCTCTGCGCCCGGTCGAGTTGCTCGCGCACCTTCTGGCGATAGTCTTCGTTTTCCTCGTAGAATGCTCGCCATTTCTCCCCCATATAGGCTCTATAGGCCTCGTCCTCCCATTGAGCTTTTGCCTGTTGCGAGAGAATTTCCCGCGTCTCAGGCTGCTGCATGCGCTGGCTCATCATCGCTCGATATTCATCGCTTTGATGCAGTGCCCGGTTCTTTTCCACTACATCCGGTCTGCCCAACGTCTCACTGAAATGGGTGCGATGCAATGCCAGATGATCTTCCTTTGGCAGACGCTGGATGTTTGTCGGGTTGTTGTTCAGTTTGTCGAAGTCGACGTGATGGCAATGATCCCCGTCATCTTCCGAGTAGACGTCCTGCCAGCGATTGTACCAATCGGCCAGAACGTGTGTAAAGAGCCAACTTTCGGATCGGGGGTCCCAGGCCATTTCGTATCCATCGATTGTGATGCCACTTTCGCTCATATCGGAGAGCTTCCGATAGAGCGGCATCAGAGAATCATCCGGCGTGAGTTCAGCGGCCACTTTGTAGCTGCCGTCTCTGAGCATAAAGCGGTGGTCCGGTGTGCAGGTAATGACCTTCCCGTTGTCCAGGCTTACCCGGAGGACTTCTGCATTTCTGTGGGTCACGCGGGCGTTGATAATGGGCTGCAAGCCAATTTTGCCGTCTCGGCGAATCGTATAGCAAAAATGTTCCTGCCCCGCGGCCTGCTCAACCAGCAGATCCTCAAAGCTGAGTGAGCGTCCATCGGCCAGCGCAATCTCTGTATCACCGGAGAAACAACCGCCGGCGCTGTCGCCTTCGACGATATAGAGTTCGCTCTCTTTGGGGTCCCGGGTCGAACAGTCGGCCAATTTGCCGGGCAGGGTCATACTTTCCAGCGCGCTCTTGCGGAAAACCAGGTCACGGGCTTTGCGGGCCGCTTCCCGGGCCCGGTAAGCGGTCTGGCACTTTTCAACGATCTTGCGGGCATCCCGTGGATTTTCCTCCATCCACTTGGATATGCCCTCGGCCACCGCGGTCTCTACGTGATAGCGCACTTCGGTGTTGAGCAGTTTGAGTTTGTTCTGCCCCTCGAACTGGGGTTCCACCACCTTTACGCTGACAATCGCGGTCATGCCCTGGCGGGTGTCGTCGCCGGTGAAGTTGTCGTCGTTGTCCTTCAGCATCCCCTGTTTGCGGGCGTAGTCGTTCATCTGGCGGGTGATGGCCGTGCGCAGACCGGTGTGGTGCGAGCCGCCATCCGGGGTGTTGATGGTGTTGGCAAAGGCGAAGATCGACTCGTTGTAGCCGTCGGTGTATTGGATGGCCGCCTCCACTTGCGTCCCTTCCACCTCCACATCCACATAAATCGGGATGTGGAAGACTTCCCGGTTTTTGTTGAGATAGCGCACAAATGTCTGCACGCCGCCTTCAAAGTAGAAGTTGATCTCTTTGGGCTGTTCCGGGCGCTCGTCAATGAAAGTAAAGTCGACCCGGCGGGTCAGGAAGGCCATCTCCCGGAAGCGGGTGACGAGGGTATGCCAATCGTATTCGTAGACCTGAAAAATCGTGTCGTCGCGCAAAAAGTGCTGGGATGTGCCGGTGTCGCTGGGATCGCAGGTGCCGATCTCCTCGACTTGGGTCACGGGGATGCCGATCTCGAAACGCTGGCGGTAGACTTTGCCATTGCGCCGGACAGTCGTCTCCATCCACGTACTCAGGGCGTTGACCGCGCTGACACCCACCCCGTGCAGACCGCCGGAGACTTTGTAGCCGCCGCCGCCAAACTTGCCACCGGCGTGGAGCTTCGTCATTACAACCGTCAAGGCAGACATACCGGTCTGCTGCTGGATGCCTACGGGAATACCCGCGCCGTTGTCGTTGACAGTAACGCTCTCATCCTTGTGAATGGTGATCCAAATGTGGTCACAGCGCCCCTGCATGGCTTCGTCGATGGCGTTGTCCACCACTTCGTAGACCATATGATGCAGGGCTTTGGTGTCTGTGCCGCCGATGTACATACCCGGGCGGCGGCGCACGGCTTCCAGCCCTTCCAGTACCTGAATCTGTTCTGCTTCATAGACAAAATCTGTCTTTTTATTGTTATTGCCGTTTGCCACGGGTTCCTCCGCTACGAACGAAAAGAGTTGCGAGTTTGCAGGTTTGACATTGGCGAGCCAAGACCATCGCTCCCACCTGCGCGAACTACTTCAAATTAAAAAATGCTCTATCCCTGTTTTTGTCGGGTCTGCATCCTGTCCGCTGAGACGAGCAGGCGGGTACGATAAAAGATCAATAGGGCCAGGGCCAGCCCGGTGCCTACAAAGGCATTGCCCAATGCACTGATCAACAGGCCGGCTGCGCCGCCCGTCACAAGCTGTCGCAACAGGAGTGTAATGCCCACCGAAATCAGATTGGTAAGCAGAAAAAAGCCCAGGGTGGGCCAAAAATTGTGACGCACCAATACAATACTGCGCATCACCGCGGCCCGGACGGTCAGATTGTCCAGGACCAGGCCCACAGTTACAAAATAGAGATAAAAGAAGATGACTGTCACCAGACCACCCATAAGCATCATTGCCCCAGCGCCCAGGGCTGGGCTGATCAGCATCAGAACCGTCACCGCAACGGCGGTAGGGATATAAATCATCAACAGCAGCAAGAAGAGAGCCAGAATAAAACCCACCGAGCGCAACCAGTGACGCAGCAGGGCCGTAGCAAAACGGGAGGCTGGGACATTCTTCTCGCCTTCGCCGATGGGCACAGCCCGGGCCAAGAGATTCATATAGGCGACGCCTAACAGCAGACCGGTTAACCCCAACAGAAGCGCACTGCTGCCGGCATTGAAAAACGACGCAACCGACCAGCTTGTCTGCCCGGTTTTGAGTCCGGGCAACGCGACCAGCAGGCTGGGTACGTGATAAAGGGACGAATTGACCAGGAGATCGAAAAGGTTGAAGGAGCTGCCCGCAGAATCCATTACCTGGGTAACCTGGGCAGGCAGATCAGCCAACTCTGGCCCCAGCGCGTCCGCTGTCTCGCCCAATTGGGCAAAGAGATCCGCATAAAAGGCGACAAAGCGGCCCAGCAGAGGCTCAATGCCCAGACGGGGTGTAAACCAGAGCAGCCCGTCCAGAAGCAGCGGCAACAGAAGCAGGTCCAGACGCCGCGCAAGCAGCCTGTAGCCGGCAGAGAGACTATCGATGATACCCAAACCTGTTCCTTCGGCTGATTGCATAGGACGAGTGCGATGCCAGAATGATTGTCGTGACTGCTTCTATTCTACCACAAATCCGGCTAGGACCGAAGTTACAGGCCATCTGTTTTAGAACATTCGTTCCCAGCCATACCTATTCAGGTTCACTCCGGGCAGCTATCCTTTTTGCTCGGTTGTCTTTCGCCTAACTGGTCCAGGGAAAGGGAGGTGAACCGTCCAGTTGACCGGTGCTGTTTTCTGCTGATACCGTTACACTGGACACAGCACCCAGTCGGCCTTCTATATTTGAGGGTCGGCAGTTTGACTATTGCAGGTATCATTGTTGACTAAATTTCGCCTTCTGATGCACCTCCAGCAATTCGGATTTTCTGGTAGTTGCGCCTGGGCGCATATTCCTTTATAGTCGAGTTATGTAATTCGTTATGTGGGTGCGCTTCGTGTCACTGAGCTTCTCTCTTGCCCATCCGCGAGAAGAATCCCCCAGTTTCAGTAGACCGCAATACAGCAAGCCTGACTCAAGACTTTGGGCTGGTGACTGCGGACTACTCAGTTTATTTGCCCAAACCGATTCTCTGCCGAATCAAACAGATGTATTGCGGAGGAGGACTATGAGAAAAATTGCTGTTGTCATTGGGGTTCTGTTGGTATTGGTTCTGCTTACCGCTTGCGCTGGCGTTGCAGGCCCTATTGGCCCTGCGGGTCCAGTCGGCGCGCCCGGCCCCCAGGGGCCTGAAGGGGTGGCTGGCCCGCCCGGTCCAGTGGGCGCGCCCGGCCCGCAAGGAGCCGTCGGACCCGCGGGTGTCGCCTTTGCTTCCCCCGTCTACGTCGGCTCGGACGCCTGCCAGGAGTGCCACGAGGAACTCTACGCCTCCTATCGGCAGACGGGACACCCCTACAAACTGAACAAAGTGGTGGACGGAAAAGCCCCCACCTATCCCTTCTCCGAAGTGCCCAATCCCCCGGAAGGCTACGCCTGGGATGACATTTCCTACGTCATCGGCGGCTATGGCTGGAAGGCCCGCTTTATCGACCAGCAGGGCTTTATCATCACCGGCGGTATCAGCGACACCACCCAATACAATCTCTACAACAAAAACTTGAAGATGGGCGAGAATTGGGTCGCCTATCACGCCGGGGAAGAAAAGCCCTACGACTGCGGTTCCTGTCACACCACCGGCTACCGGCCCGAAGGCCACCAGGACGGTCTGCCGGGGTTGATGGGTACGTGGGTGGAGGACGGCATCGGCTGTGAGGAGTGTCACGGGCCGGGCGAACATCACGTAAACGATCCCTATCTGGTGGAAATGCCCATCAACCGGGACTCGGAAACGTGTGGCGCGTGCCACCGCCGGGGTGACGTGACGGAAATCGACGCCAAAGATGGCTTCATCCAGCATCACGAGCAGTACGAGGAGTTGTTCGAGTCGAAAAAGCGGGTGATGGACTGTGTGGATTGCCACAACCCCCACCAGACGGTCAAGTATGCGGCCAAGGGCGAGGGCATCAAGACCGAGTGTGAAAATTGCCACTTTGAGAATGAAGAGTACCAGAAGATCAACGACCGCCGCCACGCCACCTGCATCGACTGTCATATGCCGATGGTGACAAAGAGCGCGCTGGGCGATGCGACCCGCTTCACCGGTGACGTACGCACCCACCTGATGGCGATCAATCCGTTGGCGAAATCCCAGTTCGACAAAGAGGGCACATTCTCCCAGCCCTATCTGGCCCTGGACTTTGCCTGTCGCGGCTGTCACTACGACGGCGGCAAGGGCGCTGAACTGACCGATGAGGAGTTGCAGGCCGCGGCTCTCAACTTCCACGACCGGGAGCTGTCTGGCAGCCTGAACAAGAAACGGTAGTGGTTGAGCAGGCCAGACCGACCAGTGAGTGCTGATTGAGTAGCCGAGTCTGCGAGGCGTATCGAAATCAAGCGAACGGGTCGACGAAAAAATTCTTCCTACCCGCTGGGTTTCACTTCGATACGCTTCGCACTCAGCACAAGCGATACGGCGGGAAAAAGTCCTAGCCTACCCTTCGACAGGCTCAGGACACCGCTCAACCGGCGCTGGTCGCATAGGGTAACTGACGGATCGGGTGAATGATGGCAAGAAACGACTTCCGTAAAATACGAATGGTCGTCTGGGCAGGGCTGCTGCTGATCGGGCTGGCCTTTCTGGGCGCGGCAGATGTTTCGACCGTCTACGCGGACCCGCTCCCACCCGACGGCGCGTGTGTGGGCTGCCATCAGGACAACCAGCGCACGCTGACCCTGCCTTCCGGCGAGGAACTGCCCCTGCTGGCCCTGCCAGAAGAGTTGGCCGCGTCGCCCCACCAGCGCAGCGGCCAACAGCCGGTAAGCTGCACCAGTTGCCATCAGGGGCCAACCCGCTATCGCTATCCCCACCCGGCCACACCAGCCCGGAGTCTGGATGAATATAGCGCACTGGCGGCACAAAATTGTCAGGAATGCCATGCGCCCCACAATCCCCTGCACCGCAACGCAGAGGAGGAAGAGTCAGTAACGAATGCAGCGACGGGCGATCTGCCGAATTGCGTCGATTGTCACGGCAGCCACGCCATCGCTATTACCGATAAGATTGCCGAAACGATGGCCCCCAACTGTATCGCCTGCCATACGGACCAGACGAGCGGCTGGGCGGAAGAACTGATCGCCCCCCGGCCCGGTCTGGGGGAAGGCGCACAGGGCTATGTGGGCAGTCGCCGCTGTCTGGGCTGTCACACGGACAACTATCTGGGCTGGCGGGATACCCTGCACGCCAAAACGATTCACAACGCATCGGTCACGCCGGGGGCGATTCTGGCCGATTTCGAGCAGCCGGAGATGGAATTGCCCTTTGGCCTGGCGGATGTGAAGTTTGTGATCGGCCAGAAGTGGCAGCAGCGCTTTATTACCGAAACGGAAGAAGGCGATCTGCTGGTGTTGCCCGGCCAGTGGAACATCGCCACGAATGAATGGGTGCTAGACGATCACCGGGCCGAGGGGGAGACGGTCAATTGGCGGACGCAATGTAGCGGCTGTCACGTAACCGGGCTGGAGAGCGGGGACTGGGGCTTCCAGGAATTTGGCATTGGCTGTGAGGATTGCCACGGGCCGGGCCAAGCACACGCGGACGCGCCGGAAGAGGCGGCGATCTTCAGCCAGCCGGACGATCAGGTGTGCGGAGCCTGCCACAGCCGGGGCACATCGCCGGAGGGCCATCCCTTTCCGGCCAGCTACCGGCCAGGGGAGACGCTGACCGATCACTTCAGCTTTACCGCGGACGCAACGACCCACTGGCCCGACGGCAGCGCCAAAATTCATAACCAACAGTACACGGATTGGATACAGAGCGACAAAATGCAGGGATCGGATGGGTTGACCTGCTCCACCTGTCACGCGGCCCACGGCAACGGGGCCGGGCCGTCCCAGACCGTTCTGCCTACGAATGAGCTGTGCAGCGGCTGTCACGCGGAGAAGACGACCCTGGCCCGCCACATCCCCTATCACCAACAGGCCATCACCAAACGGGACTTTACCTGTAACAATTGCCATATGCCGCTGATGGCGACTTCGGCGGTGGAGTATGACATCCACAACCACACATTTAAGCAGCCCAATCCCCAGGGCACGCTGGAGCACGGCGGGCTGGAGTTCCAGCCCAACGCCTGTAACCAATGCCACACGGACCGGTCGGAGACGGCAGAGTGGGCGGTGGAGACAATCGATTGGGCGCTGGCGAACTATGCGATTGTGCGCACGGAATATATCTTTGCGCCAGGACCGACACCCACGCCGCCTCCGGTGCCCACCCCCCTGCCTTCGGTGGGGGAACGCCACGAAGTCAGCGCCTATGTGGATTTTGCCTGGGTGCGGCCCATCTTTTTCTCTGGGCTGGGGCTGGTCGGGCTGATTCTATTGTTGTTTGCCGGTCGCTGGTTGTGGTCCAGGAGGGCGTCTGATGCTCGATAGAGTCAATCGGTTTATCACCCCCGAGCGTTCTTCGCCCCTGTGGATGCGGCTGATGCCCTATGCAACGGTCGTCTTTGCCGGGCTGGTTGTCTTTGCCCTGGCCGGGGCTGGCTGGGAATATACCAACCGCTCCCAATTTTGTGGCACCACCTGCCACACAATGCCGCCCCAGTACGAGGCGTGGCAGGTCTCCGTACATTCGAGAGTCAATTGCGTGGACTGTCACATCGGGCGGGATTATATCGCCACCCAATTCACCCGCAAAGCCCAGGACATCAGCCACGTTGTCGAGTTTGTCGGGGCCAGCTACGAAGTGCCCATCTATTCCAAAAAGCTGCGCCCGGCCTCCCAGGCCTGTGAGCGCTGCCACAGCCCGGAGAAGTTCTCCGACGACAGCCTGCGCGAGTTCAAGCGCTACGACGCTGAGAAGAACAATGAGCTTTCGGTGATGTATATGGCCTTCAAAACTGGCGGCGGCACCCAGCGGGAAGGCCAGGGCAAGGGCATTCACTGGCACATCGAAAATCAGGTGGACTACATTTCCACGGATAATCCCCATCTGGAGCAAGAGATTCCCTGGGTGCGGGTGACCTATGCGGAGGACGGTCGAGCGGAGGTCTTCACAGACAGCGAAGTCGATCTGCCAGCGGATTTTGCCGAGCAGAATCAGGTGAAGATCAAAACGATGGACTGTATGACCTGTCACAACCGGGATTCCCATCCCTTTGCCACGCCGGACGACGCCCTGGACGACGCCCTGGCCCGGGGGATTATCTCGCCGGATATTCCCTATATCAAGAAATATGCCGTGGCGGTGATGGACCGGGGCTACCCGAATATGGAGGAGGCGCGCATAGCCATTTTGGGGCTGAAGCAATTCTACGCGGTCAATTGGCCGGATTATACCGCCCGCTACGAAACGACCGTTTCGGACGCAGTGGACCAACTGATGGCGATCTATGAGCGGATGTTCTATCCCGATATGGATGTGACGTGGGAGACCCACCCCAACAATGTGGGCCACGACGACTCGGCGGGCTGCTTCCGTTGTCACGACGGCAAACATCTGAACGAAGCCCAGGAGAGCATCCGCATCGAGTGCAATCTCTGCCATACGATTCCTGTGGAGAGCAGACCGGATGGAACATTGCCCACCCTGGCAATCGCCAATACTTTTGAGCCGGAATCCCACATCGACAGCAATTGGATCGGGCGTCACCGCTTCGAGTTCGACGGCACCTGCAAAGGCTGTCACGACATCTCCAATCCGGGCGGCAGCGACAATGCGGGTTTCTGCGCCAATGCCGCCTGCCACGCCACGGAATGGACGTATGCGGGTCTGGACGCATCCCGCATTATTGAACTGACAAACATCCTGGCCGATTCGCTGCCCACCTACCCGGAGAGCGCGCTCACCTGGGAGGCGCTGGTGGGGCCGATTTTGCAATCCCGCTGCGCGGCCTGTCACGGGGGCACAGCCGGGCTATATCTGGAAAGTTACGACAAATTGATGGCTGGCGGCAATTTGGGACCGGCATTTGTGCCGGGTGCAGCCGCCGAAAGTCTTCTGGTTGAGTATCAACGCAACGGTCATCCCAACAGCCTTGCCCCGAAGGAACTGGAGTGGATTATTCAATGGATCGACAGTGGAGCGCCCGAATTTTAACTTCGATTTCTAGTCTGCGAATTGCGAATTGCGAATTGCGAATTGCGGTCCGTCGTCCGCGAACTGCCGTCTTCTTTTCTGTACTCATTGTGGCTGTCCTTTGTCTCTTGGCCCTCTGGCTGGCATTGCCGACGACAGTTCTTGCCCAATCGCCGTCGCCGGATTCGCCCTGCGCCGGCTGTCACGGGGACAACGAACACAGCCTGCCTTTGCCATCTGGCGAGCTTTTGCCGTTGGATGTAAACCTGGAAGCGCTGGTGGCTTCTGTCCACGGCGGCGGCGCAGCGGAGCCGGTCAATTGCATCGACTGCCATCGCAACGACACGAACTACCGCTATCCCCATCTGCCCAATCCGGCGCTGACCCTGGAAGAGTACAGACAGCGGGTGGGCCAGAGTTGCCAGAGCTGTCACACGCCCTTGCAACAGCACAACCCCGGCCATCTGAACGCGCTGGATAACCCGAACCTGCCCGGCTGCGTGGATTGCCACGGCCAGGGCCATTCGGTGACACCTGCGGATGAGTTGGCCGCGGACCCGGTGGCGACCTGCCAAAGCTGCCATCAGACGTACGACGATCCCAAAGTTGGGCAGGTACACGAAGAATTGACCGCCAACTTTAGCTCAGAGCAGACATGCCAGACCTGCCACAACGACAAGCCCATCTACCCGGCGGATGTGCGCTGCCGCAACTGCCATCTGCTGTTGGATGGCAACATTGAATTGGCTTCCGGTGAGCTTGTCTCTCTGCACGTAGACCCGGCTACGATTGCCGGTTCGGTCCACGGCTCGTCGATGGTGGAACATCGCTATTCACCCCTGCGCTGCACCAATTGTCACCGGGACGAGGAGCGCTACGCCTTTCCCCACACGCCGCTGACTGTGGAGGATGCGCGAGGATTGACGCTGGAAATGGACGATCTCTGCCAGGAGTGTCACGCGGATATTGCCGCGCTGGAACACGACGGCATCCACGAGGCGGCCAGAGAAAATGGCGAGCTGGCCGCGGCTTCTTGCGCCGACTGTCACGGCAGCCACAATATCCAATCCCCCAGCGAACCCCGGGAGCGGGTTTCGGAGACCTGTGGGAGCTGCCATTCGACGATCAACGAGCAGTATGTGGGTAGTGTCCACGGCGCGGCCCTGGTGGGCGAACAGAACCCGGATGTGCCGGTCTGCACCGACTGTCACGGCGTACACAACATCGCGCCGCCCCAGACGGCCCAGTTTCGGGTGGAATCGCCCAATCTGTGCGCCAGTTGCCACGCGAACGAAACGCTGATGGCGAAGTATGACATTTCTACAGCGGTCTTTGATACATATGTGGCGGATTTCCACGGCACGACGGTGGCGCTCTTTGAGAAGCAGGCCCCCTGGCAGGAGACGAACAAAGCCGTCTGCTACGACTGTCACGGCATCCACAACATTCTACCCGCCAACGACGAACATTCTCAGGTGATTAAAGAGAATCTGCTGGTCACCTGCCAACAGTGTCACCCGGACGCCAATGCGAATTTCCCGGCCTCCTGGACCAGCCATTTCGAGCCATCGCCAGAACACAACCCACTGGTCTATTACATCAATCTTTTCTATGCAATTTTGATACCCGGAGTGGTGGGCGGCTTTGCCCTGCTCATCGGCTCGGACGTTTACCGGCGCACGGGTGAGAAACTGCGGAGAAGACGGGTAGCCAAGCCCCAGAAAGAGGAGGCGGAGGAATGAGTAAAGGGAGCGAACGCTACCCCCGTTTTGACACAGGACAGCGCATCGAGCACGGGCTGCTGGTCCTCAGTTTTACGATCCTGTCCATCACCGGCCTGCCCCAGAAATATCCCGACACGGGTTGGGGAGAGGGGATGATCTGGCTGATGGGGGGGATCGAACTGACCCGTTTCATCCATCACACCGCGGCGATTGTGCTGATCGTCGGCTCCATCTATCACCTGGCCAGTGTGGGCTATCGGCTGGTGGTGAAACGGGTGCAGATGTCGATGATGCCGGGCTGGAAGGATGTGGTGGATGTGGTGCAGACACTGGGCCACAATTTCGGTCTGATCAAAGAAGCCCCGAAGATGGGGCGCTACACTTTTGGCGAAAAGGTGGAATATTGGGCGGTGGTCTGGGGCACAGTCATTATGATTCTGACCGGCTTTATGCTCTGGAATCCGATTGCCACCAGCCGTCTGCTGCCCGGCGAGTTTATCCCCGCGGCCAAAGCGGCCCACGGGGGCGAGGCTCTGCTGGCCGTGCTCTCGATTGTCACTTGGCATCTCTACAACGTTCATGTGAAAAGTTTCAACAAAAGTATGTTCAGCGGGTATCTCAGCCGCCACGAGATGGAGGAGGAACACCCGCTTGAATTGGCCGACCGGGAGAAAGGCGAGCAAAAAACGATTGCACCGGCGCTCCTGCGTCAGCGGCGGCGGCTCTATCTCCCGGTGGCTGTACTCTTTTCTCTGGTACTGCTGATCAGCGTCTATTTCTTTGTCACCTTCGAGGCCACGGCCATTACGACTGTACCCCGACAGACGATGGAGATATTCGCGCCGGCGAACCGGTGAGACTATTGTGTATGGCCGTATTGTGTAGGTAAGTTCCTCGTGCAACGAGTTACGTCACGGGGCTGAAAAATGTAGGTCGGACTGTTAGTCCGACAGGCCTGCACCGTCGCTGGTCGGACTAACAGTCCGACGTACGAATGGCTATTTTCGGGGCAGGCTGAAAAATGT
>JAANMX010000402.1_pt1 | contig 58570 bp, 51 predicted proteins | sample 7279681 | NCBI WGS metagenome assembly JAANMX01 (sample SAMN14094542, study PRJNA606508) | bioreactor metagenome | isolation source: A lab-scale SPAN reactor treating ammonium-rich wastewater day 351 | place: Ireland: Galway | collected 2018-01-01
TTTAAAATAAAATTGATATTTTTACCCGAAGGCAATACCTACTTTGCCGCTAAAGTAATACAAGTAAATAATTAAGCTATGACGATAAAGAGAATCTTCGATTTTGCGCACAATGCATTGGAAAAATATTCGCAGGATGATATGTTCATTACAAAATATCACGGCCAATGGGAGAAAATATCAACAAAAGAATTTTGTAACCAGGGAAACAGAATATCCCGCGGACTGCTGAAACTGGGCATTAAGCCTGGCGATAAAATTGCGCTGATCACCACAGCAACCCGTACCGAATGGGCTGTAATGGATTTAGGAATTTCACAAATCGGAGCTGTTTCCGTTCCTGTTTATCCTACAATTTCTCCGGAGGACTACGATTTTATCTTTAACAATGCGGAAGTGCAATACTGTTTTGTATCCGACCGTGAACTATACGATAAAGTAATACAGATTAAAGCCAATGTATCAACTATGAAGGGCGTTTTTACCTTCGATAAGATTGATGGGGCACCAAACTGGAATGAAATTCTGGATCTGGGTAATGACGATGCCACGCAGAATGAAGTGGAAGATCTTTCCAACAGCATTAATACGGAGGATTTAGCGACCATTATTTACACCTCCGGAACCACCGGACGACCAAAAGGCGTAATGCTCACCCACCACAATATCGTTTCCAATGTACTGGCTTCGGACCCTAGAATTCCACGGGTTAAAGGTTTACAGAACAGTGATATCCGAATTCTGAGTTTCCTTCCGATCTGTCACATCTTCGAGAGAATGTTATTTTACCTGTATCAGTACAATGGCTACTCCGTGTATTTCGCCGAAAGCATCGAAAAAATGGGCGACAATATCAAGGAAGTGAAACCGCACATTATGTCGGTAGTGCCAAGATTGATCGAGAAAGTTTATGATAAAATCTACGACAAAGGAACCAGCGCAGGCGGTCTGAAATCAAAAATATTCCTATGGGCACTGGGCATCAACAAAGCCAAGCAGAAACTCGGCAAACCTTCGGGGCTCATGGAAACCATCGCAGATAAACTCGTATTCTCCAAATGGAGAGAAGGTTTGGGTGGTAACATCATTACGTTGGTTTCGGGTTCAGCAGCGCTTCAGCCCAGACTGAACAAAATGTTCCAGAACGCCGGAATACCGATTCTGGAAGGTTATGGCTTAACAGAAACCTCGCCGGTAATTTCGGTGAACAGTTTTGGTAAAATTAAAGTGGGTACCGTGGGACACGTGCTTGAAAATTTGGACGTTAAAATTCAGGAAGACGGTGAGATCACGGTAAAGGGTCCTTCCGTGTTCAAAGGATATTTCAAGAACGAGGAAATGACCAAAGAAGTTTTTACACAAGACGGTTATTTCAAAACCGGCGACATCGGACACATCGATGAAGAAGGTTATCTGCATATTACGGACCGTAAAAAAGAAATGTTCAAAACCTCCGGCGGAAAATACATCGCACCTCAGGTCATAGAAAACCAGGCAAAAGCCTCGAAATTCATTGAGCAGATCATGGTGGTAGGCGATGGTGAAAAGATGCCTTGCGCACTGATTCAGCCTGACTTCAATTTTGTACAGCACTGGGCTGAACGCAAAAATATCACCATCGGAACCACACCGGAAGAGATGGCCAACAGCCCGGAACTCAAGGAAAGAATCGGTAAGGAAATCGATTACCTCAACACCAAGCTGGGCAGCTGGGAACAGATCAAACGCTTCGAACTGACCCCGGAAATCTGGTCCATCGATTCCGGCGTTCTCACTCCAACGCTCAAACTGAAGCGTAAAGCGGTCAAAGAGCGCTTCCTTAAACTCTACAACAAAATGTACGGCCACGAGGCCTAACTATTTAAAAGCACGGTTTTTTAACTGTGCTTTTTTATTTCCCACTCCCAACAATCATCTGTATCGCCAGAATTTTTAAATAAACTTTCATCTCATTTTTACTCCTGCCATTGCAGATAAAATTCTCCATTCCAATGCGATCTACCTACGCATTAAAAATCCAGGTAGAAATTACTATAATAACATAACTTCATAATATCTTTGGCAAAATCTAATGATAAAACCAAATCTTTTATAAAACATCAATGGAATCAGAAAATATATTATTTGCATTTGGATTAACTTTATTTGCCGGCCTGGCGACGGGCATCGGAAGTCTGATGGCCTTCCTCTCAAAAACCTACAATCCCAAATTTCTGGCCGCCTCTCTGGGGTTTTCTGCGGGAGTAATGATTTACGTTTCCTTTGTTGAAATTCTTGTTAAAGCTCAGACCTCTCTTGTGGCAGTGTACGGAATGAAGTCCGGGCACATTTACACGGTAATCGCTTTCTTTGCAGGTATCGCCGTTATCGCTTTGATCGATATGCTGATTCCCTCCTTTGAAAATCCCCATGAAGTAAAAAACATCGATGAAAAGAACTGGAGCACCGCCAGCAGCGACAAATTATTAAGGATGGGAAAGTTTGCGGCGGTAGCTATAGCAATTCACAATTTTCCGGAAGGGCTGGCTACTTTCATGAGTGCCATCAGCGATCCGGCACTGGGAATCAGCATTGCAGTAGCCATTGCCATACACAATATTCCGGAGGGTATCGCGGTCTCTGTGCCTATTTATTATGCAACACGAAACCGTAAGAAAGCTTTCGGATACTCTTTTTTATCCGGACTGGCAGAGCCGGTCGGGGCTTTGCTGGGATATTTTATTCTGAGAAGCTATTTCGGCGACAGTATGTTTGGGTTTATTTTCGCTGGTGTTGCCGGAATTATGGTCTATATTTCTCTGGATGAATTACTGCCTGCCGCCGAGGAATACGGGAAACACCACATCGCGATCGGTGGCGTAATTGCCGGAATGGCCGTAATGGCCACCAGTCTGTTACTCTTTATGTAAGCGGATATGAGATAACCGGTTTTTAAATGATATAGGCGAATAAAAGACATTATTTCACCTGGATTTAAAATATTCATTAACTTTACAAATACCACACAAACAGCAGATTACTATTTTCAACATTGTGTAAAAAAATAGAATTTCTACCCTATTAATTCTTCCGTAATCATTATTAATAAAGATTTCCCTGAGGTTGAGCCGTAGTTCAGCCGTACTTGGGCCGTATTTCCTTCTACAATTCTTCGCATCATCTACCACATTTGTTCGTGAGTCCTTCGGAACAAATGGTTTATTTGGCAACTCAGCACGAACGAAGCACGAACGGTCTCCACTTACATCTCAGTCCACAACAAAATGAATAACAGTATAGTATAGGCAATAAACATCCGCAAACTTGCCACTCCTTTACCAAAACCCTACTTTTGCAGCTTTAAATTACTCATGAAAGCTGCGCTCAACCTTTTCGATTTCTCCCAGAAAGTAAACTACCGTACCGAAATTCTCGCCGGACTTACAATCGCCATGACCATGATTCCCGAGTCGCTTTCCTTTGCCATTTTAGCCGGATTTCCGCCGTTGGTAGGATTATATGGGGCTTTCATTATGGGATTGGTTACTGCTGTTTTCGGCGGAAGGCCCGGATTGATATCCGGAGGTGCCGGCGCTACCGTCATCGTCCTCATTGCACTAATGAAATCCCACGGTCTCGAATATGTTTTTGGAGCGGTCGCTCTGGCCGGAGTTTTACAGATCATCGTCGGACTCCTGAAGCTCGGTAAATTCATCAGACTCGTTCCGCAGCCTGTGATGTTTGGTTTTGTGAACGGTCTTGCCGTGATCATCTTCATGTCGCAGCTGGAACAGTTTAAAATATCCACCAATGGGCAAACCGAATGGCTTACCGGTACACCGTTTCTCGTTATGGCAGGTTTGGTAGCGCTCACTATCGCCATCGTCGTGCTGCTCCCAAAAGTCACAAAGAAAATCCCGGCATCACTCGTGGCGATTGCAGTAGTTTTCGCCATCGTTATGATTTTTAGAATTGATACCAAGCAGGTAGAAGACATTGCCTCAGTAAGCGGAAGCCTTCCTCCTTTTCATATTCCCAATATTCCATTGAATCTGGAAACGCTGCAGGTCATCTTTCCTTATGCCCTGATCATGGCAGCAGTAGGCTTGACAGAGGGACTTTTAACCCTGAATTTGGTTGATGAAATTACAGGAACAAAAGGAAATTCCAACCGCGAATGTGTTGCACAGGGCGGTGCCAATATCCTGAACGGATTCTTCTTCGGAATGGGTGGCTGCCCGATGATTGCGCAGACGTTGGTGAATCTTTCCGCCGGATCGCGTGCAAGGCTTTCAGGAATCGTAGCAGCTTTAACCATCTTAGTCATCATCTTGGTAGGCGCTCCCGTTATTGGAAAATTACCGATGGCAGCGCTGACCGGCGTCATGATTATGGTCGCCATCGGTACGTTTGAATGGGCAAGTCTGAGGATCTTCAAACGCATGCCCAAGTCGGATATATTCGTGATGATTGTGGTGACCTTGATTACCGTTTTCCTTCATAATCTTGCCTTGGCGGTTTTGATTGGAGTAATTATTTCGGCACTGGTTTTTGCGTGGGACAATGCGAAAAGAATCCGTGCACGGAAACATGTCGACGAAAACGGCGTGAAGCATTACGACATCTACGGTCCATTATTCTTTGGTTCGGTTACGAATTTTTCAGAGAAGTTTGATGTGGCAGATGATCCTGAACAAATCATCATCGATTTTAAAGAAAGCCGCGTGGTTGACATGTCGGCGATTGAAGCGCTAAACGTGATCACCAACCGCTACCACAAGGCGGGAAAAACGGTAAGACTCCAGTATTTAAGTCCGGACTGTATCGCCCTTCTGAAAAATGCCGAAGCCATTATTGATGTCAATATTCTGGAAGATCCACTTTATATGGTAACGGAGAAATCTTAGCCCGGAAAAATTTTAGTTTTTCATCAATTTCAAGATGACATAGGAAACCGAGGCGTTAAGAAATTTTCAATATTTTACGTTAAAAAATTTCCACTGTTTGAGTGGCGGTAAAAATGGAAATTAAACAATAAATCTAGTTTCCGTCCCAGTTTTGGAAATTTTAGGGAAATATTTAAAATTTTAGCCGGAGTTTCCAGTCTTGAATTTTTGGTTATTTTGCTTCAAGGCAAAAGAACTGATTAAATTTTTTATCTAAATACACAAAGGCCGACTAGTCGAAAACATACAGGAAGAAAAGTAGATTTTTATTTCTCCCTTGCCTTTAAAACCTCTTCAATTTCCTCCAGCGTAAATCCTTTGGCTTTGAGGAGAATTAAATAGTGATACATCAGATCAGCTGCTTCATTTTTAAAAAGCTCATCGTTATCGTCTTTGGCCTCGATCACCAATTCTACAGCTTCCTCTCCTACTTTTTGGGCGACTTTGTTGATGCCTCTTCTGTAAAGCTGATTGGTGTAAGAACCCTCAATATTCTGGTCAATCCTTTCAGAAATAGTTTCTTCCAGACGGTACAGAAATCCTTTTGCAGGCTGCGTATTGAAACAGGAAACCGTTCCTTTGTGGCAGGTTGGCCCATCTGCTTTAGCAAGAATTAAAAGCGTGTCGTCATCACAATCAAGTTTAATATCTTTCACCCAAAGGAAGTTTTCGGAGGTTTCGCCTTTCGTCCAAAGCCGGTTTTTACTTCTGCTGAAGAACGTTACTTTCTGTTCCGAAAGCGTTTTTTCGTATGCTTCTTGGTTCATATAGCCTAACATCAGCACTTGCAGGCTCACTTCATCCTGAACAATTACAGGAATCAGGCCGTCGCTTTTATTAAAATCAGGTTTCATATTCTTATGGGGATATTTTGGGTTTTTAAATAGTGTTTTAGGTCAGGAATGGGAATTTGACCAAAATGGAAAACACTTGCGGCCAATGCAGCTGTAACATTCGTCTGGGTAAAAACCTCAGCAAAATGTTCCATAGTTCCGGCTCCGCCCGAAGCAATCACCGGAATGGAAACTGCTTCCGAAACCGCTTTACTGATATCGATGGCAAAACCATTCTTCGTTCCGTCGTTATTCATCGAAGTCAGTAAAATTTCTCCCGCACCCAGTTCGGCGCCAGTCTGAGCCCAGTCAGTAGCTTTTAAATCAGTAACAATGGTTCCGCCACTGCGGAAAACAATCCATTCATCATTAACTAATTTGGTATCAACAGCCAATACGACACACTGATTACCAAAAAAACGGGCGATTTCGGTAATGAGTTCCGGACGGAGAATCGCCGCAGAATTGAGGCTTATTTTATCTGCTCCGGAATCAATAATCATCTTCGCATCTTCCAGTGTATTGATGCCACCGCCCACTGTGAACGGAATATTGATTTCCGAAGCAATACGGGTGATGAGTTCTGTAAGCGTTTTACGGTTTTCAAGGGTTGCCGTAATGTCGAGAAACACGAGTTCGTCTGCGCCTTCCTCCACATATCTTTTCGCCAGTTCCACCGGATCACCTGCATCTCTGATCTCCAGAAAGTTAATTCCCTTTACCGTTCTTCCGTTTTTAATATCTAAACACGGAATAATTCTTTTCTTCAGCATAATTCTGATAATTCTTTGACGTTGATGGTGCCTTCATAAATGGCTTTGCCGATAATCACGCCTTCGCAACCCATGGTTTTTAATTTCTGAACATCCTCAATAGTCGTGATTCCTCCGCTTGCAATAAGGTTGATTTCCGTCTCGGCCAGGATTTCGTCATACAGTTCAAAAGCCGGTCCTGAAAGCATTCCGTCTCTATCAATATCGGTAACAATTCCGTATTTTGCGCCTTTGGATTCATATTCCTTAATAAAAGCAACCACATCAAGATTGCTGCTTTCGAGCCAGCCGTTGGTTGCGATTTTACGGTCTTTACAGTCAGCGCCGAGGATAATTCGGTCGGAACCGTATTGATTCAGCCATTCGAGCATTAAAACAGGATTTTGAGCAGCAATACTTCCCAAGGTAATCTGCTTCGCGCCACATTCAAAAGCGGTTTTAATGTCGTTTTCAGTTTTAATACCGCCTCCGAAATCGATTTGCAAAGTGGTTTGCGATGCCAAAACTTCGAGCGTTTTGTGATTGACGATCTGTTTGGCTTTGGCACCGTCGAGGTCCACAACATGAAGATATTGAATGCCTGCATCTTCAAACATCTGCGCCATATCCAGCGGATTTTCACTGTATATTTTTTGGGTGGCGTAATCGCCTTTGGTTAATCTCACACATTTTCCACCGATGATGTCGATGGCCGGAATAATTCTCATAAGCTTAAAAAGTTTTTTAAAATCTGAAGACCTGTGGGGGCAGATTTTTCGGGGTGAAACTGGGTAGCGTAGAAGTTATCTTTCTGTAAAGCCGCGCTGAAAGGCAGAATATAATCCGTTACCGCCACGGTTTCATCACTGATTTCTGCATAATAACTGTGAACAAAATAGCAGTTTTCGTCAACCCGTACGTTTTCAAACAGCTTTCCTTTTACGGCAGTAAAATTGTTCCAACCCGTGTGAGGAACAAGATCTTCGGGCGGAAACTTTTTCACTTTGGTCTTGAAAATACCTAAGGTTTGGGTGTCGCCTTCCTCGGAAAACTCACAGAGGAGCTGCATGCCGAGACAGATTCCCAGAACCGGCTGTTTCAGGGATTTAATCACCTCGTCCAGCCCTTTTTCTTTCAGATAATTCATGGCTGAGGCTGCCTCACCAACTCCCGGAAGAATTACTTTTTCTGCAGCTTTCAGTACCGCAATATCATCGGTAATTACCGTTTCGTAGCCGAGCCGCTGCACCGCATTTTCTACGGATGTGGCATTTCCGGCATTGTATTTCAGTATCGCGATCATAAAATTCCTTTGGTGCTTGGGATGTTGTAGTTTTCGGTTTTGCTTACCGCCATTTTCACTGCTTTTGCGAAAGCTTTGAAGATTGCTTCGATTTTGTGGTGTTCATTGTCGCCTTCAGCCTTTATGTTCAGATTACATCGTGCCTGATCACTGAACGATTTAAAGAAATGGAAAAACAGTTCCGTGGGAACATCGCCGATTTTTTCTCTTTTGAATTCTGCTTCCCAAACCAGCCACGGTCTTCCCCCGAAGTCCACAGCCACCTGCGCCAGACAGTCATCCATAGGAAGTAAAAAGCCGTACCGCGAAATGCCTTTTTTGTTGCCGAGCGCCTGTAGAAAAGCATCACCCAAAGCAATGGCCGTATCTTCAACCGTGTGGTGTTCATCGATTTCGAGATCGCCCTTTACCTGTACATTCAGATCGAGGTTACCGTGTTTTGAAATCTGCTGCAACATGTGATCGAAAAAAGGCAAACCTGTATTGATTTCTGACACACCGCTGCCATCAAGATTTACCTCAATATCGATGGAAGTTTCCAGGGTTTCCCTTTTCACTTTACCGATTCTTGGGACCGATTTCAAGTACTGGTAAATTTCGTTCCAGTCACTGGTGGCAAGCGTTGCCTCCGCATTTTGTGCTTCACTGATGAATATCGACTGCGTTCCTAAATTTTCTGCGAGTTTAATATCGGTTTGCCGGTCTCCGATTACAAATGAATTCTGCAGATCGTAGTTTCCGTAAATGTATTTCTGTAGCATGCCTGTTCCCGGTTTTCTGGTAGGTTCGTTTTCATGCTCGAAAGACGGATCAATCAACACATCCGCAAAATTCACACCTTCATTTTTTAAAGCATTGAGGATGAAATTCTGCACAGGCCAAAAGGTGTTTTCAGGAAAAGAATCTGTTCCTAAACCGTCCTGATTGCTTACCATAACGAGTTCATAGTTCAGTTCCCTGGCAATTCTGGAAAGACTGCTGAAGACATTAGGAAGAAATTCCAGCTTTTCGAAACTGTCGATCTGAAAATCTTCAGGTTCGCGGATGATGGTTCCGTCGCGGTCTATAAATAAAACTTTTTTAGTCATTGCTGAATTCTTTTAAAGCATTTAGTAATTGTTCGTTTTCCCCTGAAGTTCCTACAGAGATCCGCACACAGTTTTTAATGACGGAATTCCGGTTTCTGATGATAATTTTTCTGGAAATGAGTTTTTCATAAAGTTCATCAGCATTTTCTACTTCAACAAGCAGGAAATTGGCATCTGAAGGATAGATCGTGAGAATTCCTTTCACACCGGAAAGATTTTGGATCAGCTGCTCTTTTTCGGCCAGAATATCTTTTACCTTTTGTCGATAGTCTTGTTCTTTATTCAGAATATCGAGTGCAGTTTGCTGATTCACCGTACTGATGTTGTAAGGTGCTTTCACGCGGTTGAAATAAGAAAGAATTTCTTCATTCATATAACCGATTCCTAAACGGATTCCCGCTAATCCCCACGCTTTGCTCAAAGTCTGAATCACGATTAAATTGGGATATTCGTTGATTTTCTGAATGAAAGACGGCTGATCGCAGAAATCAATATACGCCTCATCGATGAGTACAATTCCGTTAAAGTTTTTAAGGATAAACTCAATATCATCGGTTCTAAATAAATTTCCTGTCGGATTATTCGGGGAACAGATGAAAATCAGTTTCAGGTTTTTGTCTGAAAAAAAGGGCTGTAAAAGGTTTCTATCAATTTGAAATTCTTCATTCAAGGGAAGTTTAATGAGTTCTACATCATTGATGTTGGCAGAAACTTCATACATTCCATAAGTCGGAACAAAGGTCAATGCTTTATCCTGACCCGGTTCACAGAAAATTCTGAACGCCAGATCGATGGCCTCGTCACTTCCGTTACCGATAAAAATCTGATCCGCTGAAGTATTTTTAATCTGCGCCAACTTTTGCTTCAGCGCAGGCTGATAGGGATCGGGATACCGGTTGTAAACGCCGAAAGGATTTTCATTGGCATCCAGAAAAATGCCTTCTTTCCCAGAATATTCGTCTCTTGCACTGGAATATGGAGCCAAAGCCTGAATGTTTTTTTTTACGAACTGTTGAACTTTACTTTTCATTCTGTATTTTTTTGAGTCTGATAGAAACGGCATTTTTGTGTGCCAAAAGCTGCTCTGCTTCCGCCATTACTTCCACCGCTTTACCGATATTTTGCAACCCTAATTTACTGATATTCTGGAAAGTAATCTTCTTCATGAAACTGTCCAAGGAAACACCGCTGTAACTTCTTGCGTACCCGTTTGTGGGCAGCGTGTGGTTGGTTCCGCTAGCGTAATCCCCGGCACTTTCGCAGGAATAATTCCCGAGAAACACCGAACCCGCATTCTGAATTTGATCTGCATACTCTTCCGCATTTTCAATGGCCAGAATTAAATGCTCCGGTGCATAAATATTGCTGAATTGCACACATTCGTCAATAGAATTTAAAACCACAGAAAAGCTGTTTTCAAGTGCCTTCTCAGCAATATCGGCTCTCGGTAAAGCACGCAACTGCTCTTTAACAGCAACTTGCACTTTGTCTACAAATTCAGACGAATCTGAAAGCAAAACAACCTGGCTGTCTGGTCCGTGCTCGGCCTGAGAAAGTAGATCAGAAGCGACAAAATCAGGATCAGCACTGTTATCTGCAATTACCAGAACTTCGCTTGGTCCGGCCGGAAGATCGATGGCAATTCCGCTCTTCTGCACAAGTTCCTTTGCTTTGGTGACAAACTGATTTCCGGGACCGAAGATTTTATCCACTTTGGGAATCGTTTCCGTGCCGTAAGCCAAAGCAGCAATCGCCTGCGCGCCACCCACTTTAAAAATTTCGGTAATACCCAGAAAATTTGCCGTGTACAGAACTGCGGGATTAATTTTTCCATCTTTGTCGGGCGGCGTACATAAAATAAGCGTTTTACAGCCGGCGATCCTGGCGGGAATTCCCAACATTAAAATCGTTGAAAACAATGGTGCAGAACCGCCCGGAATATATAAACCTACTTTTTCAATAGCCACACTTTTTCTCCAGCATTGAATTCCTGGCATGGTTTCAACCACACTTTCAGTGATTTGCTGTGCCTCGTGAAAAGATCTGATATTTTTAGCAGCGACAGCAATTGCTTCTTTTAATTCATCGGAAACCTGCTGTTTTGCAACTTCTATTTCTGCCTCGCTTACTTTCGGATTTTCAACTACGGCCTTATCAAACTGCAAACTCAATTCCTTCAAAGCCGAATCGCCTTTTTGCTGAACCAGCTCAATTATATTTTTGACTTTGTCTTCCAAATCTTCAGCAGGGAATACCGGTCTTTCGCAAATTTTGGCCCAATCAGAAATTGGAATATTAATTATATTTCTCATGTGGATTATTTTGGATTTAGAGAATCATTTTTTCAATAGGAACCACCAGAATTCCTTCAGCACCCGCTTCTTTCAGCTCATCGATGACGTCCCAGAATTTATCTTCGCTGATGACGGAGTGCAAACTGCTCCATGCTTCTTTTGCTAGTGGAAGAATGGTTGGGCTGTTCATTCCGGGAAGAATTTGAATTATTTTTTCAAGTTGACTATTAGGAGAATTCAGCAGGATGTACTTGTTCTCTTTCGCCTTTTGTACAGAACGGATCCGGAAAAGCAGTTTGTTTAAAATCTGCTGAGCTTCCTCATCCAGTTTTTGGTTTGCAACAATCACAGCTTGGCTTGTAATTACCGTTTCAACCTCCTTCAATCCATTGGAAATCAAGGTTGAACCGCTGCTCACAATATCACAGATTCCGTCAGCCAAACCAATTCCCGGCGCAATTTCAACACTTCCGGAGATGACTTCAACAGTCGCTTCGATCCTATTTTCTTTAAAATATTTCTGAAGAATATTGGGGTAAGAAGTGGCGACTTTTTTACCGCTGAAGAAATTTAAACCTTGATAATCAGTTTCTTTTGAAACAGCAAGACTTAAACGGCAGGCCGAAAAATTCAATTTTTCGACGATGGTGATTTCTTTTTCACTTTCGAGAAACACATTTTCACCGATGATGCCGATATGGGCGACATTTTGTTCCACATACTGCGGAATATCATCATCACGCAGAAATAAGATTTCCACAGGGAAATTGGTGCATTCTGTAATCAGTTTTCCGCCGCCGTTGGGGAATTTCAGTCCGCATTCCTCTAAAAGAGCAACCGATTTCTGGTTGAGCCTGCCGCTTTTCTGGATGGCAATTATAAGTTTACTCATTGGTTTTATTTTGAATAAAGCATGAGTAAATCGAAATCCGGAAGTAGATAAAAAGAAAAATCCCGCCTTGATTTACTCAGGCGGGATTAAATATTGGTGATTTACAGCATATCATAATCAGCTCGCGAGAGTGCAAGAATGAAGATGATGATGATGTAATTGATTGAACATTCTGTGTTGTTTTACGGGACAAATGTAGAAACTATTTTTTAATTGGTAATGAAAAAATTAAAAAAATACAAAATTTATCCGGTAGCAAACGGATATTTACTTATATTTGAGTAAGATATCACTTTTATTTTAGGGCACTTATGAAAAGCATTCAGAAAATCCACACGATTTTGTACGTAGAAAATCAGGAGATCAGCACTGAGTTTTACACGAAAATTTTGCGTCTGAAGCCAGATCTGAATGTTCCCGGTATGACAGAATTTCACTTAACTGATGATTTTACTTTAGGTTTAATGCCTAACAGTGGAATCGCCAAAATCTTGGCCGGAAAGACACCACCGCCGGAAAGCGGAACAGGAATACCGAGATGTGAACTTTATCTTTACGTAGATGATATTGAAGCGGCACTTAAGAATATTCATGATAACCAAATTGCAGTGATAAGTGGTTTACAGGAGCGAAACTGGGGCGACATGGCTTTCTATTTTGCAGATCCGGATGGACACATCATCGCTTTTGCTACAAAAATAAAAAACTAAAAACATGGAATACTGTTTGGAATGTGGCGACAAAATCATTGGACGCAGCGACAAAAAATTCTGCAACGACGGCTGCAGAAATTCTTACAACAACAAGCACAATAAGGATTCCTCGAACCTCATGCGCAACATCAACAATAAACTGCGCAAAAACCACCGCATCCTTTCTGAACAGAAATTTATTGACGGGAAGGCAAAAACAACCCGCAACAAACTTACTGCAGAAGGCTTCGATTTCGACTATTTTACGAGTTTGAAAATCTACAAAAACGGCGCTGAATATCGGTTTGTCTACGACATTGGTTACAAACTTTTAGAGGAAGACTGGATTTTGCTGGTGAGGAAGGAATAATTTATATTTGGGAATAAATTATCTGGTAAAACGAATACCCTTTATTTTTTTAAGTTTCAATTCACCTACTTTCTGAACGGCCGGCTGCTGATAAAAAACAGAAATTAACGGCCAAATTCACTTTGTAAATTTGGTTGTAATCCTTATTTTTGCATGGCGTTTCGGGATGTAGCGCAGCCCGGTAGCGTACTTGCATGGGGTGCAAGGGGTCGCTGGTTCGAATCCAGTCATCCCGACAAAAAAAAGAGCAGTTTAAACTGCTCTTTTTTATATTGAATAGGTTGTGAAATTTCTTTGCCGAAATTATTCGCTTTCTTCTACCAACCTTATTTTATCTTCCAAAATCTCGATCTTTTTGTCACGGTACAATCCGCCGATGGCTTTCTTGAAATTCTTCTTGCTCATCTGCAATTCCTGCTTGATTTCTTCCGGCTCAGACTTGTCGGAAAGATAGAGTAAACCGTAGTTTTCCTTTAATTTATCTAAAATAATCTGCTGGAATTCGTCATTATTTTCATAACCTTCCGGCTGAAGAGAGACATCAATTTTTCCGTCTTCACGGATGGATTTTATATAGCCGATTTCTTCAGAAAGCGGGAAAAGTTTTTTATAAACATCAGATGCGTAAATCAAACCGATATATTGCTTATTAACAATGACATTCCAGCCCAGTTCGCCTTCGCCCATTAAAATCAGATTCACTTTATCGCCCTTTCTGAAAGGCAGATCTTCATATGCAGGATTTCTTTTGAAACGTGTGGTTCCGGTAATCAGGTTTAAAAATTCATCAATATAAACGTGAACCAAATATCTTTTTCCTTCAACAATCTTCTGTTTCTGCTGCTTGTACGGAATGAATAAATCTTTGATAATTCCCCAATCCATAAAAGCACCGCTGGGAAGGCTCTGCACGCAATTCATCACGGCAAATTCACCTACTTCGGCATTTGGTTTTTCTGTTGTCGCTTTCAGTTTGTCGTCGTCCTGGTAAACAAAAACTTCCATTTCCGTCCCGATTTCGGCGTCTTCTGAAGCAAAAATTTTAGGAAGAAATGCTCTTTCTCCGTTTTCATCTTCCAGAAATAATCCTGAATAATTTTTTTCTGCGATTTTTAATAATTGAGTTTTGCCGAGATCCATAGGTGAGCCTGATATATATAATTGACTGCAAAGGTAAGAAAACTAAAGGAACGGATATTGCTGAAATGGAATTATGCCTTCTTCAGTCATCAGAAAATATTTTTATAAGCCCGAACTCCAGATCCTGACCATCGTTTACGTGTCCGGACCTGTATATGACTATCTGGACGTGCCGCAGGAAGTTTTCGATGATTTCCGCGCGGCTTTTTCAAAAGGGACTTATCTCAATAAAAACATTAAGCCTTATTTCAAGTACGTGAAAAAGAGCGATCAATAAACAAAAAAAAGAGAAGCCGAAGCCTCTCTTTTAAATATCTAAATTTAGATTTTCCTACATATGAATCGCGATTTTTCCTGTCGCGTCTAACGCAGCTTCTTTAATTGCTTCAGCAAACGTTGGGTGTGCATGAGACATTCTTGCAATATCTTCAGCACTTGCGCGGAATTCCATGGCGGTAACTGCTTCTGCGATGAGGTCTGCCGCTCTTGCGCCAATCATGTGAACCCCCAAAACTTCATCGGTTTTTTCGTCTGCAATGATCTTAACAAAACCGTCCAAATCGCCAGACGCACGGCTTCTTCCCAACGCTCTCATCGGGAAATTACCCACTTTAATAGCAATGCCTTCTGCTTTAAGCTGTTCTTCAGTTTTTCCTACTGCAGCAACTTCCGGCCAAGTGTAAACCACGCCTGGAATTAAATTGTAATTGATGTGCGGTTTTTGTCCGGCAAGCTGTTCTGCCACCAAAACGCCTTCTTCAGAAGCTTTGTGGGCCAACATTGCGCCGGCAACTACATCACCGATCGCGTAGATATTTGAAACGTTTGTCTGAAGATGTTCGTTGGTTTTCACTCTGCCTCTTTCGTCCAGATCCACACCTGCTTTTTCGAGGGAAAGCCCGTCGGTGTAAGGTTTTCTACCTACAGAAACCAAAACATAATCGCCTTCTACCACTACTTCTTCGCCTTTTTTGTCTTTCGCGGTAACTTTTACGGTATCGCCGTTTCTTTCAACCGCCTGAACCGCCGTAGAAAGCATGAATTTCATTCCCTGTTTTCTTAAAACTTTATTGAGTTCTTTCGATAAAGCACCATCCATGGTTGGGATGATTTTATCCATAAATTCAACCACCGTTACTTCAGAACCTAATCTTTTGTATACTGATCCCAACTCAAGACCAATCACACCGCCGCCGATTACCACTAAATGTTTCGGGATTTCTTTAAGGTTTAAAGCTTCGGTAGAAGTAATTACTCTTTCTTTATCCAGCGTAATAAAAGGAAGCGAACTTGGTTTGGAACCTGTCGCAATAATGGTGTATTTTGAATCGATGGTTTCTGTAGAACCGTCGTTTTTCGTTACTTTAATCTGAGTCGCAGATTCGAAACTTCCAACACCTTCGAAAACAGTGATTTTGTTTTTGTCCATCAAAAAGGTAATTCCTTTCGTCGTTTGATCTACCACTTCATTTTTTCTCGCAATCATTCGTACCAGATCTGCTTTTGGCTCGTCGATGATAATTCCGTGATTGGCGAAATTGTGTTTTGCGTTTTCGAAATGTTCTGAACTGTCCAAAAGTGCTTTAGAAGGGATACATCCAACATTCAGACAGGTACCGCCCATGGTAGGATATTTTTCTATAATAGCTGTTTTTAAACCCAACTGTGCGCAACGGATTGCAGCAACATATCCTCCAGGACCGGAACCGATAACGGTAACATCAAATTGACTCATTTTTATTTTTGTTTGATTTATTAAAAATTAAAGTTGCACAAATTTACAAAATATTTTCCCGTTTGCCCGTGTCGTTTTCGATAGATTTTCCTGCACTTTTCAGGAGCCGGGAACCTGCTTTCCGCTTTATCTTTTGCGCCACTTCGTTCTGCAAAAGGATGCCGCTGCAATCAGGGCTATGAAAGCCCGATTTTAATTAAAAAACATACTCAATAATGTTATAGTTCAAAATAACTGACACTAAAAAAGACGCAAAAATCGCGTCTTTTTTTTCAGATTAAACTTCTTTTACCCACATTTCGAACTTCCGCAATTCTTACAAATCAAACATCCTTCCTGATACACCACCTGATCGGAACCGCAATTGGAACATTTTCCGCCGGCATCCGTTCCATCCGGAATATAACGTTTAAGGGCACGCGCAACACCGGCTTTCCAGTTGTTGATGGATTCAGAATCGAGTTCTAGTCTGTTGATGAGTTCCACTACATTTTCAATCGGCATACCGTGTCTTAAAGTTCCTGAAATCAATTTAGCGTAATTCCAGAATTCAGGATTGAACTTGTGTGAAAGTCCCTCAATCGTAGTTTTGTAGCCACGCAGATTGGTAAACTGAAAATCGTAGCGTGATTTGCCGTCCTCATCGCGGTTTTTAATAATAAGACCTTCGTTCACCCAACGCGGAAGCGCAATTCCTTCTTCATCATCAGCCAAACCGGTGAATATTTCGTAAGGTTTTTTGTCAATTAAACCGACAAAAGCAATCCATTTGTCTTTATTGTTCTGGAAACGGACGATTTCAGCTTCTAGAACGTGAGGTCTTTTTGTCGGAAATGCAGGTTGAAGAACTTCAGTTTTTTTTTCCTTTTTCTCGTCATTCGAAATCAAAACTCCGGACCGTGAACCGTCACGGTAAACGGTAACGCCTTTGCAGCCGACTTCCCAGGCTTTGATGTACAGTTGATTCACCAGCTCTTCTGTGGCATCATTCGGAATATTAATCGTCACTGAAATCGAATGATCTACCCATTTCTGGATCGCGCCCTGCATTTCTACCTTACTCAACCAGTCAACATCATTTGAAGTTGCTTTGTAGTAAGGAGAAATTTCGATGATTTTATTGATTTCCTCCTGGGTATAATTTTTATCAGTATCGATTCGGTTTACTTCCATCCATTCTTTAAAACGGTGGTGAAAAACGATATATTCTTCCCAGGAATCCCCTACTTCATCTACAAAATCTACGCGCACATCTTTATCATTAGGATTAACTTTTCTTCTTCGCTTGTAAACAGGAAGAAAAACCGGCTCAATCCCTGAAGTGGTTTGGGACATCAGCGAAGTGCTTCCGGTAGGCGCAATCGTCAGCAATGCAATATTTCTTCGTCCGTATTTTTTTAGGTCTTCATACAATTTCGCATCCGCCTCCTTCAATCTTAAAATAAACGGGTTTTTCTCTTCCCTAGTCGCGTCATAAATCGCGAAAGCTCCTCTTTCTTTCGCCATATCTACGGAAGAACGGTACGCTGCAAGCGCTAATGTTTTATGAACCAAAGTAGAAAATTCGTTTCCTTCTTTACTGCCGTACTGGATATTTAAAGCCGCTAACATATCGCCTTCCGCCGTAATTCCGACACCTGTTCTTCTGCCTTCGATGGTTTTCTGGCGGATTTTTGTCCACAGATTTTTTTCCGTTGCTTTAATTTCATTTCCTTCCGGATCCGAATCGATTTTAAGAAGGATCGCGTCGATTTTTTCCATTTCCAGATCGATAATATCATCCATCATTCTCTGGGCATAGCCGACGTGCTTTTTAAAAAGTTCAAAATTAAATTTCGCCTTTTTTGTAAAAGGATTTTCAACGTAGGAAAAGAGATTTACCGCTAAAAGCCTGCACGAATCATAAGGACATAACGGAATTTCGCCGCACGGATTGGTGGAAACCGTTTCGTAGCCTAAATCTGCGTAGCAATCGGGCAAAGATTCTTTAATAATAGTATCCCAGAAAAGCACACCGGGTTCGGCAGATTTCCATGCGTTGTGAATAATTTTATCCCAAAGATCAGTTGCTTTTACTTCTTTTCTGAATTTAGGAATTGCGCTGTGAATAGGATATTTCTGAACATAATCTTCCTTTCCCACCACCGCTTTCATAAACTCATCATCAATACGGACCGAAATATTTGCTCCGGTAATCTTCCCTTGCTCCAGTTTTGCATTCACGAAGTCTTCGGAGTCGGGATGATTAATAGAAACTGAAAGCATAAGTGCACCTCTTCTGCCGTCCTGAGCCACTTCGCGCGTGGAATTGGAATATCTTTCCATGAACGGAACCAAACCGGTAGAAGTAAGCGCGGAATTTTTTACTGCAGATCCTTTCGGACGGATGTGGGAAAGGTCGTGACCAACGCCACCGCGTCTTTTCATAAGCTGAACCTGTTCTTCATCAATCTTCATGATACTTCCGTATGAATCGCTGTCGGTTCCGCTGCCAATTACAAAACAGTTGGACAGTGAAGCGATTTGAAAATCGTTCCCGATTCCTGTCATCGGGCTTCCCTGCGGAATAATATATCTGAATTTCTTTATAAGATCGAAAACTTCTTCTTTAGGAAGCGGATTAGGATATTTGGCTTCGATTCTTGAGATTTCTGCAGCGATCCTACGATGCATATCGTCCGGCGTCTGTTCGTAGATATTGCCGTCTGAATCTTTCAGCGCGTATTTGCTCACCCAAACTTTTGCAGCGAGATCATCGCCTTCGAAATATTTCAGCGTACTTTCGTAAGCATCCTGATAAGTAAAAGTTTTGGGTTGAATCGGTGTTTTTGTGCCTTCCATAATAATATTCGTTTTTCGAAATAAAATTACAGAAGATTATCTGATTAAAAAAAAGTTTACAAATCTTTTAAGTTAACATCTTGTAAATCAGTTGAAAAAATATTTTCAAAACTCAAAAAGTGTGCAAATTTTGAAAATTAAAATATGATTACAATCACAAAATATTAAAAACTTTTTCGTAGCTACTCAGTATTAATTCTTTCGAGAATCTTGAACGGATGGATTCTTTAATTAAATCCCCAGAATGGGTTTCGGTCAAAACCTCAAGGATTTTTTCAGCAAAAACTTCATGATTTTCGATGGCTAGGATCTCTCCGTTGATTTTGGGCTGTATAATCTCATTGATTCCGCCCGGACAGTTATTGGCGAGCGCATAAACACCGCAGGCGCCGGCTTCCAACAATACATTAGGGAAACCTTCATAACGTGAGGAAAGTATAAATAAATCAGCATATTTCAGAAACTGATAAGGATTTTTTTGCTGTCCATGGAAAATAACGTTTTCCAATCCAAATTCTTCTTTCTTCTTATGCAGCAAAACCCTATCTCTGCCATCGCCCAGAATATGGAGAAGAATTTTGTGATTTTTTAAGTGACTGAAAACCTTCAGTAAATTATCGAAACCCTTTCTGGACGATAGATTCCCGATAGCGACGACATTTTTGTAATCATTCTTAAACGCTTCTTCGGGTCTAATAGAAATTTCCAACTGCTTTTCAATAAAATCGAAATCGACCGGGTTATTGATTTTAATGATTTTATTGGGTCTTATTTTAAAATTTTCTACTAGATCGTGCATCATATCATCGCTTTGGCAGATAATCCGGTGATAATTACTGTAAAATCGGTAAAAAAAACGGATTTCCTTGCGCTTGACATGTCGCGAAACCACATTAGTTTCCCTTGCAATAAATTTGGTCTTGGGAAAAAGCGGAATAAAAAGTGAGAGATAAGCATTAATTTCTCCAAAACCGCAGAAGACAATATCTGGCTTTCTCTTCTTAATTTCGAGTAGAATCGGCTTTAAAGAATGGCGGATCCGCGGAGTTTTAATATCGATGACTTCTACATCTTCTTTTAAAATATCGAGATAACCACCTTCCTTCCGCAGTAATAATATTTTTGCGGAGAAAAGATTTCTTGGGAGGTGATTGGCAATGGTAGTTACAATCCGCTCAGCGCCACCGGTATCGAGGTCGGGAAGAATGAAAATAATTGATTTTTTGCTTTGAACCGTTGCCAATGTCTAGAGTTTTGACCGTTAGTTCGCGACATCGCTGATGAATTTGATTCTGAGCATCCGCACTTCCTCATCGCTTAAATCATCACCGAATTCTGCCAGAAGTACTTTCATGCTGTCACTGTCGGAGCCGCGCATAAATTCCATGAATTCTTCCACAATATCTTCATCGAAATTTTCATCAACGTAATAATCGATATTAAGTTTAGTTCCCTGGTAAACAATACGTTCCATTTCCTTGAGCAAATCCTCCATCGAAAGATTTTTTGCTTTCGCAATATCCTCCAAATCAATTTTTTTATCGGTACTCTGAATGATGAATACTTTATGGCTGGATTTATTGGCCACCTGCTTAATGACCATGTCCTGAGTTCGCTCGATACCGTTTTCCGCGACATATTTCCTGATAAAATCTGCAAATTCTTTTCCGTATTTTTTGGCTTTTCCTTCACCAACTCCGTAAGTTTTCCCGATTTCATCAATCGTAACCGGATACTGTACCGTCATATCCTCCAAACTGGGATCCATGAAAACGGTGTAAGGCGGAATCCCATGTTTTTTGGCTACAGACTTCCGTAATTCTTTCAGCTGAACAAAAAGATTTTCATCTAAACCGCTGTTTTGCTGTACCTGAACCTGCTGGGAATCTGCTTTAGTCTGGGCAAGATCATATTCGCGGTCCTCAGCAATAAGGAAGGGCGTTTTATCTTTCCCTTCAATGGCTTTCAGACCTTTCTCGGTGATTTTCAGAACGCCATAAGTTTCAATATCTTTCTGAAGATAATCCTGTACGGTTGCCTGCCGGATAATGGATTTCCAGAAGTTTTCAGCTTCATTTTTTCCGAAACCGAAATGCTTGGTCGTTTCAAGCTTGTAGGATTTTGTAACAGAATTTTCTTTCCCGACAATTACTGAAATCAAATCTTTGGTTTTGAATTTCTCCTCCAGATCTTTTACAAGTTTTAGAACTAAATTCAGTTCTTTTGTCGCATCTTTCAGTTTGGGTGGATTTACAGAATTGTCGCACATTTGCGCCCCGGCACCATTTATCGGATCAAACTGCTCACCGAAATAGTATAAAATATATTGCCGCCGACTCATGGAAGTTTCCGCATAACCAACTACTTCATTCAGGAGCTGAAGACCGATTTCGCGCTCAGAAACGGGTTTCTGCGCAAGGAATTTTTCAAGTTTTTCGATATCTTTTGGATCGTAAAATGCCAAGCAAATTCCTTCACCGCCATCTCTTCCAGCTCTTCCGGTTTCCTGATAATAACTTTCAAGAGATTTCGGAATATCGTAGTGAATCACAAACCTAACATCCGGCTTGTCGATTCCCATTCCGAAAGCAATCGTGGCAACGATTACATCACATTCTTCCATCAGGAATTTATCCTGATTCATTACACGGGTTTTCTGATCGAGTCCGGCGTGATAAGGTAAAGCATCGATTCCGTTAACCTGCAGTAACTGAGCAAATTCTTCTACTTTTCTGCGGCTCAGGCAATAAACAATTCCAGATTTTCCTTTATGCTGATTGATGAATTTTACAATTTCTTTGTCAATATTCACTTTCGGGCGAACTTCATAGAAAAGATTTGGCCTGTTGAAGCTTTCTTTAAAAACCAGTGCATTCGACATCCCCAGAGTCTTCTGGATATCATCCTGAACTTTTGGTGTTGCCGTTGCGGTTAAAGCAATTACAGGAACGTCTGCTATTTTATCGATGATCAGCTTTAAATTACGGTATTCCGGGCGGAAATCATGTCCCCATTCGGAGATACAGTGTGCCTCATCAATGGCTACGAACGAAATTTTAACCTCTTTCAGAAAATCAAGATATTCTTCTTTAATCAGTGATTCTGGAGCTACATATAAAAGTTTGGTGCGACCCGCCCTAATATCATCAAAAACCTGTTTGGTCTGGGTTTTATTGAGTGAGGAATTTAACACATGGGCTACGCCGGGATCTGAAGAAAGTCCGTTAACGGCATCAACCTGATTTTTCATCAGCGCAATCAACGGAGAAACTACAATCGCAGTTCCTTCAGAAATTAAAGCAGGAAGTTGGTAACAAAGAGATTTCCCGCCGCCAGTGGGCATAAGTACGAAAATATCTTTGCCTTCCAGTAAATTCTTTATAATTGATTCCTGCTGACCTTTAAATGTAGAGAAGCCGAAATATTTTTTGAGTTCTTTCGATAAATCGGCAGTTTTTGTTTTCATTTTTTATTATTCAATTGTATAGCGCAGACTGAACTCCTTATTCCTTCATTTACCGCAAAATTAATCATCCGTGGCAGTTCGTCTTAAATTGTTTGCTAAATTTGCATACCACCCAAAGTTAGAAAATAAAAATCAAAATAAAAATATACACCACTAATTTTGGGACGCATATAAATAAAATATTTCCTTATATTAATAGGATTAAAATTTCCTGTTTTCAAAATAGCAAAATGAACCATCCCGAAATTCTTCAAATCGCGAAAAAGGCCATATCAGTTGAAATTAATGAGCTGGAAAATCTTAAAAACCGGCTCGATGATAATTTTCTGAAAGCCACAGAAATCATTAATTCCGCGAAAGGCAAACTCATCATCGTAGGAATCGGAAAATCTGCACATGTAGGAAACAAAATTGTTGCCACGCTGAATTCTACCGGAACACCTTCGCAGTTTCTCCACGCTTCAGAGGCGATTCATGGCGATTTAGGAGTTATTCAGAAAACCGATGTGGTGCTTTGTATTTCCAACTCCGGAAATTCGCCTGAAATTGTAAATCTTCTTCCTTTTCTTAAAGATTATTCTTCTGCTTTAATAGGAATGACGGGCAATCTGAAATCTAAACTGGCGGATTTTTCGGACGTTGTTTTAAACTCTTCCGTAGAAAAAGAAGCTTGTCCCATCAAACTTGCACCAACAAGTTCTACAACAGTGCAAATGGCTTTGGGAGACGCTTTGGCAGTTTGTCTTATGGAACTCAACGGATTCAAAGAAAACGATTTCGCGAAATTCCATCCCGGGGGAAGTTTGGGAAAAAACCTCACCGCGAAAGTGGAACAGTTTCTTTCTTCACAAAAGCCACAGGTTTCCAGCACTGCAAACATCCGGGAAATCATTATTTCTGTGAGTAGTTCTTCGCACGGAATCACCGTTGTTACCGAGGGAGAAGAAATCACCGGAGTAATTACCGATGGAGATTTAAGGAGAATGCTCTTGAGCGAACAGGATGTTTCTAAGATTGTGGCTAAAGACATTATGAGCAGAAACCCAAAAAGTATCGACAAAAATGCGCTTGCAAAAGAGGCGATGCAGATTCTCAAAGACAAGAACATCGGTCAGCTGATTGTAACCGACAATAGCAAATACCACGGAATCATCGACATCCACAGACTTCTGGACGAAGGCATTAATTAGAGTGGTTTGCTGGAAAACAGTTTTTTACAAAACGAATGATAAAGACAAACGGACGAAAATTATTTCGCCCGTTTCCTGTATTCGGCAATATTTCAGTAATTTCGCAGTCTTGAATTCCAAATCTAGAATTTTAAAATGAGCGAAGGAAAAGAAATGTCTTTTTGGGGACACATTGGCGAGCTGCGGGGACATCTAATCCGGTCCATCATTGCCATTATCGTGGGTGCCATTGTTGTAGGATTTAATGTGAACTGGATTATGGACCATATTTTCTTCGGGCCTACGAGAAACGATTTCTTTACATTCAGGGTTGTTAACCATTTCTCACGGGAACTGATTGGAGAAAACAGTATTGTGCTCCCTGACCATTTTGCGGTACAGCAGAAAAAGCTCTTCCAGCAGTTTAATGTGATGATGTCGGTTTCTATTTTTGGAGGTATCGTAGCGGCGTTTCCTTATATTGTTTGGGAACTTTGGCGCTTTATTTCTCCGGCACTTCATCCGAACGAGAGAAAAAACTCAGTCTTCATGATTAATTTTGTGTGGATACTTTTTCTGGTAGGGATTCTGTGCGGATACTTCCTGATTCTTCCTTTTGCGATTAATTTCGGACTCTTATTTACCATTTCCGATTCCATTACCCAGCTTTTCGATCTTAGCGATTACACCACTTTATTCATGCAGGTTGTACTGGGTATGGGCATTGTGTTTTTGTTTCCCGTAATCGTTTATTTTCTGACGACCATCGGAATTCTTACTCCCCAATTTATGCGCACTTACCGCCGACATGCAATTGTTTTAATTATGGTTGTCGCTGCGATCATTACTCCGGCAGATGTTTTAAGTATGCTTATGGCTGCATTTCCGCTGCTTTTACTGTATGAATTCAGTATCATGATGAGCGCTTATACTTACAAAAAAGTTCAGGACAGATCGCAGGTACCTGCAGAACAGTAATTATGAGAAGCAACACGGTTTTCGTTTCTTTCTGAGACCCGTCCCGCTGTCACTACTCGCTTTTCAGCGCGACGGCTGCGCCGCCGCGCTGAAAAGCTCAAACATACCGTTCCATCGGGGCTAGAACTTCTCTACCTTATTCTTCTCAAAAATTTCCCTAAACTATTTTTCGAACAGACAATTCAGTTATCTTTCCGGATTTGAAGTTCCTTCCACAAAAAAACACGCCTCACAGCGTGTTTCCTCAATCAATATTAACCTATTTTTCTATAAATTCTTTTAAACTCTGACCCACAATATCGGTCCATCCGTTTTCGAAACTTTCTTTCTGGAAATCTTTGCCTAAATGACTGAAATTCTCCAGACCTTTGTGCGTGAGGGTAATAACTGTTCCCCCATTTTCTTCCTCCAATTCCCATCTTACAATTGTTTTCTCCTTAGAAATTTCCGGGTAAGACCAGGTATGCTTAAATTTCTCATTCGGAATCACCTCCAGAATTTCCCCATGATGATGAAACCTTTTTTCCTCGCCGGGTTCATAAAAATTGAACTCTTTGTGAAGTCCCAGTTCAAAATCCGGGATATCAAAATACCATTCCTTCATCTGCGCTTTATCGGTCAAAGCGTTCCATACCTTTTCTACGGGCGCATTCACTCTTTGTTTAATGACAACATTTTCGTGCATAATCTTAGATTTTTTTGATGGTATTAAAGTTAACATTTATTTCAGTGATAGATAAAATTATTACCATGATTTTATTCATTTCCTTAATTTTCGGTTACATTTGCAGCCATTTATAAAGTAAAATTCGTGTACACAGTTTTATTTTAAACCATTAAAACTGTCTAAAATAAGATGAAGATTTTAAAAAACCTTATGATTATCATACTTTTTCTGCTCGCGGTTCTTGCCACCGCAACTTATCTGGTGATGAAGCATCCAAAATTCGGAAAAAGCCCGTCTGGAGAACGGATGGAAAGAATACAGAAATCGCGGCATTACAAAAACGGAAAGTTTGATAATCTTAATAACACACCTCAACTTGCAGAAGACACGTCAATGCCGGAAGTGATGTTCAGGTTTCTTTTCGGAAAGAAAGAAAATCTCAGACCTTCTCAGAAATTCAGTTTTACCAAAACTGATTTAAAAAATCTGAGTCCAGACGAAAACGCGTACATCTGGATGGGGCACTCTTCTTACTTTATCCAGATCAATGGCAAAAAAATCCTTGTTGATCCGGTTTTCAGCGGAAACGCGTCGCCTTTTACCTTTACAACCAAAGCTTTTGAAGGATCTGATCTGTACACCACTGACGATATTCCGGAGCTTGATTATCTGATCATTTCGCATGATCACTGGGATCATCTGGATTACGAAACCGTGAAAAAACTCATTCCTAAAGTTAAAAAAGTCATCACTGGCATTGGAACCGGGGAACATCTGGAATACTGGGGTTACGATCCTAAAAAACTTATTGAACTCGACTGGAACGAAAGTTCGGATTTAGGGAACGGTTTTAAAGTCTATTGCGAACCTGCCAGACATTTTTCCGGGCGCGGTTTTAAACGTGACCAGGCGATTTGGGCAAGTTTCGTTTTTGAAACTCCGAAACAGCGAATTTATATCGGCGGCGACAGCGGTTACGATGATCATTATAAAAAGATCGGCGATAAATTTGGGAGCTTCGATCTTGCTATTCTTGAAAACGGCCAGTACAACAGGGATTGGCGGTATATTCACTTTATGCCGGGAGAAAACATTAAAGCCATGAAAGAACTTAATGCAAAAAGAATGATTCCGGTTCATAACTCGAAATTCGCCCTGGCAAATCATTCGTGGAAAGAACCGCTCGATAAAATGACCCAACTGAATACGGAAAAGCTTCGAATCATCACCCCAAAAATAGGTGAAAAAGTAAACTGGGAAGATGATTTGAAAGTGTACGAAAAATGGTGGAAAAACTATCAATAAGATATTTGGAATAATTTTTTCTTGCATGTAAAAACAGTCGTGAAGAAGCACGAGTTAAAATTAAATTCCGCGCCATGAAAAAAACACTACAGGTTGCCAACGGCTTTTCGCTCATTTTCACCATTATTTTCAATTATCTCAGCAATACAGGGATTTTCAACGGGAAAACCATCGGCAATGTTTCCGATCAATATCACTCCTTAATCACTCCTTCAGGTTATGCATTTTCCATTTGGGGCCTCATTTACCTGCTTTTATTGGGCTTCGTTTATTTTACCGGCAGAAGTTTATTTAATACTGCCAAAAATGAAGCAGATGGCTTTGTAGAAAACATTGGCTGGTGGTTCGTAATATCCTGCATTGCTAACTGCGCGTGGATCGTCGTCTGGCTTTACGGCTTCAGCGGAATTTCGGTCTTGATCTTAGTCGTTGCGATGGTTTCCCTCACAAAAATTTTACTCCAAGCCTTAAAATATAACAACGGCACCGCGGAAAAATGGCTGATTAATATTCCTTTTCAAATATACGCCGGATGGATGAGTGTCGCCTTAATTGTTGCGACTGCTTCGTGGCTTCATAAAATCGGTTGGAACGGGTGGGGAATTTCTGAAAGTACATGGACGATTATTATGATCGCCATCGCATCGGTGATCCACCTGCTGATGACATGGAAGAAAAATGCGCCGTTCTTCGCTTTTGTCGGCGCATGGGCATTTATCGCCATCTCGCAGTCAAATGAAGCGGGTTCAGCAGTCTATATTTTTGCAATAATCGCAGCGACAGTTCTTTTTATCAGCAGCTGCACCAATCTCTATAAAAGAAGCGTGCTTTAGAGCAAAGACAGATTGTTTTTGTATTTTTGGGAAAATTGATCGATATGAAGTTTCCAATCACATTATTCATCTTATTATTCTCTTTATTTTCAAAAGCACAGGACTTATCAAAATTACAGCCTTTGGACGCTGAACTTACGGCGGTAAATTATCCTTTTCCCGTTCAGTTTAAAGAATTAAAAAATCAGGGACAGCAGTTGAAAATGGCTTTCATGGATGTGCAACCTGCAAAACCTAACGGAAAAACCATAGTCCTTCTTCATGGGAAAAATTTCAACGGATATTATTTTGAACAGACGGCAAAAGAACTTCAGAAAGAAGGCTTCCGCGTCCTTATGCCGGATCAGATCGGTTTCGGAAAATCCTCAAAACCGAAACAGTATCAGTTCAGTTTTCAGCAATTAGCCGAAAACACCAAATCAATACTGGATGATTTAAAAATTCAAAACTTCATCGTCCTTGGACATTCAATGGGAGGAATGCTCGCCACAAAAATGGCGGTGATGTATCCCGAAAATATAGAAAAACTGATTCTCGAAAATCCAATTGGACTCGAAGATTACCGGAATTTTTCGACTTACCAGAATATCGATAAACAATATGCTGCTGAACTTAAAAACACCTATGATTCCTATAAAGATTATCAACTCAAATTTTATTACGACGGAAAATGGAAGCCGGAATATGACAAATGGCTGAATCTTTTGGCGGGCTGGACGATTTCCAAAGATTTCCCAATTACCGCCTGGAATGCCGCTTTAACTTCAGATATGATTTATACGCAGCCCATTGTTGAAGATTTTGAAAAAATTGCGGTTCCTACCCTTCTCATCATAGGAACGCGCGACAGAACAGCTATTGGAAAAGGAAACGCACCAAAAGAATTGCAGCCTTTAATGGGACTTTATCAGAATTTAGGCAAGGAAACCCAGAAAAAAATCAAAGGCTCAAAATTGGTCGAGCTCGAAAATGTAGGACACTCGCCTCACATTGAAGTTTTCGACCACTTTATTACTCCTTTAATGGAATTTATTAAATAAGTAATAAAAATTAAATTCAAAAAATATGAATAAAAACGCATATATTATCGACGGAACCCGTTCTGCCATTGGAAATTTCAAAGGAAGTTTGGCACCGGTAAGAACAGACGATCTGATGGCTTCTGTGATCAAAAGTCTCATCGCAAAAAATCCGGAATTACCTTTGGATAAAATTGATGACGTGATTATCGGCTGCGCCAATCAGGCGGGAGAAGACAACAGAAACGTTGCAAGAATGGCTCTGCTTTTGGCCGGTCTTCCCACCACAGTTCCCGGAGAAACGGTGAACAGACTTTGCGCCTCCGGAATGAGCGCAATCGCTCAGGCGATGAGAGCGATAAAATCCGGAGAAGGTGATCTTTTCATTGCGGGAGGCGTTGAAGGAATGTCACGGGCACCTTACGCAATTTCAAAAGCAGAAAGCGCTTTTGGAACTGATTCTAAAATGTACGATTCGAGTTTTGGATGGCGTTTTGTCAATCCGCAGATGGAAAAAATGTACGGAACAGAAGCCATGGGAAAAACCGCTGAAAATCTGGCAGAAATTTATAAAATATCACGCGAAGAACAGGACGAATTTGCATTGAATTCTCAGATGAAGGCAAAAAAAGCGCAGGAATCTGGAAGGTTAGCAGAAGAAATTTCAGATATCGAGATCACGCAGCGAAAAGGCGATCCGATGATTATCAACAAAGACGAATTCATCAAACCTAATTCCACATTAGAAGGTTTAGGAAAATTGAGAGCCGCTTTTATAAAAGAAAACGGAACCGTAACTGCAGGAAATGCTTCGGGATTAAATGACGGTGCCGCTGCAGTGCTCATCGCTTCGGATGACGCGCTAAAAAATTACGGACTGAAACCTTTAGCAAAAATCGTAAGTTCAGCCGTTGTGGGAGTTGAACCCCGAATTATGGGAATCGGCCCTGTTGATGCTACAAAACTGGCATTAAAAAGAGCCAATCTTACTTTAGACCAAATCGATATCATCGAACTGAACGAAGCTTTTGCGGCTCAAAGTATTGCGTGTCTAAAGGAACTTGGAATTGCAAACGACGATGCAAGAGTAAATGTAAACGGAGGTGCAATCGCACTTGGTCATCCGCTTGGAATGAGCGGAACGCGGATTACCTATTCTGCAGCTCTGGAACTGAACAAAACCGGCAAAAAATACGCACTGGCCACAATGTGTATCGGTGTTGGACAGGGATACGCGGTGATTCTGGAAAATGTCAATGTATAATTGTCGCTGAATAACCAATGTAAATATAAAAACCCTTTCAATTGAAAGGGTTTTTAGTTGGGTGCCGAATGGTATTCTTTGAATAAAACACCGAAATTGTTTTCTAGCCCCGATTGGAGCATTTGTTTGAGCTTTTTGGGCCGCGGCCTGAAAAAGCGAGTGCGGAAAGCGGGACGGGTTTCAGCAAAAAAGCGAAACCCTGTTGCTCCTGAAAATTTTAATGTTGGGTTTTCTCCGGATCATCGTAATTCACCATCCAGTTGATGCCGAACTTATCGGTCCACATGCCAAAATACGCGCCCCAAAACGTTTCCGCGAGAGGCATTGTCACATTTCCTCCTTCGGAAAGGCCGTTGAAAAGTCTGTCGGCTTCTTCTTTAGAATCAGTGTTGATTGAAAGCGAAATATTGTTTCCCTGAATGAATTGCGACGCATATTCTCCACCTGTGTCAGATCCCATCAGAACCGTTTCCTGAGAAATAGGCAGGGTAACGTGCATGATTTTGTTCTTATCATCTTCAGACATCTGTTTGCCCTCTTCCCCGGAAGGCATATCGCCAAAACGGCCGATATAAGGGAATTCTCCGCCAAAAACGGATTTGTAGAAATTAAAAGCTTCTTCGCAGTTTCCGTTGAAAGTTAAGTACGCGTTTACCTGTGCCATGATTGTAGTTTTTTTAGTTAGTTAATTGATGGAAAAGCTTGCATTTTATAAAAATTTTCAGAAAAATGAGTCTAAAAAAATCATTGATTGCTATACTCTTGTTTTTTTTAGAGCCAACCGATAGCCTACTAAAACCAGGGCCCAAACAGCGATCCCAAGAATCCAGAACCAAATGGGTGACGGAATGGTGATCATCATATAAACCGACGTCATTAGAAAGAAAATCCCAATAATGATGGCGTAGATTTTTTTGCCGTCGTTTGCAATTATTGTTGATACAAAACCGCCAGCCAATGCACCTGCGGCATAAGAAATAATGACAAAGAAAACGGCCATAAACGGTGCGTGTTCAACGTAATCTTTAATCGCTTCTGCATCATTGGGATTTGTGCCTGCAGGAAGTGGATAAAGATAATGACCCAACTGCTGAACGAGCCCAACGGCAATACCGGTGGCTATTATGCCTGCGATTATTGCAGCTGCTTTTCTTAACATTTTACTGGTTTTTCCATGTTGTTTTATAACTTAATGTACCATCATAGCTCTTCCAGTTTCCGATGAATTCGATGAACTGTTTTTCGACCTGCTGAAGTTTTGCATTCCACATAAAAGTGTAAATGAATTTACCGGTAAAAATACCGGAATGTTTGCCTTTCGGTTCTTCCGCAAGCTCGTATTCACCATACACGGTACTGCGTTTTTTGCCGTCGCGGTATTGGTTGATTTTCAGTTTTCCTTCAAATTTTGAAAAGTTCTTTTCAACCATTGAATATCCTGCAAGAAAATATTCCTGATCGTTTTTCCTGTTCTGTTCTGAAATATTAATTTTGATCTTCAGAAGTTCTTTGCCTGCAATTGTTCCCGTGTAAGGTTGGGATTTATTCATCCACACTTCAGCGATATTAGGCATTTGAGAAAACGCGAAACCTGATGCGAGCATGAATATGAACAAAAACTTTTTCATTACAATTTTATTTTAATGATTCCAGATATTTCATAATTTGGTTAGAATTGTCAAAATGCATCGCGACTTTCTTTTTATCTTTTTGCAAAACCCCTTCAAATACAATAACATTAAATAATTTGGGCATTAATTTAAGTGCCAAAGAACCTTTAAAAACACCTTGATTTTCAATGTTTAAGACAGCGCTGTATATTTGAATCGATTTATCATTCACTCTGGCAGTTTCCGTTTGATTGTAATTCACCGTTCCTGTGATCTTATGAGTAGCTTCGCCGATCTGCAAACTTCCTTCTACGTCATATAGGCTTGATATTCCGGCACTCAATGAAACCGAAGTAAAACTGACTTTTATCGACTGTTTTTTGTCCTTTTCCCCTTCAAAATAATGACCGTTATTCTTAATTAAGTCAGGCAGGTCGAATCTTTTTTGTGCTGAAGCCAAACTAAAACACAAAAGAAAAAAGAAAACATATTTCATATTAAACACCAAACTGGTCGAGATGGTGATTCAGGTGTTTCGCCAGCATATTGTTCCATTCCTGAGCGGTAAGTTTGCCAAACGAGTGCGACATCTTACCGTCGAAAGCTTCTTTACCCAACTGCTGGGTTTTTTGTATGAAACCGATCAAACGCTTTTTTTCGGTTTCGAAATCTTTGTTGCCCTTAATGATAAACATCGGACCTGTCGGGATGTTCTGCTTGTACGGAATTTCATTTACGGTTTTTGATTTCACGAAATTTTTCAGCAGAAAGCCTGCAATGAAACCCGGTTTGGGGTGTTTATCTGTTTCGTAAATCGTTTCATAAGCGACATTCAGATGAGCAAGTACCTGATCTACGCTCATTTTGCCCCACTTTCTCTGGGTTTCCGGCGTAAGTGTGTTGATTCTGTCGATGTAATTCTGCGCATCTTTAGCGTCGAAAATGTTCTGCATGTTTTCAGGTTTTTTTTATTTCAAAACAAATTTAATATTTTTTGAGTTTGCTCCTGAAACTATTTTAGAGCATTAGAACTATTCCTTCCAGCCCCATGGTTTTGAATTAAATTCTACAGGCTTGGTTAAATCGAATTCAACCGTGAACACCCTGTCACTACCAATTCTGCGCAGATTATAACTGAATGTTTTCTCATCTAAAGTAATCCACCAAACATTCGTTGAAGCGTAAGAAATTCTGTTGGCCGTTTCTTCATCTGCCGGAAAAATCTGAAGATTTTCGAAGCCCTGATTCGGAGCCTGGCCGCCGTATTGCGTCACCTGATCTTCAGTGCCGTCTTCGTGGCGGTGGTCGTGCTTAAGTTTTAAAATTGATTTATCATTCTTTGATAGAACCCAAGTGCGGGAACTGTTTTCACCTACATAAAACGGTATTCTGATTCTGTTAGATTCACAACTCAAAACCTGCATCACCAGACGCTTACCGGTAAAACCGTCGCCTTCTTTACCGCCGGCTGTAATTTTTCCTTCGTAGGATTTAGAACAGTGATTTTTTAAACTGTTCCAGAATATTTCGCTCGGCAACTGCTTATTCTGAGCATTCAGATTGTAAAATAAAACCGTAAAAATAAGTAATGTAAAATTTTTCAACATGCTTTTTAGTGTAAGTGTTAAGGACTTCATAATAGCTAAAAGATCCGAAAACGAATCCCTCTCAAATATAAACATTTTATAAGTACCGAACTGTCTTACCTAAACAGATTAAATAAAAAAAGGCCGCCATTGGCAGCCTTTTTTTTGGATATTGAATTTTACTTCACTATAAGATTCTGGCTGTAGGTTGCCCCGTCAGCTGAAACTACAATTCTGTAAGTTCCTGTTTTCAGTGCACCGATACTGATCTTGTTCTGATCTGCGGCGAGTGATCCTGATTTCACTAATCTTCCTGAAAGATCATAGATCTTGAAGTCAGATTTTACAGTATTTTTCAACTGAACATTTACTTCACCTTTGGCAGGATTCGGATAAAGACTGAAGCCTTTCTTAGAAGTATCGCTCACTGCAAGATTTTTAGTGATATTAAATCTGGTAGCATTTACTGCAAAATAAATATTGTTAACCGCCTTCACCATAACTCTTGCATTAGAGGTATCAATATTCGGCAGTATTACATCTGCAGTTCCTGTATTCGGTACACTTGCAGCCAAAACTGTCGGATAAGTTAATCCGTTATCGGTGGAAAGCAAAACCTGAACATTTTGAGTGTTAACTGGAGCCGCACTGGTTCCTGCTACATCCCAGTTTACGGTAAGTGCTGTTTCTCCAGTATAGGTAGCCGCAACGTTCTGAGAAGTGACTCTGAAAGGTGCCGTGCCTGCAACAGTTACTACCATATTTTGCCTTGCAGCCTGATTACCTGTCGCTTTATTATCATTAACGAGCAGAGCGAAATTAAGTGTTCTCGCTACGGTTGGGATAACTTCCCATGTTGGCGCAAGATTACCTGCAGCTATGGAGGCCATTGCGGGAAAATATCGCTGAGGAGACGTTGTAGGCGTTAAAGAACGGATTACTGCTCCATTGGTCTGCGTTGGCGAAGGCACAGTTGAAGTTGTTGAAGTTCTGGTATCGGTTTGTTCCCAAAGATAGGTAACTGCGTCACCGTCAGGGTCAGATGCGGTACCGGTCAGTACAAATGCGGTTCCCGCTGGAATCGTATAATTTGCAAGAGGCTGAACTACCGGAACCTGATTATTGTTCGGCGTTTTTTCCCCACATACAGAGCTGTTCTGAGTGGTGATATTAGTATACATTTGATTCACACTTACTACATGGAAGTAAGCGTCACTGTTAGGCTGCACATTAGGCGCGCAAATTCCGGCATAAGCCATTATGGTACTTCCGCTTCCAGGCTCGACGGAGCTTCCTGACGATCTGTTACCACCACACGAATTATCAAAAGTATGTTGGGCTCCCCACTGGTGGCCCATCTCGTGTGCTACATAATCGATGTCAAAGGCATCGTTTCTCGGTGCAGAGCGACCTGTAACACCACGAGCCTTACTCGTAGTACACGGCGATCTCAACTGCGCAATTCCACCGCCACCGGTACTGAAGATGTGACCGATATCGTAAGCGGCTGTTCCGATTGTCGCATCGATAAAGGCCTGATTTTCATTAAGGAGCAAGCTACCGTTATTATTGGTAAATCCAGGTCCGTAAGCATCAGTCCCGATCGAAATCAACAAATCATTGTTGGGTACCATCGTCATGGTTAATGAGATGGTCTTTTCGTATACCCCATTCACTCTGGTCATCGTAGTATTCATCGCCGCAAGAACTGCAGCCTTCTTCTCTTCAACCGTGCCTGATCCTAATCCTGCCCTGTTGATGTGATAATTAGAGTATTCAACGGTGGAAGAAAGTGCCAGACGGTAATTTCTGAACAGACCATCCTGAACCAGCGCCTGTGCCTGCGGCTCAATTGCTGCGGTGTTTTCTTCAGGATTTTCGTAATGGCATACAAAACCTCCCACACTTGGCAATTCTTTACGGTCGTAAACCATATAAGTACTCTTGTCCCGTGTATGAGCATCAAGATAAGCGGTTTTTCCTTCGTTGAAGTACATTATATTAATCCCGTCGTACGGGCTAACACTGAATCGGATTGAGTTGCTCTGGTTTCCTTTTTCATAACCTACATACGATCTGATTTCCGGGAATTTTGCCTGTAAAACAGGATCCATTACCGAGGCTTCGTTTACCACATAGTTTACGAGCTTTCCGTCTGCGGTAGGAAATTTCAGGATGAGTGATTCGTTATTAGAAAATCTTTTTGGTGCTTCAGCCAAATCATTTTTAAGATCCTCCAGATTAAGTTTAAATAATTTATACTTTACCGGGGTCGAGGTCTTGTCATACACGGGCGCCTTGCTGTCTACGCTTGCGACCGACTTCCAGTGGTTTGTTTGCGAGAAAACTATTCCCGAAAACATCACTGCCGCTGTCAATAGTAGTTTTGATTTCATGCGAAAATTTTATGGTTTTATTTTTTGAATTTCTATCGTTTTAAACTGTTGATTTTTACTGATTACGATAACACTTGCGGGATTAGACCTGCCTGTATACTCGCGATTATCATAGGGCTGAACAGTAATTTTTAATGCATTACCTGCGCCAGCGACACCCGTAACAGTGAAATCTGATTTTTCAATATTTGGCTGTACCAGAATATACATTTCTGTTTCAGAAAAAGACGGTATCGGATTTTTCCTCGGCGAAGGGTTATTCATGTTGATGATGTTGTATATACGGTCAATACTTTTCTGCGAATCCAGCATCTCGGATTCACTTTCAATAAGCTTCACGTTTACATGATTGATTTCGGAAAATTCTATATTTTTCAAATCTTCAACAGGTTTTACATGAAGCTGCTGGCAGGACATTACAATATACAACAGCAAAATATAGCGCATAAATTACTTATTATGAGTTCAATTCATTTATGAACTGACGAAAATACATATTTTTTAGCAAAAGAGCACTCCTTTGACAATATTTCTATCAAAACAATATCATTTTCCTTATCTATTAGCTTATTTCTTTAGTATATAATAGAAAAAAAAAACGGACCGAAGTCCGTTCTTAATTATTGAGTGATAGTCACCTTCGTACCTTTGGTATGCGCGTTCATCTGCGGTGCATAATAATTCTGCAAAGTGGTAATTCCGTTGCTGAAGATTCCGGAAGCGTTGCAGATATAATCGTACTCGAAAACATATTTCCCTTTCGGCATGTATTCTATGTAGAAATTTGTGGAGGCATCTTTCGTGGATTGATAATAGCCCAAACCGTTTTTCCATTCATAACCTGAAATCACATTTAACGGCTCAAAACCTGCAGCTCGCATGTCTTTCAGGTGAATGAATTCCATATTTCTGTCGGTGTTCAGAATCATTCTTACTGTAACTTTATCGCCCACTTTTAGCGGTGAATTTTCTGTGATTTTCATCAATTCTTCGCCGTTTACAGTTTTCACTTTTTTATAGAGTTCCTTCGTGATGGAAAGGTAGCTTTCGGAAGATTTTATTTTGTCTAAATCTTCATAATACTGCCAGAACAAACCACCCTGCACGATGCCGGGACCTGGCTTGGTGACGGTAACGGTTCCTAAATTTTTATCAATTACAGATTCCTTCACCGAGCTTTTTACATAACCGGTTGCTTTTGTGTCGGGATTTACAAGCTCTTTTCCGCCCCAAATAATAGTTGCTTTATCGCTTTCTGAACTCGTCCATGATTTTCCTGAATTTAAAATAGTAAAAATCACTTCCGCAGTCCCACGTGAACTTCCCCAGGAATTCACTTCTTTCTGCGTGATCAGCCAGATTTTCATTTCTTCAATGAAATTCATATCATTTGGGGTCAGTTTATTAAATGCTTCCAAAGCTCCGGCGTGGTTTACCGTTTTAGAATTGTACCAACCCCAGTCATTTAAATTCTGTTTCCAGTAAACGCCTTGAGTTTCTGTATCTGTAGAAGTTTCTTTTAAATAAGTCAGGAATTTTTTCGAAATATCCTTCATCCCATAACTGTCAAATAGAATCGCTAAACGATGCAAACCAAAGAAGGTAAAATCGGTTATTTTTTCTGTTTTCGCTTTGGAAATTACGGCATTTTTCAGCGCAGTTCCTTTCGTTTTTAAAGGGTATTCTTTTTCCCAATAGTTTCGGGTGTCAAGATAATCCAGAACATAATTATTAACCACGTCCTTTTTATCGATCTGCCCATATTTATTCACTTCGGCATCCACAAAACTGATCAGTTTAGAAACCATTTCCTTCTGTTCAGAACTTTGATAATCCGCTGTATTTCCTTTCAGCCATTCATTAATTTTTCCTAAATTTTTCAAAATATACAGCGAGTTGTAGTACGAACTCGGATAACCCTGATACCACGAGAAACCGCCATCCGGATTCTGCAGTTTTTTCAGTTCTGCCCAGTCATTTTTGATGGAATTGCGCATATTGTTCGCATCGAAAAGTCTCGCCAGTTTTTCCATCTGTTCGGTTTCGTTTTTAGAGTCCAAAACCCATGGAGTTTCTTCCAGAAGCAACTGCTTCAATTCCTGATTTTTTTCAAGATTTGAAGTCAGTAAACCTTTGCTTTGATATTCGTCAAAAACAGTTTTCAGTTTCGGATTGGCTTTAAAAATTTCTGCAGCCAAAACATCAGCAAACCATTTATTAAAAATAACATCAGCTGAATTGTTCTGGTCATTTTTAAGACTTGGCAAAGCAAACATAATTTCCCAGATCGGATTGGTTGTCAATTCCAAAGTATTGGAAAAATTTGTAGCGGTTGTTGATGTATTTTTGGCTAAATTTTCTAATGTGAAAGTCTTGGTCTGGCCCTCTTTCACGAAAATCGGAACTGCATCCGTAACCAGCATTCTGTTTGGTAAAACCGCAATTGCTTTCTGTTCACCATCAGAGAAATTACCGGCTTTTGCGACAATTTTAATGATGATTGAAGAAACATCATTCGGCACTTTCACTTTCCAGTTGACCACAGCATTTCCATTTTCGGCAAGACTGAACGCTTTCTGCATTTCGTTCAAATTAAACTTACCTGAAATATCTTCGTTTGTAAAAGCATCCAGAATCTGAAGCTGTGCTGTTCCGTTCAGTTTCTGATTGACTAAACTTGAAAGTTTGGACTGAAGATTCAATTCGTCACCTTCACGCAGAAATCTCGGATAATTTGGTGTAACCGAAAACTCTTTCTGCGTTACCACTTCTTTCTCCAAAACTGCAGATCTTGCATCTTTGGTATGGGCTAAAAACATCAGTTTCCATTGTGTTAATGCTTCCGGCGAAGTAAACTCAAAAGTTACATTGCCATCTTTATCGGTCATTAAATTTGGATAGAAAAAGGCGGTTTCGTTTAGGTTTTGGCGGACGGGAATTTTCGCCAACGCAGCATCAGTTCGGGATTCTTCAATAACTTCAGTCAAATCTGAGTTCACTTCAACCGATTCCATTTTCGCAACAACACTTGGTGGAGGTGGCGGTGCGTAGCTCGCGTCTTTTGCGCCAGCTTGATTTGCCACAGCCGAAGATACTTCAAGTTGTCTTGTGATTTTTGCTCCATAAATTCCACCATCAAACCAGTTAAATTCGGGAATATTAACTCCTTTCTGATTTAAATATGGCACCCTTTTGCTGTAATTTTCCTGCGCCAGATAATCATTAATTCCATAAGAATTGATGAGGAAATATTTCCGATACAGTTTTTGCCAGGAATAAGAATTCGCTGCAAACTGATCCAGTGATTTATCATACATATTGGCCAAAACTTCAGCATTGACACGTTCTTTTTCGTCGCCAAGAATCTTAACCGTCCATTTTTCTTTGGAATTCGGCTGCAATTTGTCGCGAAAAGTCATGGTTTCAATTCGCAGCGGTTGTTTGTCCGAAGCAATCTTTAAATTAACCGACTGCGTCTGTACATCATTGAAAGCCACCAGCTGAAACTGAACATTGAGCTGATCGATGCTTTCATCTTTCGGGAACGCTACTTCATATTCTAAAACGCCGTTTTTGAAAGGTTTCTGTTCCGTCACCGTTTCGCCGTTTCCGTTCTGAATAAAGATGTTGACCAAAGCGTTCGGAACCGCCGAGTAAACATAGATTTTCGCTTTTTCAGTTCGTTTAAATTCACTTTTTGGCTGGATAACTTTCAGGAAAGGTTTCTGGGAATCGGTTAGGAATCTTTTATCGAAAACTTCGAAAGTTTTTTCGGTTTTTATGGTGTCTTTTCCTTCAATGTTGTAGAGTTCAAGTTTGTATCTTCCGGCCGTTAATTTCCCTAAATCAAGCGATTCTTCACTTCGTTTCTCTCCGTTAAGAATGACAGATTGAATTCCTTTCTCTTTTTCTTCTTTTGAAAAATAATCGTGTGGGAATTTCTGAACAAACTCACTTTTCGATAACTTCGGCAAATCCTGAATTTCATCTTTAAAATTATCTCTAAAAACTCTTTCATCAGGAATAAGTTTGGAAAGTTTTACCTGATAGGGTTTCTTTAAATTCTGGTCATTATAATTTTTGGTCTCAACTTTTATTTTAATATTTTCATCGGTAAAAGTATCTTTAATGTCATCGGCTTTAATGTAATGGGAAACCGAAGCAACCCGCACATTTGCCGTCTCCGACTGCGTTTCACCATTAATATCGGTAACCGAAGCATTGATTTCATAATTATCAATCTGAATTCCGTCTAAAGTTTCGTCTTTTTTCAAATCGAGTTTAATGGTAAACTCTCCTTTCTCATTGGTTTTCACCTCGCCTAAAATCGAGTTTTCATTATCGTTTCCACGCGGATACCAGTAAAAATACATCCAGCGGATATTGCGTTTTTTTATTTCATAATTTACAGTCGCATTACTCAGCGGAATTCCGGAAAAAGTCATCGCTTTGCCTTTGATTTCTATGGTTTGTCCGTATTTGTATTCGTCTTTTACCGGATCGATAATGACTTCAAATTTCGGTCTTTTGTATTCTTCAACTTTAAAATATTTCATTCCGTCGATCAGATAATCTGATTTTTCATCGTCATTATCCACTTCAATACTGAATTCGCCGTTAAGTTTTCCCTGAGGAAGAATAAAACTGCCATTGATGGAGCCAAATTCGTTAGTGGTGAGCTGCTGTTTCGAAATTTCTTCACCGTTCGCATCATTTAAAATGATATTGAGTTTAGATTTCGCGACAACATTTTCTTCTTTGGATTGTCCGTTAAAAGCCGTGGCAATGACTTTAAAATAAACAGTTTGTCCAGGTCGGTAAATCGCTCTGTCAAGGAAAATCTGCGCCTGTTCGCGGTCCTGAATGTTGTTTTCGCCATAATACTGATTTCCGTAAACCTGCATCAGATTGAAATCATTAGTCTTCGGCTGCTGTACCAAATAGTAGCGGTAATAGTCTTTCTCCGCAGTTCCTGGAAACTTGAAGTTTGCAGAAGTATCGGTTTTCTCCGCGAAAATGGTTCCTGTTTTTCCCCTTACATATTCAAGGATTTTAAGGTCTTCATTTGAAATTGATTTTCCAGTCTCGCGGTTGACAAGTTTCATTTGGTTCTCTAAAGATTTTCTTTCATCTTTCTTATTATAAATCAGTCGCGACTCCGTAGAGATAAAGTAAAAATGTTCGTGGATAGCATTTTCAATTACATACTCAACCATATAAATTCCGGAAGGTAATGGTTTAATTTCCAGCGAAGTTTTATGCGTTTTATAATCTTTTAAATCCTGCAGTTCAAAAGTTTCTTTGCGAACCAGCGATTTTTTTACCGCCGCGAAATTTTCTTTATTGTAAGAGTCGCTCACATATTTCATGAAATTATTGAAATCATTTTTCACCTCGTAGATATTCAGTGAAAATTTCTGGACATTTTTCGCTTCGGCAACCAAATGTATTGGCAGATTTGCCTGCGTGTGCGTTTCATATTTAATAACCAGCACCGGATTTACAATCTGGTTTTCCCGGTTTTTTATATTATCTGAAAACTTCGATTTCGGATATTGTTTTTTCGCAGTTTCAGCCCAGGAAAGCGCGTCCTGATATTTCTGTTCGGAAGTAAGTTCATCCATGATCTCAGCAATAATCAAAACTTTGTAATCGCCTTCTGTATTTGATTTTACAAGATCCTGAAGTTGCACCAATTTATCCTCACAGTTCGTAAATCCACAGTTATAGTTTATCTTTTGATGCTGAAAATAGAGTTTGGGTTTCCCTGTATTCCTGGCAATCAGTTCATCATAAATATCTAATATTTTCTGATGATTGGCTTTGAGTTCGTTTGGCGTAAACAGCTCATCATTTTTCAGAAATTCGGTTTCATTCACTGCATTCCAGTCGAATAAAGTCGGGAAATACTCCAGATCCTGAGTTTCCTCGAAAATGGTTTTATATTTTGAAAGCTGGATTTTCTGTAAATCAGCTTTTTTCTTATTTAAATTTTCAAAATGTTGGGTTAAATAGTTCTTGAAATCAAGTTTACTCCAGGTTTCAATCTGGGAAACATCCTGATTATTGATATTCGTGCGCTGATTAATTTCCCAGGATTCATTCTGATAATAATCTATAAAAAACTGACCCCGCAAAACCTCATAAACCAATTTCTGTTCGCCTTTCAGCTGATCACCAAAAGATGATAGTTTTTTAAAAAACTGACTCGATGAATCGTTGTTTCCGTCATCACGGGTTTGGTTCACAATGCTGAATTCCGCTTTCAGCGAGCGTATTAACTGATTCGCATTGTCGTCTTTCATGGCTTGTTTCTGGATTTCTAAAATAATGGGAAGATTCGATTTGTATTTTCCGGTTTTGTAATTCTCAGTGACTTTTTTCCACTGGTCATCATAATATTTTTGACCAAAAAGCGGTGAGATAAAAGAGATTAATAGGAAAAGCGTAAAAATTGTGGTGAAATTTTTCATATGGTTTACTGCTAAAGTCTTATTAGGATGCTAAAGGGAATTATTGGTTAAATTTGCGCAGATGCAGTTTTTAAATTTACTAAAAAAATACCTTATCGACAGCCAAATATATGTTTCTGTGATGGGAACCCTTTTGGCAGTATTTTTCATGCTCGAGCAAAACCTGTTTCGCTTCCCTACAGTGATTTTAATATTCATCACATTTTTCAGCGGCTATCTTTATACCAAATATCAGCGACACCGCTTTTTTACCAGAATTCTTATCTTTAATATACTTTGCGGCATTTTTTCTGCGGTTTTAATCCTCTTAAATCATAATGAAATACGGCTTTTGAAATGGGTCGTAATCGTTGTCCTCGGTTTGCTTTATAATTCAGCTTTCATCGAAAATCAAATCAGAAGTATTCCTTTGCTTAAAGTATTCTATGTCGGATTAACCTGGGCTTTAATTAATTCCTGGCTTATCGTACCCGAATTTCATCCCGAAATCTTCACCATCAGTCTCTTATTCGTAAGTGCGCTGGTCCTTCCTTTTGATATTCGTGACATGAAGGATGACACCGTGATCACTTTCCCAAAGCTTATTGGAGTGCAGAAAACCAAATTCCTGGCCTATTTGATGGTACTTATAAGCGTGATGCTGGCGGTAATATTTTTGAAAACTGATTATGCCTTGCCTTTCTTCCTCACTTCAATGATCACTTTCATTTTAATATATTTCTCAGAAAACGGTAATAAAGAATCGTATTTTTCTTTTGGCGTGGAAAGCTGTTCGGGTCTGCCGCTTTTATTTCTGATTTTAATGAAGTATTTTTGAAAAATGATTATCCGGAAACTGCATCTCATCAATTTTAAAAATCATCAGGACAAATCCTTTGAATTTTCACCGCAAATCAACTGTTTTGTAGGAAACAACGGCGCAGGAAAAACCAATGTTCTCGATGCGTTGCATTATCTTTCCGTAGCCAAAAGTTTTCTCGGAAACACGGATCTGAATAATATTAAAACGGATAAAGATTTTTTCGCTATTGAAGGCGAAATTTCTGATGGTGAAAAAGAAAATATCATTAAGGTTCAGATGCCGAAAGAGGCTAAGAAAATCATCAAAAAGAATGATAAGTCTTACGACAGACTGGCAGATCACATCGGGTTTTTGCCCAGCGTAATAATTTCTCCCTACGATTCTAACCTGATTTCCGATTCAGGAGAAAGCCGCAGAAAATTTCTGGATGCCATGATTTCGCAGACGGATTCGGATTATCTGTTCAACCTGATTCAGTACCAGAAAACGGTGCAGCAAAGAAATGCCCTTCTGAAAAATTTTGCCAGAAACCGCTATTTCGATGCAGAAAACCTCGACATTTACAATGAACCGCTGATTAAATTCGGCACAAAAATCTTTGAAAAAAGACAGCAGTTTACCGATTCAATTATCCCACTGATTCAGCAGTATTACGATATTATTTCCAACGGGAACGAAAAGGTTACGGTAATTTATCAATCGCATCTGCAGGAAAATGATTTCAGGACTCTTCTGCAGGAAAGTTCTGAAAAAGACAGAATACTGACGTACACTTCGACAGGAATTCATAAAGATGATCTTATTTTTGAGATGAACGGTAATTCGCTGAAGAAAATCGGAAGCCAGGGACAGCAGAAATCTTTTCTGATCGCGCTGAAGCTTTCCCAAATGAACAGAATTAAAGAACTTACGGCAAAAACGCCGGTACTGCTTCTCGATGACATTTTCGATAAACTCGATGATACGCGGGTTTCACAATTGATAGAATTGGTGAATCAGGAACATTTCGGACAGATTTTCATTACTGATACGAATCTGGAACGTACCGAAAAAGTGGTAAAAAAGATTAATGAAGAATCGAAAATTTTTGAAATTTAAACCATGAAAAAGAAAAAGCGCGAATTTCAGTCTTCTGAACTGGTAAAATCCTTTGCCCGAATTTATGGTTTCGAAGATAAACTGCTTGCTTTTGAAATTAAGGATTTTCTCAACGAATATCTAAGCGAAGCGCTTTTCAATGAAATTGAATCCGTAAATCTGAATAAAAAAATTTTGGAAATCAGGATAAAATCTGCGCTGCTGAAAAATGATTTCAGAATGCGGAAAACATTCTTTCTGAATAAGTTTAAAGAAAAATTTGGCGAAGAAAATATCAGCGATCTTCAGATTTTGTAACCACAGTATTGTCCACCATTTCCTTCGCGCTGCTGTCGAGTTCTGAACGGATTGGCAGGAAAAACTGTAACGGATTTTTCATAAAATACCTGAAAATTTCTTTGTAAATTTCAGTCACTTCCCCAAAATTTACTTTTCGGGACCGGAAAGCCAATACCATCGAAAGTCCGAAACTTACTGCAAAATTAAAAAATCCAATCAAAAAAACGGTGATCACAGAAATCACTACGGTGTAGGTATCAACCTCAAATCCTTTTCCATAAAAGCCCAGTGCAATATTCCCGGCGGCAAAAGTAATGTGCCGAATGTCAAGATCCATGCCCAGAAAAAGCCCGACAGGACCTGTAATTCCCAGAAAGACACCGAACCAGAAATTAGAAATGATTCCGGCGGAGTTTCTTGCGTAATACTCCGAAATATTTTGGGCTGATTTTTTACCCAGAAAATAATTCAGGAAAGGGTTTTTTGCTATTCTTTTCGGAATACTGTAAAATACGGAACTGTTGCCGATATTCCCGGAAATGATTCCTGAAATAAATAGAAAGAATCCAGCAATACAGGCATGGAAAATGGCTTTGGAATGAAACGGATCATGATCCTGAAGGATTTTCGCAGCTTTTTCTGCGGCAAAGTTCTGCTGAAAAAGAACATCAAGTCCATAAATAATCGCCAGCGCTACCGGAAAAGCCAACGCCACATTACCCATAAATGCAATAAACTGCGACCGGAAAACCTTGGAAACCAAATGCGCAAAATCGACATAATTTTTCTGGGTGTTTTCACCTTCAGAAAGTACTTTTGCCATCGTTGCCGCGGTCATTGCAGGCTGCTTGGTCGCTAATGTAAAACTCATCAGATAAATCATGATAAATCCCATCGCATAGTTGGTGGCATATAAAATAGCGTGAGAGAAATCGCTTCCGGGAAGCGAGCCATAAAAAAGTTTAAGAACCACAAGACAACCTACTATAATTCCACCGCCGCTGGCTTTCAGAAACATGCTCATATAATCCCTGCGCGACGAGGTAATGTAGTGTGTTCCGGTTTCGGCAGTGTGATTGGTGATCAGGTGAGACATCAGCGTCGTACTGTCTGACACCAAATCGACCAGATTATTTTTATGTGATTTATAATCCAGAATATGGAAAAACAGCTGTTTGGATTTGTGCACAACATCTTCTTCCTCATCAATCACCATCACGTTATGAATATCGCTCATGCGGTTCAGCTGCTGCCTGATTTTGATAAGCGACTGGTTGATTTTGCTGGAAATTCCGTATTTCGCGGAGTTTTTGAAGGCTAGTGTCACGAAATCAAGACATTGCTCCAGATACACTTTTATCTGCTTATAATGTACATCTTTGGAATTGAGGGTGAAATCAGGATTTTCAGCGTAATTTTCATTAAGTCGGTCGAGTTCATTTTGAAGCGCCAAAAAAGGATTATCGAAATTACGGTATTCAGGAGCCATATTCACAACTTCTACATCCATCGCATTCCCGATTACGCGCCACGCCAGTATATTCATTGAAAAAAGCAGCTCTTTTTTCACTTTAGGCCTTAAAATTAAATCATCAATCCGAAGCAGACGGAAAAACTCACTCAGTTGTTCCTCCGGAAGATTCTGGAAATACTGCAAATCCTTTGTTGGCCGTACAGAAGTGGCATCTACGAGAAACCAAACCGTATTTTCATGTTCCACGGCCGGCAGAATTTTATTCAGCAGTCGTTTTTTAAACTCAGGAAAAAAAGCGTTTTCCGATAAAATATTAGCTTCGGTAAGCGAAAGATTAAAGGGTTTTCCTTCAAAGACATGGTTGATATAGAATGCAAAATTCTCAGTAACATCGGGATTTGTACGCAGAAAATCAAGAATTTCCTCAAAATCAGACGGACGCAGATTAAGCATCAATTCAGAAAGTGGCTCCAAAGATTTCGTTTCGTTACGGAAACTGAAATACTTGGAAAGAAGGGTATTAAAATCTGTCTTATTTCTTTTGTATAAAGGCATATTCCCTACAAAGATAATTTATTTCAAACTTACGTTATTCATTTGCCGCATGATCCAGCTGTGTTTTCGCTTGAGATAAGCTGAAGGATTTTTGGGATCATATTTTTTGGGATTAGGCAGGATGGCGGCAATCCAGGCGGCCTCACTTTTCGTAAGATTTATGGCGCTTTTGTTGAAATAATATTCAGATGCAGCTTCAACACCAAAAACTCCGCGTCCCATTTCTATTGAGTTCAGATATCTTTCCAGAATCACGTCTTTGCCCCACACAAGTTCAATGATGAAGGTATAAACGGCTTCCAAACCTTTCCTGATCCAGCTTCTGCCCTGCCAAAGAAAAATATTTTTAGCAGTCTGCTGGGAAATGGTACTTCCGCCACGCAGTTTTTTGCCCTGTTCATTATGCTTCATTGCTTTTTCAATGGCTTTATAATCAAAACCTGTATGACTGAAAAAAGCCTGGTCCTCTGAAGCAATTACTGCTTTTTTTACAAGACTGCCCATTTCGTCATAGGATACATAATCTCTTTTCAGCTTGCCGTACTGAAGCAAACCTCCAATCTGGGTAATCGTAACGGGCGGATTAAAGAATTTACCCCATACAATAAAAAGTATATTCGCGAGGATGAGTATAAAGATGAGTTTTTTGATTTTCTTCCACATAAACTTCAGGGTAATGAGCAATTATTAATTGTCTGCAAAAATAGAAATATTAATTATTTAAGGGGCTTCAGGTATGTTAAATTATAATTGGGCAGCAGATCCGGATGGAAGATTTTAATATAATCTTTCAGGATTAAATCAGAACGGACTATTCCGCTTTCGAAAAAATCATTCGCACTTCCATTTTCTTTTCCCGAAACGGTGTAGAGTTTTCCGTTGTTAAAAACATTCATTTTCGCATAATTTGGGTTGATCTGCAAAAGCTCTTTTTTGAATTGATGATTCCCGACATTCACCCAAAACTCAGCATTTTTTGATTTAGCAAAAACCTCTTCAAAACTTAAAGGAACAGCTTTGGAATCGGCATTTCCGGCGTTAATATATTTTGCATTTGCATCTGCAATCAGGGTTGCTAAATTTGTTTTTCCGCCGGGTAAGAACCATTGATTTCCGTACATTTCATTGGCTAAAACGACGGGTTTGTTACGCGCTTTCTTTGCTAACGTTTTTAAGGAATCATAAGAACTCTGAATCTCATTAAACCGCACAACTGAAGCTTTCTCAGGCCCTAAAAGTCTTCCGAAAACTAGAAGATATTTTGATTTTTCTAAAGGACTTTGTTCCAGATATTCATCCAGAAAAATAATTTCGATCCCGTTCTTTCTGATGAGATCGTAGGTATTATCGAAGCTCGCAATATAATTAGTAAAAATAACATCGGGTTTTAAGGCGATGATTTTCTCAACATTATATTTCTGCTCATTTCCGATGTTGTGAATTTTTCCTTCTGAAAGAAGGCTATGAATTTTCTCTGAATAAACATATTCGGGACTTGAGATTCCGGTGATTTTATTTTCCAAACCCAGTTCAGTGAAGTAACCTACCAGACTTGCGTTAAGTAAAATCACTTTTTTAAAAGGCAGTTTAGAAGCAGCAATATTGTAGTTAAATTTCCCTGATTTTAACTTCACAACATCGCCGTCACTTTTGAAAGCGACATTTTCTGAGATCTTCTGCCAGTCATTGACCGTAATTTTGGCTTCCTTTTTACACGCCAGAAGTAGAGATAGAAATAAAAATGCAAAAAAAGTACGTTTCATTTTTTGAAAGGAATAAAAAAGTGTTATATTTGCAGACCTAAAAAAAGGCCTCGTGGCGCAACTGAATAGCGCATCTGATTACGGCTCAGAAGGTTACAGGTTTGAATCCTGTCGAGGTCACAGAAACCCTGCATTAAGCAGGGTTTTTTATTTTTCCAGAAGCAGGGAAACCCATTCTTCACGCTGCAGTTTTCTTTTCAGGGTAAGTTTATGCTCATTGCAAACCTCCAGAATATCATCAACATCGAAGAAGCATAATCCTGAAAGAAGCAACTGTCCTACGTTATTTAAAACCGAAACGTAGGTCGGAATATCAGAAATAAGGATATTTCGGTTGATATTAGCCAGAATTATATCAAAATTTTCGGCCCCTAAATTATCGGCAGTTCCCTGAGAAATATCAAGATCAACATTGTTTCTTTCTGCGTTTTCCTTTGAATTTTCTACAGACCATTCGTCGATGTCGATGGCAACTGTTTTTCCTGCGCCTTTCTGCTTAGCGAAAATCGCGAGAACCGAAGTTCCACAACCCATATCAAGTACTGTTTTGTTTTCGAAATCCATATCGAGCATCTGCTGGATCATAAGATAGGTTGTCGCGTGATGGCCGGTTCCGAAGGACATTTTGGGCTGGATAATAATTTCGTGGGGAAGGTTTTGGTTTTCGTGAAATTCTGCCCGGATGGAAACCTGATTTTCTACATTAATCGGCTCAAAATTCTTTTCCCACTCCTCGTTCCAGTTAATATTGGGCATTTCCTGGTAGGTGTAGGAAATTTCTACGGCTTCATTGGTAAACATACTTATTTCCTGAAGTTTCTTTTCCTCCAAAAGATCTTTCTGAATATAAGCCAGTATTCCGTTGTGTTCCTCCGTAAAACTGTCGAAACCGATTTCGATAAGTTCTGCCATCAGTATTTCGTTCCAGGGCTGGAGTGGCGATATATTGAAGTTGAATTCTAAATAATTGTTCATGGTAAATTTTTTGTAAAAATAACTAATTTCTCTTGATATAGGGAACTGCGCCCCGGATTGAACGGCATGTTTGAGCTTTTTTCGGGCGGCGGCTTCGCCGCCGCCCGAAAAAAGCGAGTAGTGAAAGCCGGAAATGTGCGCCCAAATTAATTCCTGTGAAAATGTTTCGGGAAAGCTTCTTCGGGCTTCTGACGGAAAATATTGAGCAGAATCCACGATTTCAGGAATCCGTAACCGTAAGAAAACATCTGAATGTAGGTGGAAATCACCGCAAATGAAGCGATGCTGATATTTTTGGTTTTATACAGCGCGTGAAAAAACACAAGCACGGTGTAGAGGCCATACATCGTAAGGAAAAGCCCTTTCTGAAAGAGAAAATATTCAATAAATCCCAAAAGATAGCCGATGAGAAAAACGGAGGGAAATGCAAACGAAATCTTTACGTAATTCGGATGCCGCTGGCTGAGAATTGGTCTTGCGCAACCGAACTGATAGACCTGTTTTGAGAATTTACCAAAATCGACGCGCCGCTTATGATAAACGCCGATATCATCAAAAAAAGCCGTGGTAAAACCATTTTCCCAAAGCGTCATCGAAAGGTCCGGGTCTTCGCCAATTCGCATTTCTGAAAATCCACCAACAGCCTGGAAGGCTGATTTCTTCACGCCCATATTGAAACTTCGTGGCTGGAATTTGGTCACCGCTTTTCTACTACCGCGAATTCCTCCTGTGGTAAAAATCGAGGTCATCGAATAGGAAATTGCTTTCTGCATCAGGTTGAAACCTTTGTGGGCTTTGTCGGCACCGCCAAACGCATCGCAAAGAATTTCTGTTATATTTTTTTTGATGTTTTCGATGTAATCTTTCTCTACAATTACGTCGGAATCTACAAAAACGAGCCAATCATTTTTCGCTCTTCTTGCGCCGTAATTCCTGCTCAAACCTGGTCCGGAATTGGGTTTACGGAAAAACTGAATGTTTAAACTGTCGGAAAAAAGTTCGGTAGTCGGTCTTAAATCAATCATAGAACCGTCATCAACGATAATAACTTCAAAATCTATGTCGGTCTGGTGGGACAATGAATTGAGCAGTTCGAAAAGTTCGTCTTTCCGGTTGAAAATGGCGATGATGATAGAGATTGTTGTCAATGTGGTGATTTGGCGATGTGTTGATGTGGCAACTTGACAATTGAAAATCATCGCATCATCACATTAACATATTATCATATTATTTTCCTTCGAGTTTATGGACTTTCTTGGTTCCTTCATACATCTCGAACTGAAGAAAACGGCATTCCAGTTTTCCGTTGAAGAGTTTGATTCTTCGTGAAGGTCTTAAACCAACTTTCTTGGCTGCATCCAGATCAGAAGAGATGAACCACGCCAATGTGTTTGGATAATTCTTTTTGAACGTATCGCCGATTTTCTTGTAGAATTCGTCGTCATGAATTTCAATTCTTTCGTCATATGGCGGATTGAAAACCATCATCAGCGGAAACATATCTTTTTTAGATTCGAAGAAATCCTGTCTTTTCACGTCGATTACATCTTCAAGTTCAGCCGCTTCTACGTTGATATGTGCAGCGTTGAGCATCTGAGTATCGATATCGTAACCAACAATTTTTCCTGTAAATTCTTTTACGCGGTTAATTCTTACTTCTTTAATTTTCTGGAAAAGTTCCGCATCATAATTTTTCCAGTTCTGGAAAGCGAATTTTTTACGGAAAATCTGGGCAGGCAAATCCATGGCGATCATGGCAGCTTCAATAAGAATTGTTCCCGAACCGCACATGGGATCCAGAAAATTACCTTTTCCGTCCCAGCCAGCCAGCTGCAGCATGCCGCTTGCCAGCACTTCATTAATCGGAGCCTCACCCTGTTCTTTTCTGTATCCACGTTTGAACAACGGGTCGCCGGCAGAATCCAGAGAAATTGTTACCAATTCTCTATCAATATGAAGATGAAACTTAATATCCGGATCCTGAACATCTACATTAGGCCTTTTGCGGTGATGAAATTTGAAATAATCGACAATCGCGTCCTTCATTTTCTGAGACATGAACTGCGAATGACGGAACCGGTCCGAATAAACCGTTGCATCGATGGCAAAAGTTTGGTCAACATCCATATATTCGTCCCACGGAAAGGCAAAAATTTTGTCGTAGAAGCGGCTTTCGTCCCAGGCTTTAAAAGTAAGCACCGGAATCATTATTTTGAGCGCAGTTCTGGCGGAATAATTAATCTTGTAAAGAAAACCCAGATCACCTTCGCAGTTTACCGCGCGGTTTTTGATCTCAACGTTCTTGCCGCCCAGTTTTTTAATTTCTTCTGCCAATACTTCTTCCAGTCCGAAAAAAGTTTTAATCTGTATGTGTAAATTTTCTGTATTCATATAAGTCTGGGTATCTAAACCCGAAAGTTGATTGGTAATGATTCCTGGGCAATTGATATTCTGCATTTGCCATTTAAAGCGAAATCTTTTGTGATTTGTAGTTTACGAAATGCAAATTTAGTTATTTTTGCACAATGGCATGGTTTGAAACATGGTTTAATACCCCTTATTATCATATTCTTTACAAGGATAGAAATTTCGAAGAAGCAGAAAATTTCATCACACTGCTAATCAATGATTTACAGATTGCGAGACATTCAAAAATTATTGATTTAGCGTGCGGCAAAGGCAGGCATTCTGTTTTTTTAAACAAGATGGGATTCGATGTTTTAGGTCTGGATCTTTCTGAAGAAAGTATTTCGCAGAATAAAATCTTCGAGAATGATACATTGAAATTCAAGGTTCATGATATGCGGGATCCGATTTATCCGGAAATAGCACAGGTGAAAGTTGATGCGGTTTGCAATCTTTTTACAAGTTTCGGATATTTTGAGACTGAAACTGAAGACAGAAAAATATTCAAATCGGTAGCTGATGCACTAAATGACAAAGGATTTTTTGTTCTCGATTTCCTGAACGAACAATGGGTAAAAAATACTTTGGTTCCTGAAGCGGTGATTACCAAAGGCGGTATCGATTTTCACATTTCAAAAAGAATTGAAGACCAGCATGTTATTAAAGATATTGTTTTTAAAGATCAGGGAGAGGATTTTCATTTTTTCGAAAAGGTAAAACTTCATACTTTAGAAGAGATTGGGTCTTACGCAGAGGAATTTGGATTTGAAAGGGTGAAAATTTTCGGGGATTATAACCTGGGAACTTTCGATTTACAAAAGTCACCAAGATGCATTAATGTATTCCGGAAGATTTAAAATTATCCTCAACCGGTAAAACCATAAAAAACCTTATAGATATATGATCATATTTCTCTTAATACTTAGTGTCCTGGCGGGAGTATTTCTCGGAAAATATTTTGGAGCACAACAGAAATTCGCGAAAAATCTTTTGATTTTAAGTGCAGGTTTTTTAATAACAATCTGTCTGAACGACGTTTTCCCAGAGGTTTATGCAGAGGGAAATGCGAATATCGGAATTTTCGTAATTGCTGGTGTTTTGCTTCAAATGCTGCTTGAAAATCTAACGAAAGGATTTGAGCACGGGCATTTTCATCACCACCACGAAGAGAAAAATATTTTACCTGCCGCTCTGATGATCGGGATGTTTATTCATGCTTTTCTGGAAGGAATTCCGCTCGCAAATGAAACCGATGTTTTCAATCCTTATTTAATGGGCATTCTGTTTCACAACCTTCCGATTTCGTTTGTTTTAGGGGCTTTTCTAATTCAGAAACAGAAGTTTACGACCACATCCTGGCTTATCATTGCTTGTTTTGCAATTGCATCACCACTGGGTTTGATTACCGGAAATTACTTTAATCCTGATTACAAAGTTTATTTTCTGGCGCTGGTAGGCGGTATATTCCTCCACATTTCGTCGGTAATTATTTTCGAAAGCAATAAGAATCACAATATCGACTGGAGCAAGATTCTGATGGTGATTTGCGGCGTAATTTTAGCGCTGGTGGGACATTTGTTCCATGACCATTAATAAAAAGGCTCCGGATTTCTCCGAAGCCTCCCATCATTATTTCACTTAATTCTGGAATTAGAACTTCCAGCCTAGTGTTATAAAGAAATTATCTTTTTTATTCTCTACATTTGATACAATTGACGCATCAGACTCAACAATATAATTGTTTGAAAAATAGCCGGTATTGTTCGACGCTGAGCCCTGTAAAAACGGGCTGCTGTACTCAGAATTCACATTCTGATATGCCGCGTCGATAAAGAAGGACTTGAAATCATATCCAACTCCTACGCCCAACGTATTTGTTTTGCCCAGAATCAAATTTTCATACGAAGTATTTGCTGCAGTTCCGGTATCGGACAATGTGCCGATCGAAACCGTATCAAAAGGACTTGAAGCAAAACCATAACCGCCTCTTAGTCTGAAAGCAGCAATGCGGTATTCCGCGCCAACTTTAACTTCTGAAAGATTTCTGGAGTTATCTGTAAAGAAATTATTCAGCTCAGTTTCTGCATTTCCATAAACTTTATATTTTGGTTTAGTAAGACCTAATGAATAATCAACATTAATCGCGAAATTTTTGCTGGCTACATAAGCCGCACTTAAGGTCGCTTTCATCGGCGATGATAGTTTACGGTCTTCGGTATAGGTTCCGTCTACAGGATTTTCATATTCACTGTAAACCCTTGCGATACTCCACCAAGTTGGGGTTTCGAGTGACGCTCCCAATCTGAACTGCGGACTGACTTTGCCGATAATTCCTACCGAAGCAGAAAACCCGTTCGCCGATTCGGAGAAAGGCGTGTACTGCTTATCGTAAACGTCCGTAATATTGTCGTTATTGGTAAACGCAGCAGAATCATACTGATCCAAAATAGTATTATGGAAGTTAAGTCCTGCTCCAAGATAAATTCTGTTATCGTAGTTACCACCAACTCCAATGCTCATCTTCGAAAGATTCCCATAACGGTTATAAGCGTGTCCTGCAAACTGAAGTTCATCAACAAGCAAATCATCAGCATCTCTAATCTCATAGATAATATTGCTGTTGCCAGGAGTTTCAGAATAATTCTCAATCGACTGATTCGAATAATTTACTCCCACATTTACAAATTTCCAGGGTGTTGAACCGCTGACAGGAAAAACAGCAATTCCGCCTACATTTCCTAAATCAGTATTATTAACCTTGTAATCAGCAGATTTCCCAGCATATGAAGTGGTGTTCTTATTAGCTTCTATCCACAACGTTCCCGAAAATTCACTTGCAATACTAACAGCGATACCCGCAGGATTGGAATTAAGCGTTGAGAAATCTCCACCTAAAGCCCCCATAGATCCGGCCATTGCATTGAATTTCGAAGAGCCATTCAACGATGAGTTAGAATATACCTCAACTGTATTTCTTAGAGTAGAAACATCCTGCGCATTCACAAAATATGCAGCAGAAAGTGTTAAAACTATTAAAGAATTTTTAATCATTTTAAATTATAGTTTTTAAATATATTATCTTCTAAATCCTCCGGATGATCTGGTTGAACCCGAACTAGAGCTCGATGACCCGCTGTTAAATCCTCCACTGCTGTTACCGCCTGAACGGAAACCACCGCCGTCATTAGAATTTGTTCTGATTCTTGGTTCACTATAATTTGGCGAACTCTGTCTCGGTGTATTTTGTCTTGGCGTAGTCGCAGGTTGCGGAGTAGTTCTGAGTCTAGGCTGCGTACTGTTATTCTGTTGATTGAATCTTGGATTATTCGGCTGATTCGAATTCATGCTTGGATTATCATTTCTGAAACCAGAGTTCGGGTTGGTATTTACACGCTCAGTGGAATTTCTTAAAGAATTTCTGAATGCACCATCTGCCCCACTTCTTTTGTATGTGAATCCACCATTATAGCTGTTGTAGTTTCCGTAACCGTAACCATAAGGCGAATAATAACCATAAGGATTATATCCGAAATACGGATTATAGTATCCGTAATAAGGGCTGTAATGACCATACCAAGGACTGTAGTATCCGTACCATGGATTATATCCCATACCCCACGGGCTATAGTAGCCCCCATATCCCCAATATGATCCGAAACCGAAATTCATTCCCCATCCAAATCCAGAATACATTCCGTACGGATATCCCCAGGTATCATTGTAATACGTATCAGTTCCCGAATAGCTGCCCCAGTCGGAGTTTTGCTCCTTCCATTGTTCGTTTCGGTTATCTGCATTTAAATATTTGTTCTGATCATCAGTTGCCTGATAATCATAATATTCACCTACCCTGTTACCGCTGTTCATCACGGTTCCTTCAGGTAGTGTATCTCGGTTAGGATCGTAGTAAACACCATCGGTTTCGCTGTACCCACCCATCTGCGAACCGCAGGACATTAAAATTAAACCTCCGGCAACCGCCAAAACCGCTTGTGATTTCAGGATTTGAGGTAAATTTTTATAAGTAATTTTTTTCATGATAAGGTGAAAAGTTTTAATTTGATTTATATTTGCACTTTATACCAAAATTATACCATTAACACGGCTAAATTTTGAGTAAAAATACACTTTTTAGATTAGATAGAAGTATTACACAAAAGTTAAATCAAAGATAAAATATAATGGCAAAATTAACTTCAAGAGCCGAAGATTACAGTAAATGGTATAATGAATTGGTCGTGAAAGCTGATCTCGCAGAAAACTCCGGAGTTCGCGGATGTATGGTAATTAAACCTTACGGTTACGCAATATGGGAAAAAATGCGCGACGAAATGGACCGTAAGTTCAAGGAGACAGGGCATGAAAATGCGTACTTCCCCATCTTTATCCCCAAAAGTTTATTTGAAGCTGAAGAGAAAAATGCCGAAGGTTTTGCCAAAGAATGTGCGGTTGTTACCCACTACAGACTTAAAACCGATCCGAATGATCCGAAAAAACTGATCGTAGATCCTGAAGCTAAACTCGAAGAAGAACTGATTGTACGTCCAACCTCCGAAGCCATCATCTGGAACACTTACAAAAACTGGATTCAGTCTTACCGTGATCTTCCGATACTAATAAATCAGTGGGCGAATGTTGTGCGTTGGGAAATGAGAACACGCTTGTTCTTGAGAACGGCGGAATTCCTTTGGCAGGAAGGTCATACCGCACATGCAACAAAAGAAGAAGCCATCAGGGAAACTGAAAAAATGCTTCACGTCTATGCAGATTTTGCCGAAAACTTCATGGCAATACCCGTAATTAAAGGAATTAAAACCGAATCCGAAAGATTTGCCGGTGCCGATGAAACCTACTGTATTGAAGCACTGATGCAGGACGGTAAGGCCCTTCAGGCAGGAACGTCACACTTCTTAGGCCAAAATTTCGGAAAGGCATTCGATGTGAAATTTACCAACAGAGAAGGAAAAATAGAGCATGCATGGGGAACTTCCTGGGGAACTTCTACAAGGTTAATGGGTGCTTTGATTATGACACATTCCGATGATTTCGGTTTGATATTGCCTCCTACCTTGGCACCAATTCAGGTGGTAATTGTTCCTATTTTTAAAGGAGAGGAACAGTTGCAGCAGATTGACGAAGTGGCGTATGAAATTCAGACTAAACTTAAAGCAAAAGGTATTTCTGTAAAATATGATAACCGAACCGAAAATAAACCGGGCTGGAAATTCGCAGAATACGAACTTAAGGGTGTTCCCATAAGAATTGCTTTAGGAGCCAGGGATCTCAAAAACAAAACTGTGGAAATTGCCAGAAGAGACAATTTAACAAAAGAAACCCAGCCTCTTGAAAATCTCGATACTTATATTGAAAATCTTCTTAAAACAATACAGGAAGATATTTATAAGAAAGCGCTGAATTACCGCGAAGAACATATCACAAAAGTTGAAACTTACGAAGAGTTCAAAAAAGTACTGGAAGAAAAAGGCGGTTTTATTTCTGCTCACTGGGATGGTTCTGCTGAAGAGGAAGAGCAGATCAAAAATGAAACAAAAGCGACTATCCGATGTATTCCGTTAGATAATGAACTGGAAGAAGGCATCTCAATGATTTCCGGAAAAACCTCAACTCAACGTGTTATTTTCGCAAAATCCTATTAACATCGTTGACTGGTTAAATAAATGACATTAAAGTGTTAATTTAAATATAAATTATATAATTTAAAGCCTTTTTGGATTAATATTTGCATGGATTTATTAAGTTAAATTTTAAAATAAACTATTATGTCATTAAATGTTATCGATCTTATCAAGGGACAGTTAGGTCCGGCATTGGTTTCTCAGGCTGCTACGCAGTATGGAGAAAGTGAATCAGGAATTTCCAAAGCAATAAGCGGCTTATTGCCTGCGGTTGTTGGTGGAATGGCAAATAATGCTAACCAGTCCACAGTATTGGATGCTATTACAGGTGCCAATTCTACCAGTTTGCTCGGCAATCTTTTAGGAGGCTCGTCTAACAATTCTTTAATCGCCACCGTTCTGTCTGCCATCTTTGGCGATAAAATGAATGGATTGATTAATGCTGTTTCTGGATTTTCCGGAGTAAGCAATTCCACATCGGGTTCTCTACTCAATATGGTTACTGGTGCTGCTTTAGGTTCACTGGGTAAGTATTCAGCAGATAATAATCTTGACAGAAACGGTCTTTCAAGTCTGTTAGCTGATCAGAAAGGCATCGTTTCTTCCCTACTTCCTGCAGGACTCTCATTAGCATCCCTCGGTTTAGGAAATTGGAGCGGCGAAACTGCTGTTGAAACTGAAAAGGTAAAGGTAACTTCTTATGACGACCCAAAAGTTGAAGTAAACAGAGGTGGTAATACTCATGTAAATGTAGACCGTACTGATGATAAAGATGCCGGATCCATCTGGAAATGGCTTTTACCCTTATTACTATTGGCTCTAGCTGCCTGGTTCCTTTGGAAACAGTGCAACCAGCCCGCAAATGAGACCACAACCATCACAGATTCTACTTCTGTGGTTACAGACTCTGCTGATATGATGCCAATGGATTCTTCTGCGGTTACCGTTACAAAAACAGATGAAGACATTGATTTGAATGGTGTAGCTCTGAAAGGATACAGAGGCGGAATGGAAGACTCAATGATTTCTTTCCTGAAGTCAGGTGGCTATACTAATGCAGCGGATGATGCAGCACTTAAAGATGCATGGTACACCTTTGACAAAGTAAACTTTAAAATGGGTTCTTCTACAGAGCTGGAAGCTGGGTCCCAGGTTCAGTTAGATAATTTGGTGGCGATTCTTAAAGCTTATCCTGATGCTAAGATAAAAGTTGGTGGTTATACAGATAAAGTTGGCGACGAAGCAGCCAACGTGAAACTATCCACAGCGAGAGCCAATTATATTAAAACTGCTTTGGAAAAAGCGGGCGTAGGTGCTCAGGTGATTGGTGCCGAAGGTTACGGAAGTCAGTTTGCGACAGTTGCGGCGACAGCTTCTGATGCCGAACGTGCAGTTGACCGCAAGATGGCAGTTAGATTTGCAAAATAATTAATTCAGATTTATATAAATCCCGGCGGATAGTCGGGATTTTTTTTGCTGAAATTTGCGAATTAGATTTATTTACTTTATTTTGTTAGTCTAATCTAACAATTGTGACGAAATCTAATAGTGGTTGGCAGCGGGAAAAACACTCAAATTCCCTGCCTGAAGTATTTTCAAGCATCAACATTCCCAAAGATGCGAGTTTTTGGCGCAAACTTTTTGCTTTTGCCGGACCTGGGCTTATGGTGGCTGTAGGCTATATGGATCCGGGAAACTGGGCCACTGATATTGCGGGCGGCGCACAGTTTGGTTATACGCTATTGTCTGTTATTTTATTTTCCAATCTGTTTGCGATGATCCTTCAGCATTTATCATTGAAACTGGGAATCGTAGCTGAACGGGACCTGGCACAGGCATGCCGCGACCATTTTAATCCAACCACCAACTTTATCCTGTGGGTTTTCTGTGAAATTGCCATCGCTGCATGTGATTTGGCAGAAGTGATAGGATCTGCAATTGCCCTTAATCT
>JAANMX010000403.1_pt1 | contig 58531 bp, 46 predicted proteins | sample 7279681 | NCBI WGS metagenome assembly JAANMX01 (sample SAMN14094542, study PRJNA606508) | bioreactor metagenome | isolation source: A lab-scale SPAN reactor treating ammonium-rich wastewater day 351 | place: Ireland: Galway | collected 2018-01-01
GCTGATTCGCATCCGATCGCCGTTACTTCCGGATCCTTCGATGAACGAACTCAGGATCGCCGTCGCCGGCGCAGGCCTGATCGGGCGCCGCCACATCGAGATGATCGACCGGCTCCACGCGCGCGACCGACGCTGCCGGCTCTCGGCGATCGTCGACCCTTCGCCTGCCGCGGCCGACCTAGCGCGCGCGCACGCGGTGCCTCTCCACCGGACGCTCGATGAACTGATAGCCCGCGACCGCCCCGACGGCGTGGTCCTCGCCACGCCCAATCAGCTCCATCTGGAGCACGCGCTCGAATGCATCGCGGCGCGGCTGCCTGCCCTGGTCGAGAAGCCGGTCGCGCACACGTTCGATGCCGGTGTCCGGATGTGCGAGGCCGCCGAAGCCGCCGGCGTCCCGATCCTCGTCGGCCACCACCGCCGGCACAGCGCGATCATGGCGAAGGCGGTGGAGACGGTGCGCGGTGGAGCCCTCGGGCGGCTGGTCGCGATCAGCGGCACCGCGGTGTTCTACAAGGCGGAGAACGAAGGCTATTTCGACGGCGCGAACGCCTGGCGTCGCGAACCCGGCGGCGGGCCGATCCTGCTCAACATGATCCACGAGATCGACAACCTGCGCGCGCTCGCCGGCGAGATCGTCGCGGTCGAGGCCTTCACGTCCAACGCGACGCGCGGCTTTCCGGTCGAGGACACCGCGGCGATCGCGCTCCGGTTCGCGAACGGGGCGTTGGGCACGTTCCTGCTGTCGGACACCGGAGCGTCCGACCGAAGCTGGGAGCACGCGTCCGGCGAGGACCCGCGCTACGGCCCCGCCCACACCGACCGCGATGACTGCTACCTCGTCGTCGGCACGATGGGTTCGCTCGCGGTGCCGACGATGCGGCTCGCCCGCTACCCGGACGAGGCCGGCCGGTCGTGGCACAAGCCGCTGCGGCACGAGGTCGTGCCGCTCGCGTCCGCCGACCCGCTGGAGCGCCAGATCGCGCATTTCTGCGACGTGATCCGCGGCGCCGCGAAGCCGCTGGTCTCCGCGCGCGACGGCCTCGCGAACCTGCGCGTGGTCGACGCGATCGTCGAGGCCGCGCGAAGCGGCCGCTCGATCGCCACGAACTGACCAGGGGAGTCGACGATGAGGATCTGCATGCTGGGCGCCGGCGCGCTCGGGAGCGCCCTGGGCGGCGTGCTCACCGAAGGCGGGCACGAGGTCTGGCTGGTCGACACCTGGCAGGCGCACGTCGACGCGATGAACGCGCGCGGCCTCACGCTGCGCGACGGCGGCGTCGACCGGACGGTGAAGGTGCGGGCGCGCACCTCCTGCGACGGCATCGATCCGGTCGATCTCGTCGTCGTGCTCACGAAGTCGTATCACACGCGTGATGCCGTCGTCGCGGCGCGCCCGATCGTCGGTCCCGAGACCGTCGTGATGTCGCTGCAGAACGGGCTCGGGCACGAGGACATCATCGCGGAGATCGTCGGTCGCGAGCGCACGCTCGCCGGCAAGACCTACACCGGCGGCGTGATGCTGGAGCCCGGGCACGTGATCGCCGGCACGCGCGGCAAGGAGACGCACATCGGCGAACTGGACGGGCGCCGGAGCGAGCGCGTCGCGCGCATCGCCGAGACGTTCGGGCGAGCCGGCCTCGCCACCGTCGCGAGCGACAACATCCTGGGCACGATGTGGGACAAGCTGCAGATCAACGTCGCGACCGGCGCCCTGTCGGGCATCACGCGGTTGCCCTACGGCGGGCTCTACGGCGTGCCGGAGGTCCACGAGACGGCGCTCGCGGCGGTCAGGGAGACGATCGCCGTCGCGAAGGCGCTGGGCGTCCGGCTCTCGAACGAGGACCCGGAGCACGCGTGGAAGCTCGCCGCGGCCGGCCTGCCGCCCGAGTTCAAGGCGTCGATCCTGCAGAGCATCGAGAAGGGCCTGCCGACCGAGATCGACTTCATCAACGGCTCGGTGGTCCGCGGCGGCGAGCGCTGCGGTGTCCCGACGCCGGTCAACCGGACGCTGGTCGCGTGCGTCCGCGGCATCGAACTCTGGATGCGCGCGTACGCACCGCCCCGATGACCTCGCGGCGAGCCGCACCCGAGTCACGACCATGACTGACCGCTACGCGCTGTTCGGCCATCCGCTGTCGCACACGAAGTCGCCGATGATCCACGGGGCCTTCGCGCGCGAGACCGGGCAGGACCTGAGCTACGACGCGATCGAGGCGCCGGTGGGCGGCTTCGCGGCCGCCGTGGACGCGTTCCGCGCTCGAGGCGGGCGCGGCATCAACGTGACGCTGCCGTTCAAGATCGACGCCTTCGAGTACGCGACGGAACTGAGCGAACGGGCGAAGGCCGCGGGAGCGGTCAACTGCATGAAGTTCGACGGCGCACGCGCGATCGCCGAGAACTTCGACGGCGTGGGCCTCGTCAACGACATCGAACGCAACCTGGGTTTCGCGCTCGCCGGCAAGCGCGTCCTGCTGCTGGGCGCGGGCGGTGCGGCACGCGGCGCCGTGCTGCCGCTGCTCGCAGGGCGACCGGCGCTGCTCGCGATCGCGAACCGCACGGTGGCGAAGGCGAAACGGCTCGGCCGGCATTTCGCGCGCCGCGAGCGCCTCGTGACCGGCGGATACGGCGACTTCGGCGATGAGCCCTTTGACATCGTGATCAACGCGACCTCCGCGAGCCTGCGCGGCGAGTTGCCGCCGCTCGATCCGCGCGTGTTCGCCGTGGGGAGCCTCGCCTACGACATGGTCTACGGCAAGGGCATGACGCCGTTCCTGCGCCTCGCCTGGAACGCCGGCGCTCTCCGGCTCGCCGATGGCGTCGGCATGCTGGCCGAACAGGCGGCGGAAGCGTTCGAGTGGTGGCGCGGCGTGCGGCCGCCGACCCCGCCGGTGATCGCGAAACTGTCGGTGCCGCTCGAATGAGGCGTTCGCGATGAAGACGATTCACGGGAGGTTGGACATGGCGGAACGACGGGTGGCGGTGGTCACCGGCGGCGGCAGCGGCATCGGACGCGCCGCGGCGCGGCGGCTCGCGAAGGCGGGCGACGTGGTCGTGGTCGCAGACCTGAGCGAGGAATCCGGCCGCAAGGTCGTCGACGCGATCCGTGCGGACGGCGGGCACGCCGAGTACCGGCAGGTCGACGTGGCCGGGCAGGCGTCGGTCGACGCGCTCGCCGCCGACGTCGAATCGGCGATCGGTCCGGTCGGCGTCTTGGTGACCTCGGCCGGCATCCTGCAGAACGCCGCCGACATCGCCTCGTTCGACCTGGCCGAGCACGACCGCGTCTGGGCGATCAACTACCGCGGCGTCTACCTCTGCTGCCGCGCCTTCGCTCCCCTCATGGCCAAGCGCCGCCGCGGATCGATCGTCAACATTTCGTCGACCTCCGCCGTCGATCCGATGCCGCTCATCGCCTACGGCCCCAGCAAGGCGGCGGTCCAGAACCTGACCGGCGTACTGGCCGTCGAACTGGGGCCCGACGGCGTGCGCGTCAACGCCGTGATGCCCGGCTACGTGCTGACCGAGGCGATGCAGGCCCGCATCGACGCCGGCAAGCGCGATTCCCGCTCGATGGCCGGGCACAGCGCGCTCGGGCGCATGGTCGCGCCCGAGGACGTCGCCGAGGGCATCTTCTTCCTCTGCTCGGACGCGGCGTCGTGCATCACCGGCATCGTGCTGCCGGTCGACGCGGGCTACCTGCCGGCGCTGTCCTACCTGCACCACCCGGGGCTCGGCGGCGTGCATCCCCGTCGCGAGGACAAGGTGCCGGTCGCGTAGCGCGCGCCCGCACGTTCGTGCCTCCGGCGAGGTGCGCGCGGCGCACGGGCCAGGCCGGTGCCGGTCAGCGAGTCGCGCGCGCTTCCGTGAAGCGCCGGCCCTGCGGCACGCGCGTGGCCCGGGCGAAGAGCTGCGAGCACACCGAGCGCAGCCAGCGGCTGCCCGGGTCGTTGTGGTAGCGCGCGTGCCAGTGCTGCTTGACCAGGAACGGCGCGATCTTCACCGGGCAGGGGCACAGGCGCAGCGCCCCGATTCGGGCGAGCGTCTCGCCGATCATGCGCGGGACCGTCGCGATCAGGTCGCTCGTCGACAGGATCGTCGCGAGCGCGAGGAAGCCGGGGAGTTCGAGCCGAACCTGCCGGGAGACGTTCTGCGCCTTCAGCGCCGCATCGATCACCGAGTAGCCCGACCGCGACAGGATCGACACGTGCGGCTCGGCGCGGTACTCGCGCAGCGTCAGCGTCTCGCCGACGCGCGGATGGCGCGCGCTCATCAGGCACACGAAGTCCTGCGCGTAGAGCGTCTGCTGGTAGAAGCCCGCCTCGAGGTCCGGGATGAAGCCGATCGCGAGGTCGGCGCGTCCCGACTCGAGGTTCGGTCCGGTCTCGTCGCCGATGTTCTCCGCCTCCAGTCGGACCCCGGGCGCGGCGGCCCGCGTGTGCGCGAGCAGGCGCGGCAGGATCGTGATGTGGCTCGCATCGGTCATGCAGATGCGGAAGCTGCGCCGCGCGGTCAGCGGGTCGAACGGCGGATCGCCGCCGGCGAGCGCGTTCAGGATCTCCAGCGCCTGACGCACGCGGTCGATCAACTGGTCGGCGCGCGGCGTGGGCTGCATGCCGCCGCGCGTGCGCACGAACAGCGGGTCGCGCAGCTGCTCGCGCAGCCGCGCGAGCCAGATGCTGACGGTGGGCTGGCTCTGGCCGAGCGCCTCGGCCGCGCGGCTCACGCTGCGCGTCCGGTGGATCTCGTCGAACAGCTTGAGCAGCTTGACGTCGATCTGCGGGACACCGCTGCCCGGCGCGTCGGAGGGGGTGGCCATTATTGCGTTCGGCAATCCCGTACGGATCCATCATTGCACGGCGCGGGCCGCCGGGCAATCGGCGCCTGGGGGCTCCGGCGGTCCGGCCGGCGACGCAAGCTCATGTCGAATCGCAATGCTCCAGGATAGGAACTATTGCCGCCCACAATGGCGCGTATTGCGAACGCCGCGTAGACGTCGGCGCACGCTCCCCCTATCGTCAGCGTGTCGGCGATATCGCGCCCGCCGGGTTCACGACGGGCCCGATCCCGGCGCGATGATCACGAGGACGGTGCGATGAGCCGAACCGGCGCAACCGAGAAGACCTGGGACGACGCCGTCGTCGGCGAGACCGGGACGAGCCCCGAGGTGACGATCACCGGTGCGATGATCGACGCCTACGCGGATCTCTCCGGCGACCGCACGCCGCTGCACGTCGATGAGGAATCCGCGAAACGGTCGCACTTCGGCGGCCGGGTCGCGCACGGGCTCATGGGCCTTTCGATCGCCGACGGGCTCAAGTGCCAGGCCGACCTGCGCTTCCTGCCGGGGTACTCGCTCGGATGGACCTGGGATTTCCTCGCGCCGATCCGCATCGGCGACACGCTGCACGTGCGCTTCACGGTCGCGAGCAAGCGACCGTCGAAGAAGCGACCGGACTGGGGCATCGTCGTGATCCCGACCGAACTCGTGAACCAGCGCGGCGAAGTCGTCCAGCGCGGCGAGCACAAGCTGATGATCCCGCGCCGCGCCGGCGCGACCTGACCTCCACGCTCGAACGATCCGCCGCGCGGGGCGATCGAGCCGACCGCCCTCCCGAACCCGAACGGACATCCACGATGAACAGCGCTCCGCTCCCCCTCGCCGGCGTCCGCGTCGTCGACTACACGCACTTCCTCGCCGGCCCGTACCTGTCGCGCTGCCTCGCGGGGCTCGGCGCCGAGGTGATCAAGGTCGAGCGTCCGACCGCCGGCGACGCCGGACGCCACCACGCGTACTTCAAGGACGGGCAGAGCGGCTACTTCCTGCAGCAGAACATGGGCAAGAAGGGGCTGTGCGTCGACCTCAAGGACGCGCGCGGGCTGAAGCTCGTGCGCGAGCTGGTGCGAAGCGCCGACGTGTTCGTCGAGAACTACCGGCCCGGCGCGCTCGACAAGCTCGGGCTCGGCTATGCAGCGCTTTCGAAGGAGCATCCCGGCCTCGTGTACTGCTCGGTCTCCGCCTACGGCCACACCGGACCGAAGGCCTCGCGCCCCGGGTTCGGCGCGCTCGCGGAAGCGGAGAGCGGTGCGATGGACCTCCTCGGCAATCCGGGCGAGGCGCCGCCGCTCTTCCGGATGCCGATCGCCGACATGTACGCCGGCATCCACGGGGTCGCGGCCGTGTGCGCGGCGCTCTACGGACGGCAGGCGACCGGACGCGGGCGCCACGTGGACGTCGCGCTGCTCGACTGCATGGTGTCGATGCACGACTTCGCGGTGCAGTGCTGCACGATGAGCGATGGTCGCGACGTCCCGCGGCGCAGCGGCAGCGACCTGCCGCAGTCGACCGTCTACGGCGTGTTCTCCGCGCGCGACGGGGAACTCGTCATCGCGGCGCAGGTCGACGATGCGTGGAAGCGGCTCGCGCGCCTGGTCGGCGGCGATGCGCTCGCGAACGACACGCGGTTCCACTCCGCCGAGGGGCGCAACGCGAACAACCGGGAGGTCGTCGCCCTCGTGCGCGCGTGGGTGGCGGCGCAGCCCTCGGTGGCCGCCTGCCTCGCGGCGCTCGAATCGGTCGAGGTGCCTGCCGCGCCGGTGCAGCCGATCGAGAAGGTACTCGCCGATCCGCAGGTGCGAGCGCGCGGCATGATCGTTGAGCAGCAGCATCCGGTGCTGGGCCGCGTCGAACTCGCGAACGTGCCATTCAAGTTCTCGGACTGCGACGCCAGCGTGCGCACGGCGGCACCGCTCCTCGGGCAGCACAACCGCGAGATCGCGTCCGCGCTCGGTTTCTCGTCCGTCGAGATCGACGCGATGGTGGCCGACGGCGTACTCCACGCCGAGCCCGCCGTCCCACGCCTGCCCGCCGGGCAGTGACCCGGCCGCGAGCGATGAGACAGCCCCCCGCGGCGCCGGACGCGTGTCCGACACCTTTCGAGCGAGCACGCACATGAGCCAGGATCGGCCGCTCGAAGGCTATCGCGTCGTCGATTACAGCCACTTCATCGCGGGGCCGTTCCTGTCGCGCTGCCTCGCCGCGATGGGCGCGGAGGTGATCAAGGTCGAGCGGCCGACGGCAGGTGACCCCGGCCGCCGGCATCCGTTCTTCATCGGCGGGCAGAGCGGCTACTACCTGCAGCAGAACATGGGGAAGCAGGGACTGTGCGTGAACCTGAAGGACCCGCGCGGCCTCGACCTCATGCACCGGCTCGTCGACAGCGCCGACGTGTTCGTCGAGAACTATCGTCCCGGGACGATGGAACGGCTGGGACTGGGCTACGCGGCGCTCTCCGCGCGCAATCCGCGCCTCGTGTACTGCTCGGTCTCCGCCAACGGACACACCGGCCCCGACGCCGGGCAGGCGGGCTACGGGTTGATCGCGGAAGCGAAGTCCGGCGCGATGGCGATGCTCGGCGAGCCCGGCGCGCCGCCGCCGCTCTTCCGCATCGCGCTCGCCGACATGTACACCGGCATCCACGGCGTCGCCGCGGTGTGCGCCGCGCTCCTCGGCCGCGCCAAGTCCGGGCGCGGCCAGCACATCGACCTCGCGCTCTACGACACGATGGTGTCGATGCACGAGTACGCGGTGCAGTGCTACACGCTCTCCGGCGGGACCGAGATCCCGGCGCAGACCGGACACGACCTGCCGCAGTCGACGCTCTACGGCGTGTTCGAGGGGCGCGACGGGTATTTCGTGATCGCCGCGCAGGTCGACGATGCGTGGAAGCGCCTCGCGCGGCTCGTCGGCGGCGAAGCGTTCGCCGCGGACACGCGTTTTCACGACCAGGAGGGCCGCAACGCGCACCGCGCGACCCTCCTGCCGGTCGTGCGCGCGTGGGCGATGGCGCAGCCGTCGGTCGCGGCCTGCCTCGCCGCGCTCGACGCGGCCGGCGTGCCCTGCGCGAAGGTGCAGCGGATCGACGAGGTGGTCGCCGACCCGCAGATTCTCGCGCGCGGCATGATCGTCGAGCAGGACCATCCGGTGCTGGGACGCATCCGGCTCCCCAACCTGCCGTTCCGCTTCTCCGACTGCGATACGACGCCGCGCACGCCCGCGCCGCTCCTCGGCCAGCACAACCGGGACATCGCGAACATGCTCGGATTCCGCGCGGACGAGGTCGACGCGATGGTCGCCGACGGCGTGCTGTACGCCGAGCCCGCGGCGCGCCCGGGCGGGGCGACCTGAGCGGCATCGGCGCGCGAGCGATGGGCACGATCGACGGCGGCGAGGCCGCCATGAACCGCGAAAGGACGCGATGAGAACGATACGCTGGGGCATGATCGGTTGCGGCGAGGTCGCCAGGATGAAGAGCGGCCCGGCCCTCTGGCGTGCCGCGAATTCGGCGCTGGCGGCCGTCCACGACCGCAACTTCGATCGCGCGTCGGAGTTCGCGCGCACGCTCGGCAACCAGTGCCGCGCCGAGGCGGACGCGGACGCGCTCATTCGCGCGACGGACGTCGACGCCGTCTACATCGCGACCCGCACCGACTCGCACCGCGACTACGTGCTGCGCTGCGCGGCCGCCGGCAAGCCGGTGCTGGTCGAGAAGCCGATGGGCATGAGCCACGCCGAGTGCCGCGAGATGGCGCAGGCGTGCCACGCGGCCAAGGTTCCGTTGTGGATCGCCTACTACCGGCGCGCGCTCCCGCGCTTCACCGCCTTGCGCGACCTCGTGCAGTCGGGGGCGATCGGACCGGTCCGCATGACGATCTCGCGGCACTTCCATCGCATCCCGGATGCCGAGGCCCTGCGGGGTCCGTTCTGGGGTTGGCGGCTCGATCCGAAGACCTCCGGCGGCGGCATCTACTTCGAGGCCGTCGGACACACGCTCGACATCCTGGACTTCGTGGTCGGCCCGATCGCCGAGGTCCGCGCGTTCGCCGACAACCAGGCCGGCGCCTATCCTCCGGAGGACGTCGTGGCCGCCTCGTGGCGCTACGAGGGCGGCGCGTACGGCAGCGGCGCCTGGTGCTTCGCGACCGACATCGACGACGAGGTCAACGAGATCGTCGGCGCGACCGGCCGCATACGCTACTCGACGTTCCCGCCGCTCTCGCCGCCGTCCGGGCGCCCGCCCGCGCCCATCCGCATCCACCGCGGCGAGTCGGTCGAGGAGATCCCGATCGCCGATCCGCCGTTCGTCCACCAGCCGCTCGTCCAGACGATCGTCGACGAGCTGAACGGGCAGGGGCGGTGCGCGAGCACGCCCGAGTCGGCGATGCGCACGGCGAAGGTGATCGACGACACGCTCGCCGAGTTCCTCGCGCGCCGCAGGCACTGACCGGTGGCCCACCCGAGACGACCATGACCGACGACAGCTTCCGCTTCTGCCGGCTCGACCGCGCAGGGCACGTCCTGACGATCACGATCGACCGCCCGGACGTGCTCAATGCGCTGCATCTCGACGCGCACGTCGAACTGTCCCGCGCGTTCGACCTGTATGCGGCCGACCCCGAGCTGCGCGTGGCCGTGATCACCGGAGCCGGCGATCGCGCGTTCTGCGTCGGAACCGACTTGAAGTCGCTCGCGCGGACCGGCAGCTACGAGTATCCGTACGGCGGTTTCGCCGGCATCACCAAGCGCTTCGACCTCTTCAAGCCGGTGATCGCCTCGGTCAACGGGCTGTGCCTCGGCGGCGGCTTCGAGATCCTCGCCGCCTGCGACCTCGCGATCGCGGCCGAGCACGCGCAGTTCGGCCTGCCCGAACCGAGGGTCGGGCTGGCGGCGCTGGGAGGCGGCGCGCTGCAGCGGCTCGCGCGCACGCTGCCGATGAAGGAAGCGATGGGCCTCGTGCTCACCGCGCGGCGCATGAGCGCGGCCGACGCGCAACGCATCGGGCTCGTCAACGAGGTGGTGCCGAAGGCCGAACTCGCCGCGCGCACGCGCGCGCTCGTCGACGAACTCCTCGCGTGCGCGCCGCTCGCGCTCGAGGCGTCGAAACAGGTGATGTTGCAGAGCCTCGACGAGCCCGGACTGGAAGCCGCGATGACCCGGCGTTATCCGGCGGCCGAGCGCATGCTGGCGAGCGAGGACGCGAAGGAAGGTCCGCGCGCGTTCGCGGAGAGGCGCAAGCCGAACTGGCAGGGGCGGTAGCGGGTGGGCGCGTTCACGTCGCTCGTCGGCGGCACGACGCTCGGGCTGTACTGAATCCGAACGGCTTGCCACCGCGCGGACACGGGCCGGTCGCGTCGCGGTCGGTGCCGTCCGACGGACCGCGACCGGGGCCGGACGATCTGGCGCCGGTAGTCGCCGATCAGGCTCCGATGTCCCACGCCGCCGCGCCGCGCTTGAGCGCGCCTCGCGCGATCACCGTGCGGTGGATCTCCGAGGTGCCGTCGAAGATCCGGTAGATGCGTGCGTCGCGGTAGAGGCGCTCGACCGGCAGTTCGCGGCAGTAGCCCATGCCGCCGAAGACCTGCACCGCCCGGTCGGCGACCCTCCCGAGCGTCTCGGCGGCCTCGACCTTGACCATCGAGATCCAGTCGCGCGCGTCGCGCCCCTGGTCGATCTCCCACGCCGCGCGCAGCAGCATGAGCCGCGCGGCGTTGATCTCGATCGCGCTGTCGGCGATCATCTGCTGGATCATCTGGAACTCGCCGATCGCCTTGCCGAACTGGCGCCGCTCGTTCGCCTGCGTCGTCATCATCGTCGCGAGCCGGCACGCCTTGCCGATCGCCCGCGCGCCGACCTGCGCGAGGCGCACGCGCCCGAGCGTCGAGTAGGCGATCGCGAGCCCCTGGCCCTCGGCGCCGAGCAGCCGGTCGCGGCCGGCGCGCACGCCCTCGAAGAAGAGCTCGACGTGGCTCGTGCCGGTGAGCCCCATCATCTCCTGGTTGCGTCCGACGACCACCCCGGGCTGGTCCTTGTCGATCAGGAACAGGGAGACGTGGCGCGGGCGCGCGTCCGGATCGGTGACCGCCGACACGATGAAGAAGTCCGAGTAGAGCCCGTCGCTGATGAAGTGCTTCTTGCCGGTCAGAAGCCACCCGTCGCCGTCGCGCACCGCGCGCGTCTTGATCGACGCAGCGTCGGAGCCCGCGTCCGGTTCGGTGATCGCGATCGAGCAGGTGCGCTCGCCGCGCACCGCAGGGCGCAGGAAGCGGTCCTTCTGCTCGGCCGTGCCCTCGAGCAGCGACTCGTAGACGTTGCCGAACGCGCGGCGAATCAGGATGTCCTTCGCGTGGCCGAATTGTTCCTCGACCAGCATCGTGTCCACGGCCGAGAGGCCGCCGCCGCCGTACTCCTCCGGGATGTTCATCGCGTAGAAGCCGTGCGCGCGCGAACGCTCGAAGAGCGCGCGCGCCTTCTCGGGGGCGAGTTGCCCGGTCGTCTCGATCTCCTCCTCGAGCGGGAGGAGTTCGGCCTCCACGAAGTCGCGCAGCGTGCGGACGAGGAGCCGCTGCTCCTCGGTCAGGTCGAAGTTCATCGTGGGACTCCCGGGAATGCGTCGATCGCGAACGCATTATCGCTCCGGGACCCGCTGCGGCGGACGACAAGCGACGGTGCCGACGTCGCGAAGGCCACCGGGATCCCCGGAGGTAGCTGCTCGCCCCGCGCGGCGCGCCCGCGATCGCGCACGCGCGGGGCGTTCATCCGCCGGCCGGGGCCGGCGGGTGAACGATGCACGTCAATCCTTGACGAGCTGCCACTTCCCGTCGCGGACGGTGATCAGTTCGCGGCCGCGATCGTCGAAGCCCGAGTGATCGGCCGGTGTCATGTTGTAGACGCCCTGCGTGCCGACCAGTTCCTTCGTGCCCTCCAGGGCGTCGCGCAGCGCCGCGCGGAACTGCGGCGTGCCCGGCTTGCCGCGCTTCGCCGCCTCGGGAATCGCCCGTTGCAGCAGGAGCCCGGCGTCGTAGACGTTCGCGCCGAAGGTCGCGGGCTTCTCGCCGTACATCTTCTCGTAGGCGGCGACGTAGTCCTGCGCGACCTTCTTCGACGGCACGCTGTCGGGAATCTCGGGGAGCACCAGCATCAGGCTCGCCGCGAGGACGGCGCCTTCGACCTTCGGGCCGCCGAGCTTCAGGAACGCGGGGGCCGCGGCGCCGTGGGTCTGGTAGATGCGGCCCTTGTATCCGGCGTCGAACAGCGTCGTGTGCGGCAGCACCGTCGGACCGCCGGCCGCCGCGATCAGCACGGCGTCGGGCTTCGCGGCCATCAGCTTGGCGACCTGTCCGGTCACCGAGCTGTCGGAGCGCAGGTAGCGCTCGTTCGCGACGATCTTAATGCCGGCCTTCTGCGCCTGCGCGCTGAACACGCCGTACCAGTTCTCGCCGTAGGGGTCGTTGAATCCGATGAAGCCGACGGTCTTCACGCCGTGCTTCTTCATGTGCGAGATCAGCGCGTCGGAGATCAGCGCGTCGTTCTGCGTGGTCTTGAAGACCCAGCGCTTCTTGTCGTCCATCGGCAGGACGACGGCGGTGGTGCCGACCGGCGCGAGCATCGGCGTGCCGCTCTCCGCCATGAACGGCACCACGCCGACCGCGTTGGGCGAGCCCGACGGGCCGATCAGGGCGTCGATCTTCTCCTCGGCGAGGAGCTTCTTGACGTCCATGACCGTCTTGGTCGGATCGCTCGCGTCGTCGAGCACGACGTACTCGACGGTGAGGTCGCCGACCTTCTTCGGCAGCAGCGCGGCCGTGTTCTTCTGCGGGATGCCGACGACGGCCGTCGGTCCGGTCGCCGAGGCGATGACGCCGATCTTCACTTGCGCGGTGGCCGCGGTCGACACCAGCGCGAGCGCCAGCACCGTGCGGAGAGCCAGGGAGGTCTTCATGGTCGTGCTCCTTCGAGGTGGGTGTTGTTCGCTTCGCGCGGCGCGAGCGCGCCGTCGGAAGGTCCCGCTGCCACGCCCGCCTGCGCGAGCGCGTCGATCTCGACGTCGCCGTACCCCGCCTCCGCGAGCACCGCGCGGGTGTGCTCGCCGTACTTCGGCGGGAACGGATACTCGTGCCGCATGCCCTCGTGGCTCGTGCCCGGCGGCTGCATGCGGATGCGCCGCCCGTCGGGCGTCCGGGTGGACGTGAACGCCTCCGCGAGCGCGGGCAGGTCGCGCACCTGGCGGATGTCGTGGATCGCGGCCCAGGGAATCGTCGCGCCCGAGAGCGTGTCGGAGATCTCGCGCGTCGAATGCGCGGAGGTGACCGCCGTCATGTCGGCGCGAAGCCGGGCGCGATCCTGCGCGCGTCCGGCGTTGGTCGTCCGGAGCGGCGTGGCGGCGGGCGCGAACATCGGCGTGGCCGTCAGGCGCTTCCACTGCACGTCCGAGCCGACCGCGAGGTAGACGAAGCCGTCGCGGGTCGGATAGACGTTGGTCGGAATGAACTTGCGGTGCTCGTTGCCCGCGCGCGTGATCTCCGCGGGTTCGCAGTCGAAGTCGACCAGCGGCAGCGTCGTGATGAGCCAGGAGGCGGCGGCCTGCAGCATCGACACGTCGATGCGCCTGCCGCGGCCGGTCTCCGCGCGCTCGAGGAGCGCGAGCAGCACGTTCGCGTAGACCTCGTCGCCCGCCTTGAGGTCGACGAGCGGCACGCCGGTCACCATCGGCGGCCCGTTCGGATCGCCGGTGATCTCCATGAACCCGGCCATCGCCTGCAGCACCGGGTCGTAACCCGGCACGTCCGGATAGTCCGGGCCGAGCGCGGAGATGCCGGCCCAGATCAGGTCGGGCTTCGCGGCGGAGAGGGTCTCGTAGTCGATGCCGAGCGCGCGGTAGCGCGACGGCAGCACGTTGCAGCAGAACACGTCGACGTCGAGCGCGCGGACGATCCGCGCGAGCGCCTCGCGGCCGCGCGGGTCCTTGAGGTTCAGCGCGACCGCCTCCTTGCCGACGTTGGGCGCGACGAAGTAGGTGCGGCGGTCGGCGTCGACCGCCTCGCGGCCGATGTAGCGGTTCGGGTCGCCGGGGAGTCCGTCGCCCGAGGGCGTCGACTCGATGCGGATCACGCGCCAGCCCAACTGGACGAAGCGCAGCGTCGCCGACGGCAGCGACAGCGCCTGCTCGAGCGCGAGGACGGTGCGCGGGCGCATCAGCCGGGCGCCGCCTTCGCCGCCGCGCCGCGGAGCGCGCGGTAGACCTTCTCGGGCGTGAACGGCAGCTCGCGGATACGCACGCCGGTGGCGTTGCAGATCGCGTTCGCGGTCGCCGCGGCCAAGCAGATCGCCGGCGCCTCGCCGACGCCCTTCGCGCCCTGCGGCCCCTCGCCGTCCATCGTCTCGACGAAGTGAACGTCCATCTCGGGGATCTCCGGCGCCGTGACGAGCTTGTAGTCGCGGAACGCCGGGTTGCGCACGACGCCGTTCTCGACGATCAGGTCCTCGGTCAGCGCGTAGCCCTGCCCCATGACGACGCCGCCCTCGATCTGGCCCTCGATGCCCAGCCGGTTCAGCACGCGGCCGACGTCGTGCGCGCCGGTCACCTTGAGGAGGCGCACCACGCCGGTCTCGGTGTCGACCTCGACCTCGACGACCTGCGTCGCCCAGGCGTACGCGGCCGACACGTCGCCCTTGAACGCCTTGTCCTGGTGGCGCGACGGAGGCTCGTAGTAGAACGTGGTCATCACGAGCTCGGCCTTGTCCGAGAAGTGGAGCGAACGCAGGAGCTTCGCGAGGCTCGTGAGCGCCTCCCCGTTCGACGCCCGCACGATGTGCCCGGCGCGAAGCTCGAGCTCGCCCTCCGGGACGCCGGTCGCCTTCGCGGCGGCCGCGAGCACCTTCGCCTTCGCCTTGCGCGCCGCGCCGATCGCCGAGTTCCCTCCGATGAACGTCGTGCGGCTCGCGTGCACGCCGACGTCCCAGGGTGTGATGTCGGTGTCGTTGTTGACGACGGTGACCGCGTCGAGCGGCACGCCGAGCTCCTCGCAGACGAGCTGCGCGAGCACGGTCTCGGAGCCCTGGCCGATCTCGGAGGCGCCGGTCAGGAGCGTGACGTGCGCGAAGTCGTCGATCTTGAGGATCGTGCCGCAGCCGTCCGACGGGTAGATCTTCGCGCCGCCGCCGACGTGCAGCATCGACGCCATGCCGACGCCGCGCTTGATGCGCCCCGGCGAACGCTGCGCCGCTTGCGCCGCCGCGCGCTTCGCGCGGTAGCCGGAGGCCTCCGCCGCGATCGAGAGGCACTCCTTGAGGCCGCAGGTCTTGAAGTGCATGCCCTGCGGCGTCACCTCGCCGGGGTCCTGGGCGTTCGCCAGGCGCAGATCGAGCGGGTCGATGCCGAGCCTCGCGGCGAGCTCGTCGATCTGCTGCTCGACGGCGAAGGTCGCCTGCAGGTTGCCGTAGCCGCGGAACGACCCCGCGTACGGATTGTTGGTGTAGACCGCGGTCGTGTGGTACTTGCAGTGCGGCACGCGGTAGAGCGAGCTGATCGTCTGCATCATGACGAACGGCGTCGTCGCGCCCCAGGAGGTGTAGGCGCCGTTGTCGTGCAGCGTCTCGCAGGTGCGGAAGGTGAGCGTGCCGTCGCGCTTCGCGCCGCTGCGCAGCTTCAGCAGCACCGGCTGGCGCGTCGGCGAGGCGACGAATTCCTCCTCGCGCGTGAACACGAGCTTCACCGGGCGGCCGGTCGCCTTCGCGAGGAACACGCAGATCGGCTCGAACGGGTAGATGTCGAGCTTCGAGCCGAAGCCTCCGCCGATCGGCGGCTGGATGATCCGGATGCGGCCGGGATCCATGCCGAGGATCTCGGCGAACTCGCGCTTGTGCAGGAACGGCACCTGCGTGTTCGAGTGCAGCGTCAGGTTGCCGGAGCGGTCGAACTCGGCGATGACGCCGGAGACGCCCATGCAGCAGTGGGTCACGTAGTGGAGCCGGAACTCGCCCTCGACGACGACGTCGGACTCCGCCTCGCCGGCCGCGACGTCGCCCTGCGCGTAGTCGAAGGTCATCGCGACGTTGTGGCGGTGGGCCTCGGCGTCCCCCGGCTCGCCCGGCTTGAGCGAGTCGTGCGGGGCGGGCGGCGGCAGCTTCTCGGCGTGGATCACCGGAGCCCCGGGGGCGAGCGCGGCGACCGGATCGGCGAGGATCGGCAGGTCTTCGTACTCCACGTCGATCAACGCGAGCGCGGCTTCGGCGATCGCTTCGGTGTCGGCGGCGACCGCGGCGATCTCGTCGCGCAGGCTGCGGACCTTGTCGCCCTTGAGCGGGAGCTGGTCCTTGCCGACGCCGAGCGGGCGTTGCCACGGGACGTCGGCGGCGGTGATGACCGCGTGCACGCCGGGCAGCGCCCGGGCGCGGCTCGTGTCGATCCTCGCGATCCGCGCGTGGACGCGGGCGGAGCGCAGGATCTTCGCGTGGAGCTGCCCCGGGAGGTCGAGGTCGTGGACGTAGCGCGTCTGCCCGCTCGCTTTCTCCGGCGCGTCGAGCTTCGCGATGCGCTTGCCGATCAGCGTGTCCTTCTCGATCACCTTCATCGTGCGCTCCTCACGACCGGCCGCGCCCCGCGGCCTCGATCGCGTCGACGATCTTGACGTAGCCGGTGCAACGGCACAGGTTGCCCTCGATGCCGCGCTTGATCTCCTCGCGCGTCGCGTCGGGGTGCGCCTCGAGCCAGTGGCGGGCCTGCATCACCATGCCCGGCGTGCAGAAGCCGCACTGCACCGCGCCGCAGTCGACGAACGCGCGCTCGAGACTGGCGCCGAGCGGATCGCGCCCCACGCCCTCGATCGTGGTCAGCGACCGGCCTTCGCAGTCGACCGCGAACATCAGGCACGCGCAGGCCGAGGCGCCGTCGACGACGATCGTGCAGGCGCCGCACTCGCCCTCGCCGCAGGCGTACTTGGTGCCGGTGAGCCCGATGACCTCGCGCAGCATCGAGAGCGCGCTCATCTCGACTCGAACCGTCGCGCGCGTCGCGACCCCGTTCAGCACGAATGCGATCTCACGCTTGAGCGACATCGTCGAGGATCCTCCGGAACATGTTGTGGACGAGTTCGCGGCGGTACCAGGCCGAGGCGCGCACGTCGTCGATCGGGCGGACCTCGTCGCGCAACGACGCTGCCGCCCGCGCGATCGTCGCGGCGTCGAGGGCCGCGCCTTCGAGCAGCGCCTCGGTCGCCGTCGCCCGCATCGGCACCGGTGCCACCGCACCGCAGGCGATCCGCACGTTGCGGAGCGCGCGGCCGTCGCGCGAGGCGGAGAGCGCGAGCGAGATCGCCGAGATGTCGAGCGCGGGCCGCGTGCCGAACTTGAAGAACCGGCCGACGGCCCCCGCCGGCGGCAGCGGGACGCGGAGTTCGGTCAGCAGTTCGCCGGGCGCGCGCACCGTCCGGCCCGGTCCGGTGAAGAACGCCGCGAGCGGGACGCGGCGGGTGACCACCTGGCCGTCGGGCTTCGACGCGAGGACGGCCTCCGCGTCGAGCGCGAAAAGCGGCACCAGCGTGTCGCCGGCCGGCGAGGCGTTGCAGACGTTGCCGCCGATCGTCGCCGCGTTGCGCAACTGGTCGCTCGCGAAGTGGTCGCAGGCGTCCGCGAGGATCGGCAGGTGCCCGCGCACGAGCGGGTCGTTCATGATGCGGGTGATCGTCGCGAGCGCGCCGATCCGGATCGCGCCGTCCTCGCGTGCGATGCCGTCGAGTTCCGGAACGCGGCGGACGTTGACGAGAACGCGGGCGAGCTTCACCCGGCCCGAGCGGGTCTGCGGCATCAGGTCGGTGCCGCCGGCGAGGATCGTGGCCTCGCCGCCGCGCAGGTGTTCGAGCGCGTCGGCGAGACGCGAGGGTGCATGGTAGTGCTCGACGGCCATCGGGTCATCCTTCGAAACGGATCGGCTCGCGGTAGCGGCCGACGACGGACGCGAGCGCCGAGGTGATCTCGCCGACGGTCGCGTAGGCCTTCACCGCGGCCACGATCGCGGGCATCGTGTTGGCGCCGTCCACCACGGCGCGGCGCACCGCGTCGAGTGCCGCGGCGACCGCGGCGGCGTCGCGGGTGCGGCGCAGTTCGGCGAGGCGTGCGACCTGCGCGTGCGCGTCCGCCTCGTCGTACGGATGGAACTCGACGTCCGGCTCCTCGCCCTCGGTGCGGTAGCAGTTGACGCCGACCTTGCGAAAGCGCCCGGACTCGAGGTCGACCTGGTGGCGGTAGGCCTGCGCGGACACCTTCGACTGGATGCGGCCGCTCGCGATCAGCCCGACGATGCCGCCTTCCGCGTCGACCTCGGCCATGATGCGCTCCATCTCCGCGCGCATCTGGTTGGTGAGCGTCTCGATGTAGTAGGAGCCGCCGAGCGGGTCGACGGTGTCGCAGAGTCCCATCTCCTCGATCAGGAGCTGCATCGTGCGCAGCGAGATGCGCTGCGCGTACTCGCTCGGGATCGTGTAGGCCTCGTCGTAGCAGCACAGCGCCATCGTCTGCGCGCCGGACAACGCGCTGATCAGCGCGTAGTAGGCGCCGCGCACGATGTTGAGCTCCGGCTGCTCGAAGGTGAGACCGCCGCCGCCGCCGCCGGCGATCATGCGCAGCCACATCGAGCCCGGTTTCTGCGCGCCGTGCCGCTCCTTCACGACCTTCGCCCACAGCCCGCGGCCGGCGCGGAACTTCGCGACCTGCTCGAACAGGTTGCCGAAGATGTTGAAGTTGAACGACAGCCGTCCGGCGAACTCGTCGATCGACAGGCCGCGCCGCACCACCTCGTCGGCGTACGCGGAGGCGATGCAGAACGCGTAGGCCATCTCCTGCGCCGGCGTCGCGCCGGATTCACGGATGTGGTAGCCGCAGACCGACACCGGGCTGTACTTCGGCGCGTGCGCGGCGCAGTACTCGATGGTGTCGCCGACCAGCCGCAGCGAGGGCTCGACCGGGAACACCCAGGTGCCGCGGCCGACGAACTCCTTCAGGATGTCGTTCTGGGCGGTGCCGCGCAGCGTCGCGAGGTCGAAGCCGCGCCGCTCGGCCATCGCGAGGTACATCGCGATCAGGATCGCGGCGGAGCCGTTGATCGTCAGCGACACCGTGATGCGGTCGAGGTCGATGCCGTCGAACGCGACCTCGACGTCGCGCAGCGAATCGACCGCCATGCCGACGCGGCCGACCTCGCCTTCGGCGAGCGGATCGTCGGAGTCGAGGCCGCACTGCGTCGGCAGGTCGAAGGCGACGTTGAGCCCGGTCTGGCCGTTCGCGATCAGGTACTTGAAGCGCGCGTTCGTGTCCGCCGCGTTGCCGAAGCCGGTGTACTGGCGCATCGTCCACGGCTGCTTGCGGAACATGAGCGGGTGGATCCCGCGCGTGAACGGGTACTCGCCGGGCGCGCCCAGCATCGACGTGCCGCCGCTGTCTGCCACGTCCTGCGCCGTGTAGAGCGGCTTGATCGCGATGCCGGATTCGTTGACGACCGGCGCGACGCCGGAAGGCAGGCGGTCGTTCATGCCACGTTCCCCTCGATGAAGGCGGTGATGTCGGGAAGCCGCGCGCCGGTCGGGAACACGCCGCGGAAGCCCAGTTCGCGCAGCGCGTCGTGGTCGCGGCCGGGGAGGTTGCCGCCGATGATCCAGAGCTTGTCGCGCAGACCCGCTTCGTCGAGCAGCGGAGCGAGACGCCGGCAGAACGCGAGGTGCGACCCGGCCATCGACGAGAGCGCGATCACGTCGACGTCCTCGTCGCGCGCGATCCGCGCCACCGCCTCCGGCGTCTGGCGCAGGCCGGTGTAGATCACCTCCATGCCGGCGGCGAGGAGCGCGCGCGCGACCACCTTCGCGCCCTGGTCGTGCCCGTCCAGTCCGGGCTTCGCCAGCAGGACCTTGATCGGCCGCGCGCGGGCGGCGGGGCTCACGGTCTCACCTCGTCATCTCCTTGGCGATCACGAGCTTCAGGATCTCGCTCGTGCCGCCGCCGATCAGCGTGAAGCGCACGTCGCGCAGGTAGCGCTGCACCGGGAACTCCATCGCGTAACCGTAGGAGGCGAGCACGCGCGCCGCCTGGTCGCAGACGCGCGCCGCGGCCTCGGTGGCGAAGAGCTTCGCGATCGCCGCTTCCTGGTGGTGCGGCAGGCCCTGGTCGCGGCACCATGCGGCGTGGCGGACCACGTGGACCGCCGCCGCGCAATCGGTCGCCATCTCGGCGAGCTTCGTCTGGATCGCCTGGAAGCGGTTGATCGGCTTGCCGAACTGGACCCGCTCGCCGGCGTAGCGCGTCGCCTCGTCGAGCGCCGCGCGCGCGACGCCGAGCGCCATCGCGCCGGTGATGATCCGGATCTCGGCGAGGGTCCGGCGCAGGTGCTCCTCGCCGTCGCCCTCCTCGCGCGATAGCCGGTGGCCGTCGGGGACGAAGCAGCCGTCGAACGCGACCTCGGAGGTGGGCAGCGCCCACACGCCCATCTTCTCGATCGAGCGTCCGACGGCCACGCCGTCGAAGCCGCGCTCGACGAGGAAGATCGTGAGCCTGCGCGCCTCGCCCGCGCGCGCGAACACGGTGAAGAAGTCGGCGACCGGCGCCGCCGTGACCCAGGTCTTGCGGCCGTCGAGCACGTAGCCGCCGTCGACCTTGCGCGCGGTGGTCGCGATTCCGCCGAGATCGGAGCCGGCGTCCGGCTCGGTCATGCAGATCGCGCCGATCCTGCGTCCCGCCAGCGCCGGCTTCAGCAGCCGCTCGACGATCTCGTCGCTGCCGAGGAGGTCGAGGAACTTGGTGCCCATCAGCGCCTGCATCGCGGCGCAGCCGGCGAGCGACATCGAGCCGCGCGCGATCTCCTCGAGCGCGAGGCAGAAGGTCGCGAGGTCGAGCCCCAGCCCCCCGCGCGATTCCGGGTAGCGCATCGCGAAGAAGCCCAGGTCGGCGAGCCGGACCACGAGGTCGCGCGGGTAGGCGTGCGCCTCGTCGAGCGCGGCGGCGCGCGGCGCGACCTCGGCGTCGACGAACCGCGCGAAGGTGTCGCGGATCTGGCGCTGCTCGTCGGTGAGCGCGAAGTCCATGGCCGGTGGCGCGCGGGGCGGTCAGTCCTCGAGGCCGTAGACCTCGCGCGCGGCGCGCTCGGAGATCACGCCGTTGCGAAGCTCGTCGCGCACGCGCGCGCGGTCGCGCCGCCGCGGATCGCCGTAGCCGCCGCCGCCGCCCGCCTGCTGGTGGTAGACCGTCCCCTTCGGCACGCCGGTGATGAGGTCCTTGTTGCGCGGCACGACGGTGCGGCCGTCGGGGTAGGTGAGGCGGATGAAGTTGAGGGTCGCGTCCCCGCCGCCGAAGAGTCCGAACGCGGGCTCGAAGTCGCCGTCGCCGAAGGTCACGAGCTGCGTGTCGTCGGATCCGATTTCGAACAGCGTCTCGACACCGAGCCCGCCGCGCCACTCGCCCGCGCCCGCGGAGTCGCACAGGTACTCGTGGCGGATCAACCGGTGCGGCGTCTGCAGCTCGAACATCTCGTAGTCCTGGTCGAGGAGACCGCCCGAGGCGTCGATCATGCCGATGTGGTCGTAGCCGTCGGTGCCGCGCATCGCGCCCGAGCCGCCCTTGAGCCCCATGAACCCGATGTCGACGTACTTGTCGCGCGTCTCGGGGTCGATGCCGGTCGTAAGCGAGCAGAGCAGGTTGTTCCAGCCCGCGGTCACGCGGTCGGGCAGGGCCGGGGCGAGCGCGCGCTGGATCGCGTCGGCGTTGGGCGGGCACAGGTGGTTGCCGAAGGTCGTCGCCTTCGGGTACGACGCGTTGAGGATCGTGCCCTCGGGAATCACGATCTCGACCGGCTCGACCATGCCCTCGTTGTGCGGGATGTCCGGGTTGATCATCTGCAGGAGCGTCAGGATCGTCGCCGACGCGCTCGACGTGAACGTCCCGTTGACGAAGCCGTTGGTCTGCGCGTCGGTGCGCGAATAGTCGAAGCGGATGCTGCGGTCGGAAACGTCGACGTCGACGCGGATCGTGAATTTCGAGCCCTCGTGGCGGCCGTCGTAGTAGACCTGCCCTTCGCCGGAGTAGCGGCCGTTGGGGATCTTCGCGATCTCGGCCTCCATCATCCTGCGCGTCGCGTCGAACAGCGCGAGCTTGTGCATCTCGAAGTGCTCGTGGCCGTACTTCGCGAGCAACTCGACCACGCGGCGCTCGCCGATCGTGCAGGCGCCGATCTGCGCCTGCAGATCGTGGCGCACGATGTCGAAGCGGATGTTCGCGAGGATCAGCTCCCAGACGTCGCGGCGGAGCTTGCCCTTCTCGATCACCTTGACCGCCGGGATGCGCAGCGCCTCCTGCCACACCTCGGTCGCGTTCGGGTTGTAGCCGCCGGCGACCGCGCCGCCGATGTCGGCCTGGTGGCCCTTGACGGCGGTCCACGCGACGAGCGTCCCCTCGAAGAACACCGGCTTGAACACCGCGACGTCGTTGTTCTGGTTGCCGAGGCTGAACACGTCGTTGTGCAGGATGACGTCGCCCGGATGGAGGTCGTCGCCGAAGGTGGCCCGCAGGTGCTTGCACACCGGGGCGAGCGAGAAGGCGAGGATCGGCAGGTTCTCGGTCTGCTCGAGCATCCGCCCGTCGGCGTCGTAGAGGCCGGTGACGAAGTCCTTCGCCTCGCACAGGATCGGCGAGCGCGTCGTCTGCTGCATCGAGATGCTCATCTCGTCGGTGATCGAGCGGAAGGTCCGCGCGTACACCGAGAGCAGGATCGGGTCGATCTTCATGCGGCGACCTCCGTGGATTGCGGCGCGGCCACGCGGGCGACGAGATCCTCGCGGCCCTTGCGGTGGAGGACGAGCGAGCCGTGGCGGTCGACGATCGCGTCCCAGGCGCCCGTCACCACGATCGCCGTGGTGACCTCCTCGACGATCGCCGGGCCCACGATGCGCCCACCGAAGGCGAGGCGGTGGCCGTCGTAGACCGGGACGGTGCGAAACGCGCGCTCCTCGGGAACGTACATGGCGCGGCGACCCTTGATCGCGGCGGAGGCGTCCTCGCCCGCCCAGGGCTCCTGCGGCGCGCGCGGCTTGTCGACCGAGCCTTCCGATCGCACCCGGACGTTGATGATCTCGATCGGCGGATCCTCGCGCTCGAGCGAGTAGCCGTAGAGGCGGTTGTGCTCGCGGTGCAGGCCCTGCGCGATCGCGGCCGCGTCGTTCGCGCGGAGCGCCTCGCGCGGAACCTCGACGCCGACCTCGTGGTACTGCTTGAGGTAGCGGCAGTCGAGCGTCACCTCGTGGCGGCGGCGCGCGGGCGGGATGCGCTCCGCGCCGAGCTGCCGGTCGCCCTCGGCGACCATCGCGTCGACGAGGGCGTTCAACCGGCCCCAGTCGAGCGCGGAGAGCTTCGCGACGAAGGTGCGCACGTAGTCGTGCCGCAGGTCGGAGAGGAGCATCCCCATCGCGCACAGCACCGACGACTCGCGCGGCACGACCTGCAACGGGATCTCGAGCTCGTTGCAGATCTGGCACGAGTGGATCGGACCCGCGCCGCCCGCGGCGACGAACGGGAACTCGCGCGGATCCCATCCGCGCTTGATCGTCACCTCGCGCACGCCCTGCGCCATGTTGTTGCACACGACGCGGTACATGCCGGCCGCCGCGTCCTCGATCGTGAGGCCCATCGGCTCGGCGACGTGGACGCGGATCGCCTCCCGCGCGGCCTCCGTCGACAGCCGCATGCGACCGCCGGCGAAGTAGTCGGGGGCGAGGTAGCCCAGCACGAGGTTCGCGTCGGTCGAGGTCGGGAGCGTGCCGCCCTTGCCGTAGCACGCCGGCCCCGGGTCCGCGCCCGCGCTCTGCGGTCCCATCCGCAGGAGGCCGCCGGCGTCGATCCAGCCGACCGACCCGCCGCCCGCGCCGATCGTGTGGATGTCGAGCATCGGCAGCGCGATCCGGTGGCGCGCGATCTCGCCGTCGCTGACGAGGAGCGGCGCGCCGACCGCGGCGGACGCCTCGAAGCTCGTGCCGCCCATGTCGGTGGTGATCGCGCGATCGACGCCGAGCGTCCGCGCGTAGTGGAGCCCGGCCGCGGGGCCGCCCGCGGGCCCGGACAGCAGCGTGAGCGCGGGGCTCGAGCGCGCGACCTCGGGCGACATGACGCCGCCGTTGCTCTGCATGATGAGGAGCGTCCCGCGGAATCCGGCGCTGCCGAGGCGCTCGACCAGCCGCTCGACGTAGCGGTTCAGCTTCGGCCCGACGTAGGCGTTGAGCGCGGTGGTCGAGACGCGGTCGTAGAAGCGGATCGACGGCAGCAGCGCGGACGATACGCTGAGGAACGCGCCGGGCATCGCCTGGCGCACGCGCGTCGCGACCGCGGCCTCGTGCTCCGGGTTGGCGTACGCATGCATGAAGCAGATGGCGACGGCCTCGATGCCCTCGGCGCGGAAGCGCTCGATCGCCTCGTCGACGGCGCGAAGCGAGAGCGGAGCGACCTCGCGGCCGTGGCGGTCGAGGCGCCCGCCGACGCCCGCGCGGAGCCGGCGCGGGACCAGCGGCAGGACGTTGGTGTACGTGTTGTCGTACTGCTTCTCGCGGATGCCGCGGCGCATCTCCAGCGCGTCCCGCACGCCCTCGGTCGTCAGGAGCGCGGACTTCGCTCCGGTGCGCGTGAGCGTGGCGTTGGTCGCGACCGTCGTGCCGTGCACGATCGTCTCGATCGACGCCACGAACGAGCGCGCGTCGCGCGACGGGTCGGCCATCGCGGCGAGTTCCGAAAGGCCGGTGACGACCGCGATCGACGGATCGGCGGGGGTCGAGAGCACCTTGTGCAAGAGCGGCGGCGCACCGTCGCGCGTGAGGATGAAGTCGGTGAAGGTGCCGCCGACGTCGATGCCGATCCGGGTGCCCATCGTCTGTCCCTGGGTGTGGTTCATGCGGAGCCGGCGACCGGCTCGCGGCGGGCGAGGCGTTTCAGGTCCTCGCGCCTGACCTTGCCGAGCGCGGTGCGCGGCAGCGCGTCGGCGAAGACGACGTCGCGCGGGTGCTTGTAGCGCGCGACGCGACCCTCGAGCAGCGCACACACGGCCTCGCGCGTGAGCGTCGCGCCGCGCGCGGGCACGACCACGGCGACGACCGCCTCGCCCCAGCGTTCGTCGGGGCGCCCGACGATCGCGACTTCCGCGATGTCGGGGCAGAGGGCGAGCAGGTTCTCGATCTCGGCCGGGTACACGTTCTCGCCTCCCGAGATGATCAGGTCGCGGCGGCGGCCGTCGACGAAGAGCCACCCGTCCGCGTCCGCGTGCGCGACGTCGCCGGTGCGGTACCAGCCGCCGGCGAGCGCCTCATGCGACTCCCGGGCCTGGTTCCAGTAGCCCTCCATGACGTTCGGCCCGCGCACCCAGATCTCGCCGGAGACGCCGCGCGCGACATCGCGGCCCGACTCGTCGACGACGCGCAGTTCGCAGTGCAGCGCCGCCTTGCCGATCGACCCGGGATGGCCGCGCGCGTCGCCGATGCGCTGGTAGGCGGCGATGGGGCAGGTCTCGGTCGAGCCGTAGACCTGCAGGAGCGGCACGCCGCGCTGCAGGTCGCGCCGCACGAAGCCCTCGCCGATGATCGTCGATCCGGTCGAGATCGAGCGCAGGCGCGAGAGGTCGGCGTCGCGCCAGCGCTCCTCGCGCGCGAGGGCCTCGAGCTGCGCGGGCACGAACACGGTCAGCGTGATCGCGTCGCGTTCGAGCGCGTCGATCGCGAGGCGCGGATCGAAGCGCGGATGGAGCACGACCGAGGCCCCGGCGTGGAGCGCCGGCAGCGTCTGGATGTTGAGGCCGCCGACGTGGAAGAGCGGCAGCGTCGTCAGCACGACGTCGTCGCTCGTGAGATCGTGCATGTGCGTGCTGTTGACCGCGTTCGCGAGGAGCGAACGCTGCGCGTGCACCACGCCCTTCGGCTGCCCGGTCGAGCCCGACGTGTAGCACAGGAGCACCGGCGCCGCGTCGGCGTCCTCGATGCGCGGGGCGTCGGCCGCATCGCCGCCGGCGCGGAACGCGTCCCACGACATCCAGCCTTCGCGCGGCGCGCCGAGGGTCACGCGCACGAGCCCATCCGCGGTGCCGAGGATCGCCTCGGTCGGCGCGACGAACGGGTCCGCGGCGACGAGCACGCTCGGGCGGCAGTCGGCGAGCATCGAGCGATGCTCGGGCGGCGCGAGCCGCCACGACAGCGGCACGAACATCGCGCCGATGCGCGCGCAGGCGAACAGGAGCAGGATCTGCTCGATGGCGTTGTAGCCCAGGTGCGCGACGCGGTCGCCGCGCGATACGCCGGCCGCGGCGAGCGCGCCGGCGACGGCGCGGATCTCGCGGTCGAGTTCCGCGTAGGTCAGGCGGGCGCCGTCGCAGGCGAGCGCCACCTTGGCGGGGGCGAATGCCGCCTGTCGCTCGATCCAGTGTGACAGGTCCATGTCGGCGCTCGACTCCGGAATCCCGCTAGCGGCGATCGACCACTTCCAGCACCACCGCCATCGCGCTGTCGCCGGCCGCGCAGCCGGCGAACAGTCCCCGCCCGCCGCCGCGCGCGGCGAGTTCCTCGACGAGTTCGATGATCGAACGCGTGCCCATCGGGGCCTGCGGGTGGCCCCAGACCAGCGACGAGCCGTACTGGTTCATGCGGGCGAGATCGACGCCGGTCTCGCGCGCGAACACCAGGTCGTTCACCGCGAACGGGTTGTGCGTCTTGATCGCGTCGAGGTCGTCGAACGCGAGTCCCGCGCGCTCGAGCGCCCGTCGCGCCGAGGGGACCGTGGCCTCGGGCATGCGCGCGAGCCCCGCGCGCGCCTGGCCGAAGCCCAGCAGGCGCACGGCGATCGCGGGGCGCGACGAGAGCTCCCGCGCGCGGGCCGGGGTCGCGACGACGATCGCGGCGTTGCCGTCCGCCGGGTGCGTCTGGCCGCCGTAGGTGACACTGCCACCGGGCTTCACCGGATTCAGGCGCGCGAGGCCCTCGGCCGTCGAGGACGAGACGCCCTCGTCGCCGTCGAGCCGGCCCACGACCTTGCGGAAGTTCGCCGACGGCACGTCGAAGGGCAGCGTCATGAACCGTTTCAGGAACGCGCGGTCGTCGGCGAGCGCGGCGCGGTACTGCTCCTCGCGCCGGAGCACGACCTCGTGCTGCTCGACGGTCGAGAAGCCGTGCGACGCGGCGACGTTCTCCGCCGTGTCGATCATCGCGTGCGCTCCGAGCGGGTCGCAGTTGAAGTTGCCGAGCACCCAGTCCTCGTGCGCGCCGGTGCCGCCGGGGCCGTTGGGGTTCGGGTAGTAGAGGTGGGGGCCGTTCGACGTGCGGTCGCAGGTCACGCCGAGCGCGACCTCGGCCATGCCGGCCTCGACTTCCTGCGCGGTCGCGAGCAGCACGCGCGCGCCGGTCGCGCAGGCCTGCATGACGGTCGGTCCGGCGGTCGCCTTCGCCCCGGCCATGCCCGTGAGCCACGGCAATCCGTAGAACGCATGCATCTGCGGCACCGAGAATCCGAGCACGCCGTGATCGATCGCCGCCGGATCGATCCTGCGACGGGCGAGTTCCGCCTTCGCGACGTAGGCCGCGAACTCGAGGCTGTGCAGGTGCGCGAGGCTTCCCTGCCAGCGCGCGAACGGCGTCGACCAGTAGGCTCCGTACGGAATCTCGGCCTGGAACGCCATGGTCGCGAGGTGGTCAGCGCGCGTCGGCGCCCGGATGCGTCTCGCGCGCGATGCGGTCGAGCGCGTCGCGCAGGTGGGCGCGCGCGACGCGCAGGTGCTCGCGCATCACCTCGGTGGCGCGTCCGGCGTCGCCCTTTCTCAGCGCGGCGACGATCGCGCGCATGCCCGCGAGCGCCGCCTTGCGGGCGGTCGCGTCGTTCAGCGTGAGCACGCGCAGGTAGCGGACGTGCCCCGACGAGAGCGCGATGGCGCGCAGGAGCCGCCGGTTCGCGACCAGCGCGTGCCACGAGGCGTGGAAGCGGGCGTTGGCCTCGATGAACGCCTCGGCATCGCCGTCGCGTTCCGCGGCCTCGGCGCTCTTCAGCGCCGAGGCGACCGGCGCGAGCGCGCGGGCCGTGGGCGCGGACGCGGCGACGCGGGAGAGCGCCGCCGGCTCGAGCAGGCCGCGCAGGTCGTAGATCTCGTCGACGTCGGCGTCGTCCAGGACCGGAACGACGAAGCTGCGGCCGTCGGCGGCGATGAGACCCTCGCTCTCGAGCCGCGCGAGCGCCTCGCGCACCGGCGTGCGCGAGACGCCGAGCGAGAGCGCGAGCGGGGCTTCCTGCAGGCGCTGCCCGGGCACGATCACGTGGCTGCCGAGATACTCGCGCAGCGTCCGGTAGACCTGGTCGCCGAGGCCTTCCGGGCGGTCGACGGGCTTCAGCGCGGGCGTCATCGTCAGAGGAGCGGTCGTGGGCGGAGGGCGGCGCGATGCGCGGGCCGGCGGATCTCCCGGGGCGCGCCGATTGCATGTATCCCGTATTCCGGGTACGGTATACATCGGTCCCGCCGCTGTCAACCGCCGCGAGCGGCGTCGCGCGGGAACCGCGATCGATCGACCGCGATGCCTCCGACGACGCCCACGACCGCCGCCCTGTGGGCGAGCCCGTTCCGGCCGTTCTGCGTGTTCGGCGCCGGCTACGGCGTCGTCCTGATGGCTGCGTGGACCGCGGTGCAGGCGTCCGCAGGTCCGGCGCACGCGTCGAGCGCCTGGCATGGCCACGAGATGCTGTACGGCTTCGCCGGCGCCATCGCCTGCGGCATCACGCTGACGGCGCTGCCCGGCTGGGCGGGCACCCGCGAGATCCGCGGCACACCGCTCGCGCTGCTCGTCGCGCTGTGGCTCGCCGGCCGCGTCGCGTTCTGGTCGCGCGACCTGCTGCCGCCGGCCCTCGCGCTCGCGCTCGCGGCCGCGCCCTGGGCGGCGATGTCCGGCCTGCTCGTCGTCCAACTCGCCCCGCATCCGGATCGCCGCTACCTGATGGCGATCGTCGTGTTCGCCGCGTTCGCCGCGGGCGAGGCGATGTTCGTGCTGGGCGAGCCGGGCATCGGCCTGCGCGCTGCGGTCCACGCGCTCGTGCTGCTCTACGCGCTCGCCTGCGGCGTGTTCACGCCGGTGTTCACCGGCAACCACCTGAGGGCCAAGGGTCGCGGAGACCAGGCGCGAGCGTGGCCCGCGCTCGACACCGCGGCGATCGGCTCGATCGTCGCGGTCGCGGCGGTCGACCTCGCCGGCGCGGCGCCCCCGTGGAGGGTGGCGGTCGCGCTCGCCGCATTCGCGCTCAACGCCGTGCGCCTCGTGCGCTGGCAAGGCTGGAAGACCTTCGACGCGCCGCTCCTGTGGACGATGCACGCCGGCTATGCGTGGATGACCGTGGCGTTCCTCCTCCTCGCGCTCGGCAGCGCCGGGATCGCGCCCGCCGAGCGCGCGTGGCTGCACGCGTTCACCGTCGGAGCGCTCGGTTCCGCGATGATCGGGATCATGACGCGCGTCGCGCTGCGCCACACCGGCCGACCGCTCGACCTGTCCGGCAGGGTCGTCGCGGCACACGTGCTGGTCCAGGTGGCCGCCTTCGCTCGCGTCACAGGCGCGCTCGCCGTGGACGGCGCGATCCTCGTCGTCGCGGCCGGCCTCGCCTGGGCCACCGCGTTCGCGCTCTATCTCGCGACCTTCGGCGCCATCCTGCTTCGGCCGAGCCTGCCGCGCATCGTCGCCGCTCCGCTCTCCGCGCGCGAACCTCCTGCCCCGCGCTGAGCTTCCGTCATCGTTCCCCTCGAAGAGGTCTCCTTGAACGTCCGCCTCGCCAACCCGCTGCTCGCCGCGCCGCTCCGACCGCTGCCCCGTCACGTCGCGGTGATCGGCGCCGGATCGATCGGCCCGGACATCGGCTACTGGATCAAGAGCGCGCTGCCCCGCGTCGCGCTGACGCTCGTCGACGTCGCGCAGCCGGCGATCGACGCGGCGCTGCGGCGCCTCGACGGCTACGCGCAGAAGGCGGTGGCGCGCGGCAAGTCGAGCCGCGAGCAGGCCGACGCGATCCTGCACGGCATCCGCGGCAGCGTCGACTACGACGCGCTCTCCGGCGCCGACTGGGTGATCGAGGCCGCCACCGAGAACCTCGACCTCAAGCGCCGAATCTTCGCGGCGGTGGAGGCGCGCGTCGCCGACGATGCGCTCGTCACGTCGAACACGAGTTCGCTCCCGGCCGTGCGCATCTTCGCGGCGATGCGCGTGCCCGCGCGCGCCACCGTCACGCACTTCTTCGCGCCGGCGTGGCGCAACCCCGCGGTCGAGGTCGTCGACTGGCCGGGCGCGGGTCCGGGCCTCGTCGACCACCTGCGACGCGTGTTCTGCGCGACCGGCAAGGTGCCGCTCGTCACCGCCGACGTGCCCTGTTTCATGCTCGACCGGGTGTTCGACAACTGGTGCAACGAGGCGGCGCTGCTGCTCGACCGCGCGACCGCCGCCGAGATCGACACCGTCGCCGGCGAGTTCGTGCACGCCGGCCCGTTCGCGGTGCTGAACCTCGCGCGCGGCAATCCGATCATCGTCGAGACCAACACGCTGCAGGCGGACGAGGAGGGCGAGCACTACCGCCCGGCGCCGATCTTCCGCTCGGTCGGCGAGTGGCAGACCGTCGCGCCGGGCAGGCGCGTCGAGGTCGAACCCTCGAACGCCGCGGCGATCCGCGACCGGCTGCTGGGCGTGCTTCTCTCGCAGAGCGTCGACATCCTCGACCGCGGGATCGGCGACGCGGCGGACCTCGACCTCGGATGCCGCGTCGCGCTGGGCTTCCGGCAGGGGCCGCTCGACCTCGCGCGCGCGCTGGGCGAAGGGGAGTGCGGGCGCATCCTCGACCGCTTCGTGCGCGAGCGCCCGGGCATGCCCGGGCCGAAGCGCCCGCTCGCGCGTTACCAGGCGTTCGCGCGGCACGTGCTGGTCGACGACGTCGACGGCGTCAAGGTGATCACGCTGCGCCGGCCGGAGGCGCAGAACGCGCTGCACGACGAGATGACCGACGAGGTGCTCGACGTCATTTCGCGCCACGAGCATGACGACGCCGTCGCGGGATTCGTCGTCACCGGCTACGGCGAGCGGGCGTTCTGCGCGGGCGCGGACATCGGGCGCTTCCCGTCGATGCTGGGCGACGCCGGGGCGTCCGCGCAGTACGCGCGCGACTGCTCGCGGCTCCTCGTCCACCTCGACGCCTGCGCGAAGCCCGTCGTCGCGGCGCTGAACGGCTACGCGCTCGGCGGGGGCTTCGAGCTCGCGATGCGCTGCCACGCCATCGTCGCGATGCGCGACGCGTGGATGCAGCTTCCCGAGATCACGCTCGGAATCCTGCCGGGCATCGGCGCGATGGTCGTGCCCTACCGGCGCTGGCCGCAGGCTGCGGCGACCTTCCACGCGATGCTTCGCCGCGCCGAGAAGCTCGGCGCCGCGCGCGCGCTCGACCTCGGCATCGTGGCCGCGCTCGCCGACGATCCGCACGCCCTCATCCGCGCGGCGATACGCGAGGTGCGCGCGCTCGCTCGCGGACGCGCAGGAATCGCCGAGGGCGCGGTGGCGATCCCGCCGCTCGAGGCGGTGGCCCCGACGTCCGCGGCGGGCATGGCGTTGAGCCCGACGATCCTCGCGCTGATGGAGGACGCGATCCGGGAGGCGGCGGCCGCGCCGACGCTCGCCGAGGCGCTCGACGTCGGCTACCGGGCGTTCGGCCGCAGCGCGTGCACGCCGGCGGCGCGCGAGGGCATCGCGGCGTTCGCCGAGCGGCGAGCGCCCGACTTCGCGCGCACCGGCTGACCGCATTCGCATCCTCAACGAGCGAGGCGGCGCCGCGCGAGGTGGACGAGCGCGCGGGCGCAGGCGAAGCTGTGCCCCGCGAAGTTCGCGCCGCGCGGAATCGCGTCGAGGTCGCGGGGAGCGCCGCAGGCGGCGAGCCGGCGGGGGCCCGCCTCGCGTACCTCGCCCGGCGACAGGCGATCGTCGGCGATCGCGGCGTGGACGCCGGGCAGCGATGCCGGCAGCCAGCCTTCGCGCCCGGGCGGCGCGCACGCGACCAGCACCGAGCCCGCCTCGATCGCCGCGGCGCACGCGGCTTCGAGCGCCTCGCCGCCCGGACCGGGCGGAACCGCGACGGAGAGGTTGATGAAGTCGCAGCCCTCGGCGGCGGCGCGCAGGATGCCGCGCGCGACCACCGACGGGTAGGCGGCGAGCGCGTCGTCGAACACGCGCACCGCGTAGAGACGCGCGTCGGCGAGTCCCTCGCGGATGACGCCGGCGACGGCGGTGCCGTGGCCCGAGCGGTCGCGGAAGTCGTCGTGCTCGACGATCCTGCCGTCGGGCGCGACCTCGAGCGCGCACCCGCCGATCTCGCCGCGCACGTGCGAATGCCAGGCGTTCACCCCGCTGTCGACGATGCCGATGCGAAGCGTCGTCATCGGGCCGCCACCGGCGCGCGAGACGCCTTCGGACCTGCGGGTGCGGCGAGAAGCGCGGGCAGGCAGGCGGACGTGACCTCGCGCAGGCGTCCCCCGTCGAGCAGCAGGACCCGGTCGAAGTCGCCGGGCCCGACCGGGCGATGCGAGATCGCCAGCATGGTGCGGTCGGGAAAAGCCGCGCGCAGATTGCGCCGCACGGCGCGCTCGGTGGCGAGGTCGAGGCCGGACAGCGCTTCGTCGAGGACGAGCACCTTCGGCGCCTGCAGGACGAGGCGCGCGATGCCGAGCCTCTGGCGCTGCCCGTCGGAGAGCGCGAGCCCGCGACCACCGATGACGGTGTCGAGGCCCGTGGGCAGTGCCGCGACGAACGACTCGGCTTCGGCGATCGCGAGCGCGCGGGCGATCGCCTCGCGCGTGGCGCCGGGCGCGGCGTAGCGCAGGTTCGCCTCGACGCTCGCGTGCAGCAGGAACGGTTCGGCGCCGGCGTAGCCGAGCGCTGCCTCGCCCTCGCCTGCGAGGTCGCGCGCTCGTCGGCCGCCGACCCGGACGCTGCCGGTGTCGGGTTCGCGCACGCCGAAGAGGAGATGGACGAGCGTGGACTTGCCCGCGCCGGAGGCGCCGACGAGCGCGACGCGTTCGCCGGGCGCGATCGCGAGGTCGACCTCGCGGAGCACCGGCGCCTTGTCGCGGTATGCGAAGGTCACGTTGCGGAACTCGATCGCATGCGGTGACGCCGGGTCCGGCACGTCGACGTCGACCTGCGCCGGGCCGCCCTCGCCTCCGAGCACCTCGGTCACCCGCTCGACGCTCGCGCGCGCCTGCTGCAGGTTGCGCACGAGGCCGAGGAGTCCCTGCGCGGGCGCGAACAGGCGACCCTGGTAGAGCACGAACGCGACGAAGGTGCCGAGCGTGATCGCGCCGGTCTCGATCAGCCGTCCGCCCATCACGTAGATCCACGCGAGCGCGAGCGTGAGCGCGAGGCCCGGAACGCCGGAGGAGGCCGAGTCGAGCCACTGGAAGCCGGTCACCTCGCGCCTGAGGCGCGCCTGCACCGCGTCGAGCGCAGCGGACTCGTCGCGCGCGGTGCGGTGCAGGCGGATCGCGCGCAGCGCCGCGAGCCGCTCGGAGAGGAAATGCGACTGGTCGGCCATCGTGTCGCGGATGCGGCGGGTGCGCCGCTCGACGGCGGGACGGAACGCGCGGGTCGCGACGAGCGCGAGGATGAGGCCCGCGAAGCTCCACAGCGCGAGCGGCGGCGACAGGTGGAAGGTGATGGCCGCGGCCACCGCCAGGAACAGCGCACCCTGCAGCGCGCCGAGCAGCCCGCCGACGATCAGCGCCTCGATGCGCGGCACGTCGGTGCCGAAGCGCGCGAGGAGATCGCCGTGGCGGAACGCCTCGACTTCGTCGAGCGGTCCGTCGACGCAGCGGGCGAACAGGCGCGAACGCAGCGCGTTCAGCACGTCGGCCGACAGGCCCGCGTGGACGCGGGCGGAGAGCGCGCCGAGCGCGAGGTCGGCGAGCGCGAGACCGACGAGCGCGGCGGCGATCCACGGGATCGCGGCGTAGTTCGCGTGCGTCGCCACCGCGTCGACGAACGCCATGCCGAGGAGCGGCGTGGCGAGCGACACCGCGGCGCCGGCGAGGCCCAGCACGAACAGCACGGCGAGCGTGCGGCCGTGCCCCGACAGGTGACGCGCGTAGCCCGCGAGTTCGCCCGTCATGACCGGTCCGCGATCGGGATGCGCCGGAAGCCGCCCGCCGACGGCCGGGCGCGCTGCGCCGGCAGGCGGTCGGCCCACACGTCCGGGTAGTAGCAGAGGTGCGCGCCCTCGCAGAGTTGCGGCGCGCCGCGCAGGGCGACGACCGCGTCGCGGATCGCCTCGCGCGACCCTCCGCCTCCCGCGACCTCGAGCGCGTGCGCGGCGAGGCGCACCGAGGCGACCTTGCGGGCGAGCGGCGCCTCACGGCCGACCACCTTCAGGCTCGCGATGCCGATCGCCGCGAGCCGCGGCAGCGCGCACAGGCCGCAGGGACCGAGCGTGAAGCCGCGGCTCGTCTGCGAGCCGCAGTTGTCGAGTGTCCAGCGCCAGAACGCGTAGCGCTCGTCGAGACGGTTTTGCGTCTCGCCGACGCGATCGTCGATGCAGTAGGGCGTGAACGCGTGCGTCGTCGAGCAGGTGCCTTCCTCGAACGTGCAGCCGTCGTTCATCAGGAAGGCCTCCCACTCGAGGCCGGGGATCGCGGTGGCCTCGATCTCCGCGAGCGTCACGTGGCGCGGCAGGATGACGCGCGCGATGCCGAGCCCGCGGAAGAACGCCGCGGCGCCGGGATTGCGGCAGGTCGCGAGGCTCGAGAGGTGGACGCGTGACGCGAGCCCGGCTTCGGCGAACGCGAGCACGAGTTCGAGTTCGGCGACGATGAGCGCGGCGACACCCTCGTCCTCGACGAGCGCGCGGCCGAACTCGACCAGCCGCGGGATCGCGGCCGACGGGTACGACGGCGCGTTCAACGTCGCGAACACCGGACGCCCGCCGGCGCGGTCCACGATGCGCCGCAGGTCGGCGAGATCCGGCACGCCGGCGGAGCGCGAACTGCGGCGGTGGACCGCGGCGGAACCGAATTCCTCGTCCCAGCCCGGCGGCGCGATGCCGCAGTAGAACTCGCCGGCGCCGGCGTCGGAGAGCGGGAGCACCTCGTCGGAGCAGCGCAGCGGCGCGAGGATCTTCACGGCGCGGGCGCCTCGTGCACGACGATGCGGTCGGTGCGCGACAGCCACGAATGCGCGGCGTCGCGCGGCAGTTCGTAGAACAGCGTGTTGCCGGCCCGCCAGTGCGGCAGCGCGGTGTCGGGGCGATGCACCGGCAGCGGCTTGCCGTGGCAGGGCGCGGGACAGGGATCGGCGAATGCCTTGGCGAAGCCGCCGCCTTCCGGGTAGAGCGCGGCCTTGAGCGGACAGCCGCGGCCCGAGGCGGCATAGGTGAACGGCAGGTGCAGTGCGCGGCCGAGGGGACGCGCGTCGCCGTCGCCGTCGCCGAGGAAGCCGCCTTCGAGGTCCGCGTCGGTCTCGAGCGCGGCGACGCCCAGGTCGCGCAGGAGGCTCCGCACGCGCGCGTAACGCGCGCCGTCGTGCGTCGCGGCGCCGGAAGGGGCGTCGCGATAGCCGCGCGGATCGCGCAGCGACCGGTTGACGAGGCGGCCGGCGCGCAGCGGCAGCGTCGGCTGGCGCGCGCGCACGAGTTCGAGCACGCCCCAGTCGTTGAACACGACGGCGGGGTGGTGGCCGCCCTCGACGATCGCCGCGAGCAGCCGGTCGATCCGCTCGAGCCCCTGCGGCGAAACCAGCGGCGTGGCGAGCGTGGGCTCGAGATCGTGCTCGCGCGCGAGTTCGCAGCAGCGGAGCGCCGCGTCGGCGTCCGGCAGCCGATCCTCGCAGAACTCCGTGCCGAAATAGAGCGCGACGGCGCGCCCGTCGGGAAGCATCCCGCGCCACTGCGGCGGGAACGCTTCGCGCGGATCCGGCGGAACCACCGCCGGATCGGTCAGGCGCAGGCCGTATTCCATGCGCGCTCCGATGCTCGGGTGCCCGTCTCCCGGCGCGGCGATGCCTCCGCCGCGGTCAGTTCGAGACGCGGCGGAGATCCATGCCGTCGGAGGCCATCTGCAGCACCTTGAGCGGCTTCAGCGACTTCGCGTCGTACACCGTCAGCGTCGAGCCGCCGCCGGCCACGTAGACCTTGCTGCCGTCCGACGAGATGTTGACGCCGTACGAGGTGCCCTCGGCGATCTCCACCGAGCGGAGGTACTTCTTCTTCACGAGGTCGATCTCGACCAGGTCGTCCATGACCGCCCACGCGCGCTTGCGGTCCGGGGCGAGCACCACCGAGTACGCCATCACGGGATCGCCGGCGAGCACGATGTCCTCGATCGCGCCGGTCTTCTGGTCGACGAGCATCACGCCCATCGCGGTGGCCGTGTAGTAGTTCATGCTGGCGACGCCGCCGTTGTCGAACGAGTAGTCCCAGAACGGCAGCATGTTCTTGCCCTGGTCGAGGATCGGCTGCGTCGCCGCGATCCGCAGGTTCGGTCCGGTGGTGTCGATCGTGTAGAGCTCCGGCCCGAACGCGTAGATCGTCCTGCCGTCGTTGGCGCGCACGAGGTGCGCGACGCCCCACGGCACCTCGACGCTGCGCACGATCCTTCCGGAGTCGAGGTCGAACTGGGCGACCACCGGCTTGCCGATGATCGCCTCGCCCTTCTCGGCGCGGCGCGACAGGAACGCACCGTAGGCGGTCTTGCCGTCGGGCGCGAGCGCGAAGCCGAACATCAGCCGGTCCCAGCCGTCGCTCTTGATGTCGGTGGTCGACACCACGCGGTTCGCTCCGAGATCGATCTTGTGCACGAGGTGCCGGTTGCTCGCCACGTAGAGGAACCTGCGGTCCGCGCTCAGGTCCGCCTCGCGCGCCGCGCCCTTGACCGGGATGTCGGCGACGATCGTGTCGGTCGCGCCGTCGACCACCTGGACCACGCCGTAGCCCAGGTAGTAGTAGCGGTCGCCCGCGTCCGCGTGCGGCGCGGCGCAAAGCGCCGCCACCGCGAACGCCGCGACGATGAACGTGTTCCAGCGCATGCGTGGCCTCCTGTCCAGGGAATCAGTCGTACTTGAGGTTGCGCCAGTCGCGCGCGATGTTCGGGCACTGCACGTCGAACTCGCGGTGGTTGACGAGGCCGTCGGGCGCCTGCGCGGGCCACCAGCAGTCGCCGACGCAGCCGTGGAAGTCGCGCGCGGACGCCTGGCAGTTGCCGACCGGGAAGGTCGGGCGCGGGTTGGTTTCCCAGCCGGTGTCGAAGATCGTCGTGCAGCCCTGCGGCATCCGCGGCTGCGCGTGCGCCTCCCCGGTGGCGCGCTCGCCGTCCGCGAGCCGCTCGATCGCCTTCGCCTTCTGGTTCAACGCTTCGATGAGCTTCTTCTTCATCGTGCCTCCTTCGACGGGGATCAGCCGGCCGCGCGCCGGCCGAGGAATGCGAGGACCGGGTGGCTCGGGTCCTCGCGCAGTCGTCCGTAGACGCGAATGCCGAGTTCGATCCAGCTCCGGATGAAGTCGCAGGAGCCGCCCTGCGCGAGTCCGAACACCGATTCGCGCTGGTGGTTCTCGTAGTGGCAGCCGCCGGCGCACAGGCTGCGCGCCCAGCAGGTCGAGCACGCGCTCGCGCGCGGCGCGGCCTGTTCGTCGAGGCAGTCCCGCACTTTCGCGTAGTCGATGCCCTCGTCGAGGCTGCCGACCCGGAACTTCGCGTTGCCGGCGAAGCGGTGGCACAGGAAGAACTCGCCGACCGCGTCCATCGCCACGTATCCCAGTCCGGCGCCGCAGGGCTCGGCCTTCACGTCGCCCTGATGAAGCTTCGCGAGGAGGTCGAGCAGGTTGGAGAACGGCAGGATGCGCCCGCTCGCCGCCTCGTCGACGAAGCGCTGCGCGAGCTCCGCGAATCCCGCGAGCAGCGCCGCCTCGTCCTCGGCGGTGGGCAGCAGCACCGCCGACACCGGGCTCGACGGCGCGATCGCGACTTCGAGGAAGCCGAGCGAGCGCACGTGCTCGAACACCTCCGGGATCCGCGACCACTGGCGCGGCTCGAGGGTCACGCGCGCGGCGGGCGGCCGGCCGGTGCGCGCGGTGAGCCGCGCCACGCCGTCGACCACGTCGGCGTAGGTGCCGCCGCCGCTCTTCCCCGCGTAGCGCCGGTTCGCGTCGTGCACGTCGGGCGGCCCGTCGATGCTGACCGAGACGCCGATCCGGTGCTCGGCGAGGAAATCGAGCGCCTCGGACGAGAACCGCGTGCCGTTGGTCGTGATCGAGACGACGAAGGTCTTGCCGCGTTCCCGCGCCGCGGCCTCGCCCTCGGCGACGGCGGCGCGCAGCGCGGGCAGGTTCATCAGCGGCTCACCGCCGAACAGCACCATCGTGACGGTGTCGCGTGCGCCCGACGACTCGACCAGGTGGCGCGCGGCGCGCGCGGCGAGGTCGGGACGCATGACGCGCGCCTCGCCGCCGTAGGAGCCGCCGCCCGCGTAGCAATAGGTGCAGCGCAGGTTGCAGGTCTGCGCGGCTTCGAGCACCAGCGTGGCGAGCGGGATCGCGGCAGGATCGATCGGCGCGCGCGGCGGCCGCGGCAGCCATTCGGAGGGGACCAGCAGTTGCGCGTCGGCGAGCGCGTCGAGCACGTCGCGGTCGTCGGCGGGCACCTCCTCGAGCACGATCGGCGCACGGTCGCGCCAGCGCTCGATCGCCTCGCGCGTCGCGCGGTCGATGGCGAAGAGGCTCGCCTGGTCCGCGCCGAAGACGAGCGCGCCGCCGTCGCCGTCGTCGGAGACGAAGATGCGGTGGTCCGCGAACGCGTAGGCCTGGCTCATCGCAGCCTCGCGATGTAGTCGGGGACGGTAACGACGAGTTCGGCCGCGGCGTCGTAGGTCGTGCCGCCGCGCGTGTAGCGCGCCAGCACCTTGACGAGCCCGCTGTTCTCGCCCTTGTAGGTGCGCTTCGGGTTGGGCGCGTAGTCGACCGTGGGCAGGTAGGTGCCGTTCGGGCTGATCGTCCCGAGCCAGGTCAGGTCGTCGTCGCCCGGACGGGTCTTCAGTTCGGCGAGACGGAACACGGCGGGCACCGGCCCCAGTGCCACCGGCGCGGCGCCCTTGCCGCTGCCGGACTTCGCGTAGGCGATCGCCTCGAACTGGACGCCTTCGGCGGGATAGTGCGTCCCGCCCGACATGCGCGCACGCCCGGTCGACGGCGTGATCGCGATGTGGTCGATGCGCGGCGCGAGCGTGATGCTGCCCGCATCGACGCCGGCGAGCGTCACCCGCGCTTCTGCGAGTTTCGTCGCGCCGGTCTCCACGGTGGCCTCCAGCGTGCCGGGGCCCGTCTTCTTCAGCGCGAGCACCTTGACCGCGCCTCCCGTGAAGACGAGGTCGGAGGCCCTCGCGTCCGGCAGCGCGACGCCCTCGATCGACAGCTTCGTGCGTTCGCCGGCGACGAGGTAGCCGGGGACGATCCGCGCGACCTTCGGGGTGTCGCCGATGCGAACCCAGTGCGACTGCGAGGTCCGGAAGTCCGGCGCGGGCAGGTGCCACTCGCCGGTGATCTCGTCGGAGGACGCGATGAATGCCCCGCGCGTTTCGAAGCCGTTGGTCGACGTGCGCGTGCGGAGCGCATAGCCGCCGTAGAGCGTGCCGTCGCCGGCGAACGACTCGGTCATCCCGTCGCTGTAGGTGACGCTCCCCGAGATCGAGAGTTCCGCGTCGCCCTTGTCCGCGATCCGCGCTTCGCCCCGGTAGGTGCCGCGGCCGGGCGCGGTGCCGAACACCGCCCAGCGGCCCGCGAGCGCCACCGCCGCGGCGGGTCGCGCGCCGCCGTAGGGCTGCTTCTGCGCGAAGTAGGCGAGCGCGGCGTCGGCCTCGGGAATCCACCGCATCTCGCGCATCGTCAGGACCACCGTGGGCGATGCGTACAGGTGGAAGTCGCGCAGTTTCGCCCAGGCCTCCCGCGTCATCCGGTACGAATGGATCTTCCCCGCCGAATGGCAGCGCACGCAGGTCGTGTACACCTTCTCCTCCTGCGGTCCCGACGGGATCTCCTGCACCTGCGCGTTGTGCCACAGCGACAGGTAGGCGACCTGCGCCTGCTCGGAGGGCGACAGGAGTTGCGTCGCGGCGAGTTCCTTCAGCAGGCGGTCCATTTCCCCCGCCTTCAGGCTCATGCCGTGCAGCCGGCGCATCCGGTCGACGATGACCGTCCACTCCTCCGGCGTCGTGCGCACGTCCTCGACCCTGGGAATCCGCCCATCCGGCGCGCTCGCGTGGCAGGTGCCGCACTTCGCGCGCACCAGCGTGTCCGGTCCGAACGCCGTCGCGCTCGCGCCGCCGGTCGCGGTCGCGAGCGCGGCGGCGAACGCGAGGATCGCCATCCATTCGTGTCGCATCGTCGTCCTCCGCTTCGAGTCGCGGCTCACACCGCCATCATCACGGACTTGACCTCGGTGAAGAGGTCGATCGCGGCGCGGCCCATCTCACGGCCGAACCCGGATTGCTTGAATCCGCCGAACGGCAGGCTCGGGTCGAGCATGCTGTGGCAGTTCACCCACACGGTGCCCGCCTTGATGCGCGGGATCATCCGGTGCACGCGCGAGAGGTCGTTCGACCAGATCGACGCGCCGAGCCCGTAGGGCGTGTCGTTCGCGAGGCGGACCGCGTCGTCGATCGAGTCGTAGGGCAGCGCGACGACGACCGGGCCGAAGATCTCCTCCTGCACGACGCGCATGTCCTGGCGCGCGTCGACGAGCACGGTCGGCTGCACGAAGTAGCCCTTGTCGCCGGAGCGGCCGCCGCCGGCAGCGACCTTCGCGCCCTGGCTCACGCCGCTCGCGATGTAGCCGCACACGCGGTCGCGCTGGACTTCGGAGACGAGCGGGCCCAACTGGCTCGCCGGGTCGAGGCCGGGGCCGAGCTTCATCGCGCCCGCGATGCCCGCGAGTTCGCCGACGACCTTGTCGAAGTTCTTCTTCTGCACGTAGAGCCGCGACCCGGCCGTGCAGACCTGGCCCTGGTTGAAGAAGATCGCCTGTGCGGCGCCGGCCGCGGCGGTCGCCGGGTCCGCGTCGTCGAGCACGATCACCGGCGACTTGCCGCCGAGTTCGAGCGACACGCGCGTCATGTTGTCGACCGCCGCGCGCTGCACGAGCTTGCCGACCGAGGTCGAGCCGGTGAACGCGATCTTGTCGATGCCCGGGTGCGACGCGAGCGCCGCGCCGGCGGTCTCGCCCAGTCCCGTGACGACGTTCACGACACCCGGCGGGATGCCGGCGTCGAGCGCGAGCTGCGCGAGCCACAGCGCGGTGAGCGGCGTCTCCTCGGCGGGCTTCAGCACCACCGTGCAGCCGGCGGCGAGCGCCGGCCCGATCTTCCACGCGGCCATCAAGAGCGGGAAGTTCCACGGGATGATCGCGCCGACGACGCCGACCGCCTCGCGGCGCGTCCACGCGAAGAACTTCGCCTGCGGGATGAACGGCACCGACACGTCGTGCGTCGCGCCCTCGATCTTGGTCGCCCAGCCCGCCATGTAGCGCAGGTAGTCGACCGCCATCGCCATGTCGACGTGGCGCGCGAGCCCGACCGACTTGCCGTTGTCGAGCGCCTCGACTTCGGCGAGCGCCTGGGCGTTCGCTTCGACCTTGTCCGCGAGCGCGAGGATGAGCCGCTCGCGCTGCGCCGGACTCATCGCGGGCCAGGGTCCGTCCTCGAACGCGGCGCGCGCGGCGCGCACCGCGCGGTCGACGTCGGCCGCCTTGCCCGCGGGCACATGGGCGAACACCTCGCCGGTCGCGGGATTGCGCACTTCGAGGCGGCCGCCGTCGGCCGCGTCGACCCAGTCGGCACCGATCAGCATGTTCTTCGGGGCGGCGAGAAAGTTCCGGGCCGCTTCGCTGACGAGATTGCGTGTGGTCATGTCCATGCGGGCCTCCGTGGCGAGGTGGGGAAGACGATGGGCTTGGGATCAGGGCGCGGCCATCGGCAGCGACGAGACGCCGGACAGCCCGGCGATCGCGAGCTGGCCGGGTGCTCCCGGGGCGACGGCCGAGTAGGTCTGCCGCTCCTTGCGGAGTTCGGTGCGAAACGTGCGTCCGCCGTCGCGGCTCGTTGCGACCGCGCCGCCGAGGCCGACGAGCACGATCGCGCCGTCGGCGATGAGCGTGCCGCCGGCGAACGACTGCGTGGCGCCGGTCGGCACCTCGGTCCAACTCGCGCCGCGGTCGGCCGATCGGTACACGTGTCCGCGCATGCCCCAGACCAGCACGGTGCCGTCGGCGAGCGTCATGCCGCCCCAGAACGAGCCGTCGTAGGGCAGGCGCAGCACGGTCCATGACCGCCCGCCGTCGGGGGAGCGGAACACCGTGCCCGCTTCCGCCGCGACGAAGAGCGTGTCAGCGGGACCGGCGAAGATCGCGTTCAGGTGGCGGTCGCGATCGTCGCCATCGCCCGGCGTGAGCGGTGTCCATGTCGCACCGCCGTCCGCGGTGGCGATCGCGAAACCGAATGCGCCGACCGCGACCCCGGTTCTCGCGTTGCCGAACCACACCGACAGCAGCACGTTGTCGGCGCCGGCTTCGTGGATGCGCGTCCAGTGCTCGCCCCCATCGGTGGTGGCGATGATCGTGCCGCCGTGGCCGACGGCGAAGCCGCGCGCCGGATCGACGAACGTGACCGAGGTGAGCATCTCGCGCGCCGCGACCGAGGCCGCCTGGCGCCACGTGCGGCCCTGGTCGTCGGAGAGCAGGACGACGCCGAAATCGCCGACCGCGACGAGGCGATCGCCCGCGCGCGCCAGCGCGAGCAACGGAGCCTGCGCCGCGAGGCGCGCACGGAACGCTTCGCGGGCGGGCGCGGGCGGCGCGGCGGACGATACCGCGAGTGCAGCCGTCGCGAGGACCGCGAGACCCCAGGCGGCGACCGCGCGCGCGCGCTTCACTCGGCCTCCTGGGCGTCGGACGCGCCGGCCCGGCCGAGGCGTGCGAACGCCTGCGCGCGCGCCGCTTCGCGGTCGGCGTCGCTGACCCCGAGCGCCGCGGCGATCCGCCGCATCTGCGACTCCTCGAGGCGCGCGAGGTGTCCGTCGGCGTAGACGACCTCCCACAGCAGCGCGACGATCCCGCCGCGTTCGGCCGCGTCGAAGCCTTCGCGCACGGCGTGGGCGAACACCCAGTCCTCGAGCGAGGCGGCGAGCTCGCGCCGGGCGGCTTCGACGAGCCTCGAGGCGCCCGCCTCGTCCATGCCGAAGCGCTCGCGCACGATGCGCTCGACGGTGGCGAGCTCGCGGTCCGCGAGCCCGCGGTCGCTCTGCGCGAGTTCGACCAGCAGCGCGGCGACGGCGACGACGCGGCGCGGATACGGCGCGGCGAGCGCGCCGGGCGCCGCGGTCGGGGGCGAAGCGAGGTACGCGAGGATGCGATCGAACATCGCGTCAGTGCGCCAGGAGCGGCGCGCGGACCGGCCGCCTCCGCGGAATCAGCTTGTCGATCATGACGGCGAGCGCGGGCAGCAACGTGATCGCCATCAGCATGTTCACCATGAACATGAAGGTCAGCAGCAGGCCCATGTCGGCCTGGAACTTGAGCTCGGAGAACGACCAGGTCGCGACGCCCACCGAGAGCGTGAGCGCGGTGAAGATCGTGGCGATGCCGGTCTCGCGCAGCGCCTGCTTGAACGCCGACACGATGTCGACGCCGAGCGCGAGGTGGAGCTGCAACCGGTTGTAGATGTAGAACGCGTAGTCGACGCCGATGCCGACCGCCAGCACCATCACCGGCAGCGTCGCGACGGTGAGCCCGATGTCGAGTTCCTTCATGAACCAGTAGCCGAGGAAGGTGGCGAGCGTGAGCGGCAGGCAGCAGGCCACCATCGCGCGCCAGTCGCGGTAGGTGAGGAGGACCAGCGCGACGATCGTCAGGTAGACGTAGAGCATCATCCTGAACTCGGTCGTCTCGAGCACCTCGTTGGTCGCCGCCTGCACGCCGGCGTTGCCGCTCGCGAGCCGGACCTTGATCCGCGGGTCGACGTTGCCCTCGCGGAACGCCTTGACCGCGCCGGTCACGTCCTTGACCGTCCCGGCCTTGTGGTCCGCGAGGTACAGGTGCACCGGCATCACCGTGCAGCCCGGATTGGTGAGTCCCGAGCCCTCGGGCGCCATGCTGATCGCGTTCGCGAGCGCCTTCGGGTCGCGCGGCAGCGCCGCCCACTTCGGGTTGCCTTCGTTGAATCCCGAGAACGCCTGCTTCGCGAGCCAGGCGATCGAGGCCACCGACACCACCCCCGGCACGTTCGCCATCTGCCAGCTGAACTGGTTCAGGTACTCCATGACCGCGTGGTCGTAGCAGCCGTCCTTCGGCGTCTCGACGACGACCGAGAGCACGTCGAGGCCCAGGTCGAAGCGCGCGACGATCTCGTCGGCGTCCCGGTTGTAGCGCGAGTCGGCGCGCAGTTCCGGCGCACCCGGCTGCAGGTGGCCGATGTGCCGGCCCTGGCTCTGGTGCCAGGCGACGGCGAACAGCACCGCGCACACGAGGGTCCCGATCGCGGCGTTGCGCGGCTCGGCGACGCGGCCGAGGATCCCCATCCAGTAGCCGCGCCGCTCGCGCAGCCGGTTCACCCGTCCGACGTAGCGGTCGTCGAAGCGCAGGTACGACGCCGCGACGGGAAGCATCACGAGGTTGGTGACGATCTTGTAGGCGACGCCGATCGCGGCGGTGATCGCGAGTTCGCGGATCATCGGGATCGGGATCAGCATCAGCGTCGCGAACCCGACGAACGCCGTGACGAGCGCCATCGTTCCGGGAATGAGGAGCCCGGTGAACGAGCGGCGCGCCGCGGTCGCGGTGTCGGCGCCCGACGAGACCTCCTTGACGATGTAGTTGATCTGCTGGACGCCGTGCGACACCCCGATCGCGAAGACCAGGAACGGCACGAGGACCGCGAGCGGGTCGAGGCCGTAGCCCAGGAGCCTCAGCGTCCCGAACTGCCAGACCACCGAGACGAGCGAACAGCCGAGCGCGAGCGCGGTCAGCGCCCAGGAGCGGCAGTAGATCCACACCGACAGGGCGGTGAGGAGGAAGGCGAGCGCGAAGAAACGGATCACGCTCGTCGCGCCGTCGGCGATGTCGCCGATCTCCTTGGCGAAGCCGATGATCGCGATGTCGAAGTCCGCGTTCTCGTGCTTCTGGCGAACCTCCACTTCGAGCCGGCGCGCGAGGTCGAGGTAGTCGAGGGGCTTGCGCGTGACCGGATCGCTGTCCATGAGGTCGGCGACGACCATCGCGCCCGAGTTGTCGTTCGCGACCAGCTGCCCGATGTAGCCGCCGACGATGGCGTTGCGCCGGATCTTCGCGATCTTCTCCGGCGTCAGCGTGTCCGGCGTGATGTCGCCGCCGATCACGTCCTCGGACTCGAAGCCTTCCTCGGTGATCTCGAGCACGCGCGTGGTCGGCGTCCACAGCGAGCTCACCGTGCGCCGGTCGACGCCGGGCATGAACATCACCGCCTGCGTCACGTCGTTCAACTTCCTCAGGAACGGCGCGCTCCACATGTCGCCGCTCTTCGCGCGGACGACCACGATGACGCGGTTCGCGCCGAACACCTGGTCGCGGTACTGGTAGAAGGTCTGGATGTACTCGTGCTCCTGCGGGAGCTGCTTGTCGAAGCCGGCGGTCATCTTGAGCTGCGCCGCGAAAACCCCCATCACGACGGTGACGAGCGCCAGCACGCCGAGCGTGGCGCCGCGATGGGCGAAGAACGCTTCCTCGAGGCGTGCGACGAGGCGGGCGAGCATCGGGGAGCGGCGCGACAGCGACCCCGGCCGCCCCGGAGGGCGGCCGGCGCCGGTCGCGCGGTCAGAACGAGTAGGAGAAGTTCACCGCGAGGTAGTCGCGGTCGGCCATGAGGTTGTTGGTGCCGCCGCCCGCGAAGCTCGTGTACGAGATCGACGCGCGCCACTTGTTCAGGTACTCGAAGTTGAGCGAGGGCGTGACCGCGAGTCGCCCCTCGACGAACGGGATCGTGTTGGGGCTCGTCCCGTGGATGTCGTAGAGGAAGTCGATCTGCGGCGTCATGTTGACCGGACTGCCGAAGACGTGCGGGTAGACGAGGTTGAACGAGGTCACGATGCCGGTGGAGAACTTGTCGGGCATCTCGTAGTTGGGCAGCAGGATCGGATACTTGCCCGAACGGTCGAGGTTCGGGTAGTACGCGGCCGCCGCCTCGAACAGCAGCGTGCCCTCCGCGGCGCCCGCGCCGCGCAGGAGCCACCCCAGGTCGCCGCTCGGGCCCAGCAGGTAGATCGCCGTGACGTGCGCCTGCCACTTCTTCGCGTTGATGTAGCCGTCGTAGGTGCCCGGCGCGCAGAACGCGCAGTACTGGCCTTCGAGCGGCACGGTCGGGTCGATGCCGACGCCGTCGCGCGGGCGGTAGGAGACCTCGCCGCCGATCGCCCAGTCACCCAGCATCGTGTTGACCGAGACGCCGAAGAGATCACGGTTCTTGCCGTACTGCAGCTTGTAACCCAACCCGAACGGGTTCGAGGTGATCGTCGAGGGGTCGTTCACGAACGCGAGGAACGGGATCTTGTCGTTGTAGTGGATGTAGTAGAAGCCGAACTCCGCGTTGATGTTCTCGGGCTTCCAGCGCGCGGCGAGGCCGAACTGGTTCGCGCTCGGCGCGTTCTGCGTCGGCTGCGTCGGGACGACGGTGCCGGCGGCGAGCAGGTCGTCGAGGGTGAAGCGCTGTCCCGCCGGGATGATCGCGCCGTTGCTGATCGTGCCCGGGTCGCCGACGGTGCCCGGCGGCTCGCCCAGCACCGAGCTCGGGATGAACGCGTCCTGCTGGCCGTTGCCGATGACGTCGCCGATCGAGAACGGCGTGCCCACCGGGTCGAAGCGGAAGTTCATCCGGCCGAACTGCCAGAAGCCCTCGACGCTCCAGTTCTTCGAGACGCCGAGGTTGAACGACGCCATCGGGACCGGCCGGACGATCTCCTTGATCTGCACGCCCGGCTTGTGGGCGCGCGTCAGGTCGAACGGATTGATGATGTTGATGCCGCCGTAGATGAAGATGTCCTCGCCCCAGGAAAGCACCTGGTTGCCGACCTTCACCTTGCCGGGCATCTCTCCGACCTCGAATTCCTTCGCGACCCACAGATCGAGCAGCGTGACGTCCTGCCCGGCGATGCGCTTCGCGTCGGAGGAGAGCGGTGTGCGGTCGGTGCGGTCGACCGCGGGATCGAACAGCCACGAGAAGCGCCCGAGCGCGCTCCAGCCGTCCTTGAAGCGGAGCGAGAGCTCGTGGTTGCCCTTGAGGGCCTGCGAGATCAGCTGGTGCTTGCGGAAGTTGAGGTTGCCGTTGTCGGACTGCAGGTAGTTGAAGTCCGGGTTCGAGGTCGCGCCCATGCCCGGGCCGTTGACGAGTTCGCCCAGCGTTCCGGTGGTCGGCGCGCAGCCGCCGTTGTCGTTGCCGACGAACCGGCAGTCGGTGCCGGACATGCGCCACTGGAAACCCAGCGACACGGTCGAATCGAAGCTGCCCTTGACGTGCTCGGTCTCGAACTCCACCGCGAGCGCCGCGGTGGAGACGATTCCGAGGGCGCCGCCCAGGGCGAGAGCCAGCATGCCGCGAGCGAGACGCGTCGCGGGTTGGGGACGTGCGGTCATCGTTTCCTCCCTCCAGCCAGGTCGTCGTCCGGGGGGCGCCGTCGAACGACCGGGCGCCCCGCGGCCTCAGCGGTCGCCCACCCGACGCAGTTCGTCGGGATTGAACTTCCGCGGATCGATGCGCCCTTCGCGGCCGGCGAGCCAGTCGGTCTCGGGCCGCTCCTGCGTCGCGTTCTCGCCGATGTAGCGGCCGACCGACAGGTCGTAGGAGACGAGCTCCTGGCCGACGCAGGCGGGGATCTCCGGCGCGGGGAAGATGCTCGATTCCTGCACGCGCCAGAGCTTCCCCTGCGCGTCGTAGTTGTCGGCGACCATCAGCGCCCAGCTGTCCTCGTCGAGGTAGAACACGCGCCGCGCGATCTGGTGGCGCATGCCCTGCTTGACCGTGGCCTCGACCTTCCAGACGCGGTGCAGTTCGTAACGCATGACGTCGCGGTTGATGAAGTCCCCGAGGTAGACGTCGGTGTACTTGCGGCTCTTGTCGATCAGCTTGAAGCTGTTGTAGGGGAGGAAGAGCTCCTGCTTGCCGAGGAGCTTCCAGTCGTAGCGGTCCATCGCGCCCGCGTACATCGGATACGCGTCGACCGTCTCGAGGTTCTCGTAGCCGGGAACCGGGTTGTCGTAGGCGAACGACGGCGCCCGGCGCGTGCGGCGCTGGCCGGGGAAGTAGAGCCAGGCGTCGGAGGGTTCGTTGAAGAACCAGTGCGCGAGGATGAGTTCGCCCGCGCGCGCGGCCGGCGAGACGACGGCGTTCAGGAGCTTCATCTCGACGCCGCCGACGTCCTCGACGCCCTTGTTCTTCGGCGAGTGGAACGGCACCCAGGTCCACTGGTCCTGCACGAGCGGCGTGAACGCGCCGCTGCGGTTCGAGAAGATCGTCGCGTAGTGTTCGATGCGGCCCTCGCCCATGAAGCGGATCTTGTGGTTCCAGACCGCCTCGGCGCCGGTCTTCGGAATCGGGAACACGACCGCCGCGCCGATGCCCTTCTCGAGGCCCCAGCCGTTGGACGCGAGCCGTGCCTCGCGCGCGTTGGTCTTCGTGCGCTCGTAGACGTAATCGGGGAACCCGCAGCTCCGCCGCGTCGGATAGACGTCCATCCGGTAGCCCTTGAGCTGCTTCACCAGCGCCATCTGGCCTTCGGAGAGCTTGTCCTTGTACTTGTCGACGTTCGTGGCGTCGATCGAGTAGAGCGGCTTGTCGGCGGCGAACGGGTCGATCCGCTTCTGCCCGGGCTTCCAGCCGGCGGGCGCACTCGTCACGCCGCCGGTCCACTCGGGGATCGTCCCCTCCTTGTTGCCGGCGCGTTCGGCGCCGACCGGGGTGAGGCTCTTGCCCAGTTGCGCGGCTTCCTGCTCGCTCACCGCGGCCAAAGCGCCCGGCGCGATCGCGACGGCCAGAGCGAGCGCGAGCCGCCGGGCGCGCGCGATCGGTTGGTGTGGTCGATTCATCCGCAATCCCCTCGCTCGTCGTTGCGACCGGTCGACGCGTGCGCCGTCGGTCGCGATGCGGGCGACGGCCCCGAGGGCCATCGCTCCTCCGGATGCGCTGTTGCGGCGCAGCATCGACGAGCCCGTGAAAGCGATCCGTCGGTTGCTGCGCACGCGGCAGCCGGAAGGCGCCGCGTTCCGCGATTGTTCTCGACGCGCGCGCGCGCCCGTTATCCCAAATCGGCAAACGCGCGACCGCTCCCTTGAGGTACATCAATGATCGGCGAATCGCTTCGCGCGACCGTCGCCTGCGTGGTGCGGAGCGATGCGGCGTTCGTCCGCATCCGTCGCTCCTTCGACGGCGCCTCGACTCGGAGAAACCCTGGATGCGCGACAGGACGTGCCGCTGATGGTCGCTCGTGAACGACTGCACGCGGACGGCGCGCCGGTGGGCGCGCTCGACGATGCCGAACTCGCGCCCTGGTCGATCACGCACGCGATCAGTTCGGACGTGGAGGAGCAGGCCGCCAACCTGCGCGGCTGGGACCAGGTCTACGAACAGCTCTCGCCCGGCCGCTTCGTCGGGGGCCTGCGCGAGGTGCGCTTCCCGGGCGTGCAACTCTTCCGCGAGACGACCAACCAGGCGATCCACGAGGCGGGCGCGCCGCAACGGGGATCGCGCGCGATCGGCGTGCCGATGCGCCTCGCCGGCGCGTCGCGGTTTCGCGGCGCGGCCGTCGATGCCGACGCGCTCATCACGCTCGGGTCGGCCGACGAACTCGACTTCTACGCGCCGCGCGGTTTCGACATCGTCGCGCTGGTCGTCGGGGAGTCCTCGCTGGAGACGCACGCGCAGGAAGTCGAGCACCGCGATCTCGCGCCGGCCTTCGCGGGCAACGGCGTGCTCCGGCCGGGCCGGCCGCGCATCGACGAGTTCGAACGCCTGCTTTCCTCGGTGCTGCAGTCGGCGGAGGTGAATCCGGCGGCGTTCCGCTACCGGCAGGCCCAGCGCGTCCTCGAACAGTCGCTCCTGGGGGCGGTCGTCGCCGCGGTCGCCGACGACGCTCCGGTGCGGCCGGTGGAGGCGCGCGAACGGCGCCAGCACGTCGTCGACGGCGCCAAGGCCCACATGCGCTCGCACATCGCCGAGCCCATCACCGTCGCGGACCTGTGCCGGGAACTTCGCGTGAGTCGCCGCACGCTGCAGTACAGCTTCCAGGAAGTGCTGGGCATCAAGCCGGTGCGGTTCCTCCGCGCGCTGCGCTTGAACGGCGTGCGGCGCGAACTGCGGGCGGGCAGGCCGCTGGCCGGTTCGGTGCAGGACACCGCGGCGCGATGGGGATTCTGGCACCTCGGCCATTTCGTGACCGAGTACAAGCAGATGTTCGGGGAACTGCCGTCCGAGACGCTGCGGGGGAGGCGGGCGAACGGGGGGTAACGTCGCGCCCCCCGCGGACCGGAGTCGGCGGGCGCGGGGCGCGAGTCGGCTTCGGCTACCTCAGAGCTGTTCCCACGGGAGGCCCTCCTTGCGCCAGCCGGAGAGCGTGCCGCGGTGGTGGTCGTCGTCGAGCGGGCCCTCGAAGCCCTCGAGGACGTTGTAGACCTCCCGGAAGCCGGCTTCCTCGAGCGCGTGGCCGGCGTCGACCGAGCGGTGGCCGCTGCGGCAGATCAGCACGATCGGCCGGTTCATGCTCGCGATCTTCTTCACCTGCCCGACGAAGTGCGGATTGACCTCCCAGTCGGGACCGTCGTTCCACGCGACGTGACGCGCGCCGACCGGGTGGCCGACGAACAGGTATTCCATCTCGCTGCGGCAGTCGACGAACACCGCCTGCGGATGCTGGTGCAGGAACTCGCTCGCTTCCTTCGGGGTCAGGTGCTTCATGGTCGCTCGCGCTCGGAGGGCGGGGAGGCGACACTAGCACGTGCTTCCACATGCCGCCGGCCTCTATCGTTATAACCGCGCGCGAGGGGCCGGCGCGACCGCGCTGCTAGAATCGGGAGCCCGACGCAACTTCCGCGCGCGATGCAACCGAACCGAACGAACGAACTCGTCGCGCTCCTCGAGCGGCGCATCCTGGTCCTCGACGGCGCCATGGGCACCGAGATCCAGCGGCGCCGGCTCTCCGAGGAGGATTTCCGCGGCCCGCACGCCTGCGGGCTCGCCGGGCACGCGCACGACCTCAGGGGCGACAACGACCTCCTCGTGCTCACCCGGCCGGGCATCGTGCGCGAGATCCACGACGCCTACCTCGAGGCCGGCGCCGACATCGTCGAGACCAACACGTTCTCGGCGACCTCGATCGCGCAGGGCGACTACGGGCTCGCGTCGCGCGCGCGCGAACTGAACTGCGCGGCCGCGAAGATCGCGCGCTCGAGCGCGGACGCCTGGACCGGGAGGACGCCGTCGCGGCCCCGCTTCGTCGCCGGCGCGCTCGGGCCGACCAACCGCACGGCGTCGATTTCGCCGGACGTCAACGACCCGGCCGCGCGCAACGTCGGCTTCGACGAACTCGCCGTTGCGTACCGGGACGCCGCGGCAGGGCTCGTCGAGGGCGGCGCCGACCTCCTGCTGGTCGAGACCGTGTTCGACACGCTGAACGCGAAGGCTGCGCTCTTCGGCATCGCGACGCTGTTCGACGACCTGGGCACGAGCCTGCCGCTCGTCGTGTCGGGCACGATCACCGACGCCTCCGGGCGGACGCTCTCCGGGCAGACGCCCGAGGCGTTCTGGAATTCGGTGCGTCACGCGAATCCGCTCATGGTCGGCCTCAACTGCGCGCTGGGCGCCGCGCTGATGCGGCCCTATCTGGAGGAACTCGCGCGCGTCGCCGACACTTACGTGTCCTGCTATCCGAACGCCGGCCTGCCGAATCCGATGTCGGAGACCGGCTACGACGAGACGCCGGAGCAGACCGCGCGGCTCGTCGGCGAGTTCGCGCGCGCCGGATTCGTCAACCTGGTCGGCGGGTGCTGCGGCACCACGCCCGCGCACGTTCGCGCGATCGCGGAGGCGGTCGAAGGGGTCGCGCCGCGCCGGATTCCGCGCACGCCGCTGCGCGCCGCGGCGTGACTCCTCCGTGGGTCGGGCTTCGGCCCGACGGGGTTGGCGAAGGGCGTTCGGCTGAAGCCGAACTCACGAGTCGCCCAAGCCGCCCGCGGTTCTCGTGGGTCGGGCTTCAGCCCGACGGGGTTGGCGAAGGGCGTTCGGCTGAAGCCGAACTCACGAGTCGCCCAAGCCGCCCGCGGTTCTCGTGGGTCGGGCTTCAGCCCGACGCCTTTCGGAGTCTCCGGCGAGCTGCCGCCCGTCGCCGGATGTCGGCCTGAAGGCCGACCCGCATCGGCATTCCCATGCGACTCGCCGGACTCGAACCGCTCAACATCGGCGAAGGCTCGCTCTTCGTCAATGTCGGCGAGCGCACCAACGTCACCGGATCGAAGGCGTTCGCGCGCCTGATCCTCGCCGGAGACTACGCCGGCGCGGTCGAGGTCGCTCGCGGACAGGTCGCCGCCGGCGCACAGGTGATCGACGTCAACATGGACGAGGCGATGCTCGACTCGAAGGCGGCGATGACCCGCTTCCTGTCGATCATCGCCGGCGAGCCCGACATCGCGCGCGTGCCGGTGATGATCGACTCGTCGAAGTGGGAGGTGATCGAGGCGGGCCTGAAATGCGTGCAGGGCAAGCCGATCGTCAACTCGATCTCGCTCAAGGAGGGCGAGGACGAGTTCCGGCGCCAGGCGAAGCTCGTGCGCCGCTACGGCGCCGCGGCGGTCGTGATGGCGTTCGACGAACGCGGCCAGGCGGACAGCTACGAGCGACGCATCGAGGTCTGCAAGCGCGCCTACGACCTCCTGGTGAACGACGTCGGCTTCCCCGCCGAGGACATCGTCTTCGATCCGAACGTGTTCGCGATCGCGACCGGCATCGAGGAGCACGCGAACTACGCGGTCGACTTCATCCGCGCGACGCGCTGGATCCGCGCGAACCTGCCGCACGCGCTCGTCTCGGGCGGCATCAGCAACGTGTCGTTCAGCTTCCGCGGCAACGAGCCGGTGCGCGAGGCGATCCACACGGTGTTCCTCGCCCACGCGATCCCCGCGGGGCTGTCGATGGGCATCGTCAACGCGGGCCAGCTCGGCGTCTACGACGAACTCGACCCGGCGCTGCGCGAGCGCGTCGAAGACGTGGTCCTGAACCGCCGCCCCGACGCGACCGAGCGTCTCGTCGCGTTCGCCGAGACGGTGAAGGGCAAGGCGAAGGACGCCTCCGAGGACCTCGCGTGGCGCGAGGGTCCGGTCGCCTCGCGCCTGTCGCACGCGCTCGTCAAGGGCATCTCGACCTTCATCGTCGAGGACACCGAGGAGGCGCGCGCCGCGGTGGCCGCGCGCGGGGGGCGCACGATCGAGGTCATCGAGGGCCCGCTGATGGACGGCATGAACGTCGTCGGCGATCTGTTCGGCGCGGGCCGGATGTTCCTGCCGCAGGTGGTGAAGAGCGCGCGCGTGATGAAGCAGGCGGTCGCGCACCTCGTGCCGTTCATCGAGGCGGAGAAGCGCGCCTCGGGCGAGGCCGCGCGCTCGAAGGGCAAGGTCGTGCTCGCGACCGTCAAGGGCGACGTCCACGACATCGGCAAGAACATCGTCGGCGTCGTGCTCCAGTGCAACAACTTCGACGTCGTCGACCTGGGCGTCATGGTGCCGGCGCAGAAGATCCTGCAGGCGGCGCGCGAGTCGAACGCCGACGCGATCGGGCTGTCGGGCCTCATCACGCCCTCGCTCGAGGAGATGGCGCACGTGGCCTCCGAGATGCAGCGCGAGGGCTTCTCGGTGCCGCTCCTCATCGGCGGCGCGACGACCTCGCGCGTGCACACCGCGGTGAAGATCGCGCCGCACTACCCGGGGCCGGTCGTCTACGTGCCGGACGCCTCGCGCGCGGTCGGCGTCACGACGAGCCTCCTGTCGGCCGAGCAGCGCGCCGCCTACGTCGCGGAGGTCGCCGCCGACTACGAGCGCATCCGCGAACAGCATGCCCGGAAGAAGGGGCCGGCGCTGGTGAGCCTCGAGCAGGCCCGGGCGAACGCGTTCGCGCCCGACTGGTCGTCGTACGCGCCGCCGGTGCCGACCTTCCTCGGCCGCCGCCCGCTCGCCCACGTCGACCTCGCGTCGATCGCCGGGTGCATCGACTGGGCGCCGTTCTTCCAGGCCTGGGAGCTCTCGGGTTCCTATCCGGCGATCCTCGACGACCCGCTGGTCGGCGCGTCCGCCCGCACGGTGCAGGCCGAGGGTCGAGCGATGCTGAAGCGGGTGATCGAGGAGCGCTGGCTCACGGCGAACGGCGTGGTCGGATTCTGGCCCGCGAACGCGGACGGCGACGACATCGTGCTGTGGACCGACGAATCACGCACGACGCCCGCGCTCGTGTGGCGCAACCTCCGCCAGCAGGGCGAACGCGCGGCGGGAAAGCCCAATCTGGGCCTCGCCGACTTCGTCGCGCCGGCGGGCGTGCGCGACTACGTGGGCGCCTTCGCGGTCACCGCGGGGATCGGCATCGAGAGGCATCTGGACGCGTTCGCCGCGAAACACGACGACTACTCGGCGCTGATGCTGAAGGCGATCGCCGACCGCCTCGCCGAGGCGTTCGCCGAATGGTTGCACCGGCGCGTGCGCACCGAATTGTGGGGCTACGTTCCGGGCGAAGCGCTCGACAACGAGGCGCTGATCCGCGAGGAGTACCGCGGCATCCGCCCGGCGCCCGGGTATCCGGCCTGTCCCGACCACGCGGTCAAGGGGCCGCTCTTCACCCTGCTGGAGGCCCCGGCTTGCGGCATCACGGTCACCGAGAGCTTCGCCATGTGGCCCGCCGCCTCGGTGTCCGGGTTCTACCTCGCGCATCCGGAGGCCCGCTATTTCGCGGTCGGCCGCATCGGCGAGGATCAGCTCGCGGACTTCGCGCGCCGGGACGGCAGCGGCGTCGAAGCCGCGCGCCGGCGCGTGGCCGCGAACCTCGCCTGACGCGACCACGAAGGCCCCGAGGCGAATATTCCCTTGACTTGCTCCCGCGGATGCGGGGAGGGTGAACGGCGGGGTTGCTCGCGTCCGCCGCGCGGGCGCGTTTCCGCCATGGCCGTCTCCTATAATCGGCGGGCGGCGGCACGAGATCCAGACGAGGGAGCCCGGATTCGACATGGCATGCCCGACCCACAGGTACGCGGACGTCGTCGTCGCCACGGCCGACGGCCGGATCGACTTCGCCGGCGCGCAGGAACTCGAGTCCGCGATCGCCTCCGCGCTCGTCGCCGATTCGGGCGTGCGCGGGCTCGTGATCGATTTCTCGAAGGTCGACTACATCAGCAGCGTCGGCCTGCGCGTGCTGATGGTCGCGGCCAAGGCGTTGCGCGCGCGCCGGGCGACCGTGGCGGTCACGGCGCTGCAGAGCGTGGTCGCCGAGATCTTCGAGATCAGCCGCTTCCACCACGTCGTCGAGGTGCGCCACGACGTGCGCGAGGCGATCGCGGAGATCTCGCCGGAGGCCCTCGCCGCCTACGATCGCGCGCGGGAAGCGGAGGGTCGGTGAAGGCGATCCGCTTCTGGGGAACCCGCGGCTCGATCCCGGTGGCGCTCACCGTGGACGAGGTGCGGCGCAAGCTGGTGGCGGCGCTGCGCGGGGCGAACGGCCGCCGCTTCGCGAGCGACGCGGAGATCGAGTCGCACGTCGAAGCGCTCCCGTTCGCGGAGGGCGCCACCTTCGGCGGGCACACCTCGTGCGTCGAGATCGTGACCGGCGGCCCCGACTACGCGATCTGCGACCTCGGCACCGGCGTGCGGCCGTTCGGACAGGCGGCGCTCGCGCGCGACGGCGGCCCGCGCACCTACCATGTGTTCCTCTCGCACGTGCACTGGGACCACATCATGGGCCTGCCGTTCTTCACGCCGGCCTACATCCCGGGCAACCGCGTGGTGATCTACGGCGGCCATCCGCATCTCGAGGCCGCGTTGCGCCGCCAGCAGGAGCAGCCGAGCTTCCCGGTCGACTTCGACACCTTCCGTGCCGACATCTCGTTCGTGCACCTCGAGCCCGGCCGCTGGCACGACGTCGCGGGCATGCGGGTGCTGCTCAAGCTGCAGCGCCACTCGGGCGATTCGTTCGGCTTCCGCTTCGAGTCGGGCGGCAGATCGGTCATCTACTCGACCGACTCGGAGCACGACCTCGGCAACCGGCGCGAGACCGACGCGTTCGTCGAGTTCTTCCGCGGCGCCGACGTGGTGGTCTTCGACGCGATGTATTCGCTCGCCGACGCGATTTCGGTCAAGGCCGACTGGGGCCATTCGAGCAACATCGCCGGCGTCGAGCTGTGTCACGCGGCGGGCGTGAAGCACCTGTGCATGTTCCACCACGAGCCCGCCTTCGACGACGCGTCGATCGCGCGCGTGCTCGCCGACACCCGCCGCTACGAGGAAATCTGCCGGACCGGCGCGCCGATGACGGTGACCGCCGCGTACGACGGGATGGAAATCCGCCTGTGATCGACGGGGCCGAGCCGGCCCCCGGCCGTGTCGCCGCGGCCCTCGCGACGGTGGGGCGAATCCGCTGGATCGGCGTCGCGGCGCTCGCGGCGCTCTCCGTGCTCCTGTGGCTGGAGCCGCCGTTCGTCGTGCGCCAGCAGCAGCAGTGGTTCGACGCGACCCAGCGCCTGCTGCCGCGCAAGGTCACGCAACTGCCGGTCACGATCGTCGAAGTCGACCAGAAGAGCCTCGCGGCGCTGGGCCAGTGGCCGTGGCCGCGCACGGTGCTCGCGCAGCTCGTGCGCGAGATCCGCAAGGGCGCACCGCAGGCGATCGGCCTCGACATCCTGATGTCGGAGCCGGACCGCAGTTCTCCCGAGCACTGGCTCGACAACCTGCCGACCCACGACGCCGACCTCGCGCAATCGCTCGCCTCGCTGCCGTCGCACGACGAGGAACTCGCGCGCGCTCTCGCGTCCGGCAAGGTCGTGCTCGGCATGGCCGGCACGCCGGAGCCCACCGGCATGGTGTTGTACGCCACGCCGATCCTGGTCGCGGGGGACGCGCGCGGCGCCGCGGCGTTGCAGGGCCGGATTCCGCACTACGCCGGCGTGCTGTCGAACCTGCCGGTACTCGAGAAGGCCGCGGCCGGACATGGGCTGCTGTCGGTCGAGACCGAGTCGAGCATCGTGCGGCGCCTGCCGATGGTCGCGAGCGTCGAGGGCACGCTGGTGCCGTCGTTCACGCTCGAACTCGTGCGCGTGTCGGTCGGCGCGCCGCTGCTGCGCCTGCAGACGCGGGACGGAGGAGTGCGCGCCCTGCAAGCCGGGAAGTTCGTCGCGCGCACCGAGGAGGACGGCGCGATCAGGATCCACTATTCGCCGCGCGACCTGCGCCGCTTCGTCTCGGCGATCGACGTGCTCAAGGCCCGGGTGGACCCCGAACAGCTCGCCCGCAAGATCGTCCTCGTCGGCGTGACCGGCGTCGCGGGCGTCGACTACCAGGACACGACGCTCGGCGAGCGCATGCCGGGGGTCGAGATCCACGCGCAACTGATCGAGAACCTGGTCGAGGGCAGCGCGGTGATCCGGCCGCCGTGGGCGCGCGCGCTCGAAGTGGCGCTCTTCGCGGTGCTGGGCCTCGTGCTGATCCGCGCGGCGCCGTCGTGGCGCACGCCCGCGACCGTGGCCTTCGCGCTCGCCGCCATGATCGTCCCGGCAGGAGCGGCGCTCGCGGCGTTCGCGGCCGCTCATCTTCAGTTCGACGCGGCCTCGCCGGCCTTCGCGTTGTTCGCGCTGTTCGCGACGCTCCTCGCGCTGACGCTGGGCGAGGCCTCGCGCGAGCGGCGCGCGCTGCGGCGCCAGATGCAGGAAGAGCGCGAGGCGTCGGCGCGCATGGCCGGCGAGATGGAGGCGGCGCAACGCATCCAGGTCGCGATGCTGCCGCGCGAGGACGCGTTCCGCGACGATCCGCGGCTCGACCTCGCCGCGGCGATGGTCCCGGCGCGCGAAGTGGGCGGCGACCTCTACGATTTCTTCCGGCTCGACGGCCGGCGGCTCTTCTTCCTCGTCGGCGACGTGTCGGGCAAGGGGCTGTCCGCGTCGATCTTCATGGCGGTCAGCAAGGCGCTCGCGAAGAGCGCCGCGGTGCGCCACCCCGACGACGACCTCGGCGCGTGGATGACGGCGGTGAACCGCGAGATCTCGCGCGACAACAGCGAGTCGCTCTTCGTGACCGCGTTCGCGGGCATCCTCGACCTCGACAGCGGCGATCTCGTCTACTGCAACGCGGGCCACGACGACCCGTATTGCATCGCGGCCGCGTCGGGCCTCCGGCGGCTTCGCGGCGGCGACGGACCGCCGCTGTGCGCGGTCGACGGCCACGAGTACGCGGGCGAGCACACGTTCCTCGATCGGGGCGAGATGGTCGTGATGGTCACCGACGGCGTCACCGACATGCGCGACCCGTCGGGCGCGATGTACGGCCGCGAGCGGCTCGAGGCATTGCTCGACCACCTGCGGAAGGCGCCGCTCGACGCGCATGCGGCGGTGGCCGCGATCCGGGACGATGTCCGGTCGTTC
>JAANMX010000404.1_pt1 | contig 58402 bp, 39 predicted proteins | sample 7279681 | NCBI WGS metagenome assembly JAANMX01 (sample SAMN14094542, study PRJNA606508) | bioreactor metagenome | isolation source: A lab-scale SPAN reactor treating ammonium-rich wastewater day 351 | place: Ireland: Galway | collected 2018-01-01
CCTGAAGCAGATTACCAATTTCACGCAACTGCATACGGATATTCTCAGGTATTTCTCCTTTGATGTTGAAATCTATCAACCGTTAAAAACTCTTTCTTCCGCTTAAGAAAAAAACCTCTCGAATGTCAGCTCTATCGCTACCTTCCCCTTACATCTTATCCTCGTGAAAACGTGGATCACCACGGTATCTCTTTCTTTCCATCTCTAAAATATCCCCTTTGTCTGAATTCATACCCTTTATTCTCACACAGGATATTTTATCTTATGTATCTGTCCAGTTTTTGGAGTACATTATAGCCTATCATTAGGTTTGGGATTGACAATGAACCCCCTTTATTTTATTCTTTTAGAATAATTCAAATCGAATAATTCTAAAAGAATAATACGGGGTAATACCATGCAGAATCCATTTACTATAGGTATTGCAAAAAATGAAGATTTTTGTAACAGGCGGCAGGAACTGGCAGATTTAGTAAACTACGCAAAGAACGGACAAAAGGTCGTTCTCTATTCACCACGGCGGTACGGGAAATCTTCTCTGGTAAGGCAGGTGTTAAAAGAACTGGAGAAGGTAAACTTTTTGACCGTTTATGTAGATTTATTTTCCATCTCATCGGAACAGGATTTTATTTCTACCCTTGCAACGGGTATTTTGAAAAGAATCGGCAGCGGGGCCGATCCCCGATCGCTTGGAGATAAGGTAAAAAATCTGTTTGGCAGGTTAATCCCTGTATTTGAGGTAACACCGGAAGGTTTAGGCTTTTCTGTTAAATTTGATCGTAGTACGAAATTAGAGCTTCTCCTTGATGATCTTATGGAGGGTGTATACAACTATATAAAGAAGAAACAACTCAGGGCTTGTATTGCATTGGATGAATTCCAGGAGGTTACAGAGCTTGCTGAATCGAAAAAGATAGAGGGTATTCTGCGGTCTCATATCCAATTACAAAAAGAAATAGCTTATTTTTATATTGGCAGTCGCAGACGGATATTAAAAGATATTTTTACGGATAAAAGCCGTCCATTTTATAAAAGTGCATTTCTTTATACCCTCAAAGAGATACCGAAAGAGGATTTTATCCCCCATATTGAGAAAAGATTTAAGGAGAGCAGCAAAAAATGTCCATCTGATACGGCAGAGAAGATATACGATACAGTCAGGGGATATCCATACTATGTCCAGAAGCTTGCCTTACTAACGTGGGATATTACACAAAAAGCCTGTAATAATGATCTGATTGATGTTGCATATAAGCTCCTCCTTAAGATGGAAACACCTGGCTTTGAAGGTATCTGGAGTGGTCTAACATTAATACAGAAAGCAGTACTAAAAGCACTTGCCAAAGAGCCTACCGCATCTCCTTTTGCGAAAGAGTATCTTGAAAGGTATGGACTCACGATAGGGGGTGTTCAAAAGGCAATACATGCCTTGCTCTCAAAGGACTTAATCGGAAAAGACACAGAAGATAAGTATCGGCTTACTGATCCCGTTATGGGGGACTGGCTGAGGGAATAAGTGCATTGTATAGGAATTTTCATTTTTTTTATTGAAAAAATAAAAGAAAAAGTACCATATCTTGCATCTGTTTTAAATTCATTGAGGACAAGTTAATACTATGTAGGTAAAATAAAGCATGCTTTACTTTTATCAAAATAATGTCTTGACAATAAGGTATATTCGTTATATTTTGACATACAGGTATAGGTAAAGTAAGTGCCGGGAGAGGTGTGAAAAAGTATATTTTGATTTTTACTATTACTTGAATTTGAAAATAATTAATTATAGATGATTCGATGGGAACAGGCTTGATTACTCTATAAATAGTAAATGACTTAAATACCTTGGCATTTTTTTGTAGGGCAACCCTTCAGGATTGTTCTTGGCAAGGCAAAAGCCTTGCCCCACGTCGGTCACTCCGTTTTTGGCGTTGACTACTATAATTTTTAATACTTAACCAAACTTTAATGAAAGGGGTATTGTGTGACAACGATAAACTGGTCATTAAATCTTCAGGTTATAGGGGGGATGCAGATTCCGGTTTCCGGATCGAAGCCTGTAGAAGCTTACGATAAGATTGAAGTTGTTATAAACCCGGATAGTACTGAGAAATCAGTTGAGATCCAGCCAGGCAGCGCTGATCAAGTTAATCTTCTTTTGATAAAATCAAACCTGTATGGGCCGAATATAACTTACAAGGCCAGCGATGGAACAAATGACTCTGTATCGATTACGCTGGACGACCCTCAGGTTTTTTTAGGCTCAGGGTCGGTCAGTTTACTTACCGTTGCGCCGAAAATATTAAAATTTAAGAATACTCATACTGAGCAAGATAAAAAGGCTTTCATTGAAATACTTGTAGGGCGTGATGCAATGCCTTAGAATGAATGCAGGTGCTCAAAATACTGTATACTGTTAGGTCATATAGGATGGGAGAACCTTATGCTCGCCCCGCTTGTGGGAAAGTCCAAAGGTTTTATGATTTGCATAAAGGGTGCGCGGACACAAGATTCTCCCCTGCCTTGATAGAGAGGAATTTCAATTCCGTAGGGCAACCCTTTCGGGTTGCTGTCCTCGTGTGCACGTTCACGCGGGGGAGCAAGGCTAAAAAGGCTAAAGCCTTGCCCTGCGCGTTACACCGGTTTCTCATGAGTTACTGCCAAAAGGTAGCCCGTCTTAATTTTGCACCTTATTTTGAGTAGTCACGAATGAATTTTAACGAGAGGAGATAATTACTATGCCTATTAGTCCTACCTATCCGGGTGTTTATGTTGAGGAAATACCCAGTGGTGTACGAACCATAGCTGGAGTTGCGACATCAATTACAGCCTTTCTTGGAAGAGCCCTCATGGGGCCAGTAAATGAGCCCGTGAGAATTCAGGGCTTTCCTGATTTTGAGCGAAGGTTTGGCGGACTCTGGGTTAAGAGTACTCTGAGTTATGCTGTATACCAGTATTTCCTTAATGGCGGTGCAGATGCTATCGTTGTGCGTGTCCATAACGGAGCAACAAAGGCAAGTTTGAGTCTTCAGGCCGGTAGTAATACGTTAGCGTTAGAGGCTACGAATGAGGGAGAATGGGGTAATAACCTTCAGGCTATAATTGATTATAACACGAAAGATAAAGACAGTCCTTCCCCTGATAGTAATCTCTTTAACCTGACTATCCAGAAAGTGAACCCAACAACAAAAGAAATCCAGCAAGCCGAAGTATTCCGGAATATTTCAGTAAATGGAAGCGATGCACGATTCGTAACGAAAGTACTTGAGCAGGAGTCAACACTTGTTCGTGTGAAAGGAACAGTACCCTCAACCCGGCCAGATGCTAGTTTAATCGATGCTGTTACCAATAAACCCATAGCTCAAACCTCGAACAATGATGGTGGAGACGGTTCGGATCTGACAGATATTCATATATCAAGTCCTAGTTTAGAGGTTAAAAAAGAGGGTATCTGGGCGCTTAAAAAAGCTGACCTTTTTAATGTGCTCTGTATTCCACCGCTTACCCGTGAAAACGATGTTGGCACCAGCACCTTAAGTGCAGCGCTAAAATATTGCAAGGATCAACGTGCTATGCTCATCGTTGATCCTCCATCTGTATGGAACGATGTTTCAAAAGTTTTCGATAGTACTATAGGCGTTGACAAGCTAAACCTTCGTGATGAAAATGCTGCCATTTTTTTCCCCCGGTTGAAGATGCCCGATCCTTTACAGGAAAACCGTTTGGAAGAATTTGTTCCCTGTGGCGCTGTTGCAGGGATTTTTGCGCGTACCGATGCCCAGCGCGGTGTATGGAAAGCTCCGGCAGGTATTGACACAACATTAACCGGTGTTGCCGAGTTGACCATGAAGTTAACTGATGGTGAAAATGGCCTGCTGAATCCGCTGGGAGTTAATTGTTTACGCGACTTTCCGGGAATTGGTCGTGTTGTATGGGGTGCGCGTACGCTTGAGGGCGCTGACCATCTTGCATCGGAATGGAAATACGTCCCGGTTCGCCGTACCGCACTGTTTCTTGAAGAAAGCCTCTATCGCGGGCTAAAATGGGTTGTCTTCGAACCTAATGATGAGCCGCTTTGGGCGCAGATTCGTCTCAATGTTGGCGCATTTATGAATAACCTCTTTCGGCAAGGGGCATTCCAGGGTAAGACACCCAGAGAAGCATACTTTGTCAAATGTGATAGCGAAACCACAACCCAAACAGATATTAATTTAGGCATAGTGAATATCCTTGTTGGTTTTGCTCCTCTTAAACCTGCTGAGTTCGTAATTATCAGGATTCAGCAAATGGCTGGTCAAATTCAAACGTAGAAGGAGATAAATCTCTATGGCGCCGTTTCCAAAAAATGCACACCGTTTTGATCCGTATAAAAATTTTAAGTTCCGTGTTAAATGGGATGGTCGTTATGTTGCGGGTGTAAGTAAAGTTAGTGCATTAAAACGCACGACTGAAGTAGTTGAACACCGCGAAGGCGGCGATCCGAGCACAACCAGAAGGTCGCCAGGCCGTACCAAATATGAAGCTATCACTCTTGAACGGGGTATTACTCATGATACGGAATTTGAAAGATGGGCTAATAAGGTCTGGAATTACGATTCAGGACTGGGGGCTGAGGTATCGCTTAAGGATTTTCGAAAAAATATTATTATTGAGGTGTATAACGAAGCCGGCCAATTGGCTATTGCTTACAAGATCTTTCGTTGTTGGGTCTCTGAATTTCAGGCATTACCGGATTTGGATGCAAATGCCAATGCAGTAGCTATACAGCAGATAAAATTAGAAAATGAGGGCTGGGAGCGTGATTACGAGGTAGGTGAACCAACTGAGTCAACTTTTGAAGAACCTGTTTCTTAAAGATGATTGTAAGATAACAAAAAATGTATATTCCAGAAAAATGTGGTCTGATACCATTTCCACCAATCTCCGGTAGGACCAAAACAAAAAGTTTAAATACTAGTCTATTCCTTCGGCCTTTCGGTCTGTGTGAAAAGGATCTTGATGTTGATTTTGCTCAAAAAGTTCGTCCCCAATTAATAACGCAGATACTGGAATGCTGTACTATAGATAAAGATGGAAAATCGCCGGATCAGGGCTTCTTCCTGGATCTGACAATGAGTAAAAGGATCGAATGTTTGTTAAACATTGCCAGCTCAGGGAATTCATCAGATATGCCCATATATCTCCGATGTCTCAATAAGGCATGTCAGCAGATGATGGAGACCGGGGTTTCCATGGAAGAATTTACCCATGTACAACAGAAAGAAGATAAGGATTATTGTGACATCAGACTTGGCTGTGAAACACTTTCCATTCGCAGGCCAACCGGAGGCGATCAGCTTGAATGGCTCAGGTATGATTTTACCGATAAAGATAAAGCAGTAAAGACAATGATCAGGACATTGATACGAAATGAAGAAAAAACCCTGGTTAATCAGGAAAGAAATATACCGGATGAATGGGTTAAGATTATTGACGAGGCAATGAAGGAATTTGATCCTTTGGTTAATTTTATACTTTCAGTTCAATGCCCATACTGTGGGAAAGAAGATCAACACGAGGTTGATTTAGAAGAAATCTTGCTCCGTAGATTGCGTAAGGTACAGCTACAACTTTTAGAGACCGTCCATCGTCTGGCTAAGCATTACCACTGGAGCGAGTATCAAATTTTCTCTGTTCCTCCCTGGCGACGTTCCTATTATATAAGTTTACTGGAAAAAGAGGAGGATCGATGAACGGATATTTTTCTCAGGTTATAAAGCAGACAGGTATATCATTCCCATCTCCTGGCAATGCAGGATACGGTAATTCGGAGCAACCTCTCACAATGCATGAAGGATATAAGGGAGAGACCTCAATTCATCTCAATAAAGAAAAGCCAACCGAACCTCAACAAGATCAGGCCGATGAAAGCATCCCCGCGTATGCTGCAAAAGATTCTGAAAACCTATCTCATATTTCAAAAAATAATGTTATACAACATACGATTAAAGATATTCCTGAGCACAGTCTGACGCAGAAGCCGGAAAGGAACGAATTATTAGAGCAAGAATCTGTAGTTCTCAAGAGTAACGTTCCTGCTTCATCAGGAAGGGTTCCGTCTCATCAGGAGGTTCGTAAAGGAGAATTGCCGGAAAGCAGGGAGGCTGCGGGAACTTCCATGAGTATCCGGCCAGGTTTAGAAGATGTTAAAAATTGGATTGCCGGAACACCTGTGAGAGGCAGCGTTGGCGATGAAATACAGGATGCGGAGAATCAAATACCTGTATCTTCAGGTAAAAAAGAGATACTTACAGCCGCCTTTTCTCCAAAACAGGTTGAACCGTATCAAAGAGAAAAATCTGAAATTCATGATTTTCATCTTTCTATCGGAAATATTAGTGTGACGATTGAAGCGCCTCAGAAAGAAATTCAAAACAAAGAAGTACCTCAGGTGAAAGGTAGGATGAGGTCAGGGCAGGAAAGTACCTCTTCAAGATTAAGCCGTCATTACATAAGGATATAGTGGTATAAAATGCCAAATTTGTGTATAGAAAATTCAAAGTCTTTTATTATGCTGTTAGCATTCCTAACCCAATTGCAGAAATGCAAGATTTTGCGTCTCTCCGGAGGAATGAACCCACCCCTAACCCCTCCCAAGAGGGGAATAAACTTGTCTTCGACTCAGATCGGGGAAAGTCCCCTCTCGGGAAGGGATTTAGGGGTGGGTAAATCTGTAGGGCAACCCTTTAGGGTTACTATCCCGGCGCATATATTCCGGCGGGGAGGCAAGACAGAAGCCTTGCCCTACATCTTATGAAGAGATAAAAGTGCCGAAGACCTAATTTAACGTATAGGAATTTCAATAGGTATTGTAGGGGCGAAGCATTTGCCGTTATTGGCCTAAAATACTATGTATACGCTGAACGGCAAATGCTTCGCCCCTACGTCTGACCGCAAAATAAAAGTCGCCAAAGACCTAATTTAATGCATAGGAAGTTCAAACAAAGAGTTCCTCCCCCTTGATGGGGGAGGTTAGGTGGGGGTGAAGGAAAAGGACAACCACCCTCCCCTGGCCCCTCCCATCAAGGGAGGGGAAAAAGTCGCCGAAGGACTAATTTAAAAAAGAAAACTACTATGGCACTCATTGACACAGGAAATGCAATAGGGGCGGTATCGAGATTATTACACACCCGATTACAAGAAAAATTGAATGCTTTGTCTCTTACCCCTGTTATCGTAGAAATAGGAAAACCTGAAAAACAGATCAATAGTACAGGCGTAAAACTCAATCTTTTTCTTTACGAGGCGCAATTTGACGCAAGCCTTAAAAACACATCAATCGATGAAGGTCGGCAACCACCTTTATGGTTGGTACTGAAATATATTATGACCGCTTTTCACAATGGAGAGAGTGACAGTGACATTGCTCATGAATACTTAGGGAAAGGAATGCAGGCGCTGAAAGAGTTAAGCTTTCTTCCTTTGAGTAGTTCAAATTTTGACGCCCTTAAGGACAATCCGGAAGTTTTGAAGATTACATTTGATGAAATCAATGCCGATCTTCTCTCGAAATTAATGCAAGGACCTGATGAGAAATACCGCTTTTCAATTGCATTTCAAGTCAGACCTGTAATGATAGCATCCAGACAGCCGTCTTCGTACCCCCTTCTCGTAGGTGTTGATTATACCAGCAGTCCTCCCGATATGATCGGTGAAGACGGGATTATTATTTCAGCGCTTCCTTCGCTTGGGCCAGCAATAACTCATATCTCGCCCGCACGCTTTGAGGTCAACTCCACCATAACGATTCTCGGAAATGATTTAAACGCGTCTGGTTTATCTGTTATGCTAGGCTTAACTGAATTAGCCGTGATATCCCGGCAGCCAAATAGACTTCAGTGCATGGTTAATGGAAATATTGCTGCGGGTAATGTAATTTCTGCCGGTAATTATCCCATATCGGTTGTTCAAATCCTGCCAACGGGACGGAGAAGGTCGAGTAATATTTTGGTTGGCAATCTCTTACCATCCTTAGAAAGCGCGGATATAGTGCCCGGCACTGTTCTTAATTCTTCGTTGCCTGAATCTCCCGGAGTTTATGGTGAAATAGATCTAACGGGTTACCTTTTAGCAGCCGAACATGATGATATTCTCGTGGCGCTTTACCGTGAGGGAAAAACAGTGAGGGTATTGGATTCTGCATTTGATTTTACCGTACCACAACCACCACCTCCATCACTGCATACCAGAATAAGGTTAAAAATGAAAGAGCCTGACGCTGTTCCGCAGGGAACCTATCGGGTTGTTTTTCGTGTAAACGGCCAGCAAGCAAGGAATAGTCCGGAGGTAAATCTCTCATGACCCCTTTAGCTATCGAAAAACCCCCTGTTACCTTTACCCCTCATCTCCATGCAGATGATGCGTATGCAAATTATTGGATGCGACAGGTTACTATCAGGCTACGGCGAGAGATTTGCTGGCGCTGGTATGAGCGCGGTGTACTTCCCGATGCAAGTCCTGCAACCCTGCCACCATTTAGTGATAAGGTCTCTGCGATTCTCGATATGAGCCGCTTTTGGGAAGAAAAAAATACATTTTTTCAAACCGACCCGACAGCGAGATATCTGACCGAGCAGCTTACCATAAACCCACCTTCTGAGAATCAGGACTCTATCCAGGGTTCATTCCGATGGGTTGTTGATAGATTGAAATTAGATGGCATTTCATCATTCGCCCTGGCGCTTGGATTATCGACTATTTTTGACAATGCAGTGGGAAGTATCATTTCTGCCTGCCTTAATAGTCCGGCATGTGTTCATCCAAATTTAGCCCTTGTTCAAAAGCTTTGGGATCATCCTGAATGTGTCTTTGTGCTGGCTGATCCGGCACATACACTATTTCGTTATGGATTACTTCAGTACGGTAATCAAACCCCTCAAAGCCATGGAGGAATGGATTGGGATACTCCAATTACTGTACCTTCCGTGGTGGCGCATCAATTGCTTTTCCCTGGATCTGCGCTTCCTCAGGCTTTAATGCCTGTTACTGTTGATGAGAACAACAAACCTGTCCTTACCGATACTGCTTATCTGGTTGCACACAGGTTGTGTTCTGAAACGAATGATAAACTCCGTATAGTCCCGATTTGTGGGCCAAAAGGTTCTGCTCCTGTTGAAATAGTCCATGCAATAACGGAAATAACAAAAAGAGATGTCGGAGAATTTAAAGGAGATCCCGGACTTCTGAAAAATATCCATTATATGAACTCACTTGCAGCCCTTTGCTGGTTAAAGAATATGGATTTATTTCTGAACCAACACGTACTTTCGGCTTTAAGCGACAATAAACAAGGATTTGATACCCACGTGCTTTCCTGCTTATCGATGCCTATAACCGTCTTCCTGGGTATTACCGGAAGAGACCAGCTAACCCATATACCGGGCGATCTTTTATTACCCATAGTTGAAATTCCCCAATTTCCCTATTATGAGCGTATTGATTACTGGAAAAAAATGCTGGGAGCGAAAGCAGAGGGTTTAGATGGTATTATTATGGAATGCTCCAGACGTTTCCGTTACGAAAAAGGAACTATTAACGCTATCAGTGATGGACTCAAAGGGTTTTTCGGGCCAATTTCAGAAAAGGATTTTATTGGGGCGTGCAGGGCAGAGCTGGAGTGGGATGTTGGTGAACTGGCTCAAAAGGTTATTCCCCGTTTTGAAGACGAGGAATTGATCCTGCCTCATAACCAGCGCCTGCAATTTCAGGAGATTATCAGGGCGATGAAGTCTCTTACTCAGGTGCATTATGACTGGGGAATGAGTAAGGTGTGGAACGAGAGTGGTATTTCTCTGCTTTTTGCAGGTCCTCCGGGTACCGGTAAAACGATGGCGGCAGAGATTTTAGCGAACAAACTTGACCTGCCAATGTACCGTATCGATTTGTCTCAGGTGGTTAACAAATATATAGGAGAGACGGAGAAGAATCTGAAAAGATTGTTCGATGCTGCGGATGTTTCTGATACGATTCTTTTCTTTGATGAAGCCGATGCCCTCTTTGGACGCAGGACAGAGGTCAAAGATGCGCACGACCGCTATGCCAACCTTGAGATCAGCTATTTGCTGGAACGGATGGAACGGTTTAAGGGATTGGCAATCCTGGCTACCAATCGTAAAAAAGACATTGATGAGGCATTTTTAAGGAGGTTGCGCTATATCCTTGATTTCCCCCTTCCGGATGTTGAACACAGGGAAAAGATATGGCTCCAGGTTATTCCCAAAACAATCGATAGCTCGAAGATCGATTTCCGCTTTCTGGCAAAGCAATTTCAGCTTGCTGGCGGACACATCCGCTCAATTGTTTTCAACGCTTGTTTGCAAAGTACGAACGGTTTGGATGTTTACAAAGATGGCTTTAAAGGCCACTTGACGATGGAAAAGATTATAATCGCTGTAAAGAGGGAGTACGAAAAGTTGAATCGTGCTATAAGCCTTGAGCAGTTTGGTCAATACGCAAAAATTATAGAAAGGATGGAACATGAATAGGACAAACATTCACATTGATCGATTCCACATCCGGCTGAAAGGCATTTCTCCTCAGACTGCTCATTCCTTAGTAAATGGTCTGGGGAATGGATTGCTTGGTCAGCTTGCAAAACAGTCTTATCTTTTGAGGGAAAAGCAACTGGTTCATATCGATACCATGAATATGGGTATCCTCAAAGCAGGACAGGATGGAAATTCAGCAAACGTAAGGGGCTTAATCATTGACAGAACTGCCAGTTGTATCAAAAATCATCTGGGATAAACAGGAAAGAAGAATAGATCTGTAGGGCAACTCTTTACAGGTTGTCCGGGAATTAAGATTTTTAAAATTAGCATACGATATATTGTGTTTGTAAATATGATATGAACAATAAATGGTATCCTTAAAATTCTTAATTACATTCTCGGACAACCTGTTTAGGGTTGCCATCCCCATGCACGTTCACGTGGGGGAGCAAGGCTAAAGCCTTGCCCTACATTGTAAGAAGAGATAAAGGGTGCTGAAGGTCTAATTGAATGTTTAGGAATTTCAAACGTGTTGCCTCCCCCTGAATCCCCATATGCATCAAGCTAAGGATTTTTGTATCCAGGGAGCCCTCATCCCTGGCTAGAAACTTCCAGCCCTTTGGGCCTGTGATGGTTCTTGTGGCTTGTAGTAGCTTGGAGTAGCTTGTTCCCAAACTCTGTTTGGGAACACAATTGCCTGGAAACTCTGTTTCGAGAGTCCATAGTTCTGAGAAATCATACGATCAGATACTTCTCGATTCGGGAAACAGAGTTTCTCGGACATGCATGTTCCCAAACAGAGTTTGGGAACAAGTCGGGTAGCGGCTTGATGCATGTGGGATTAAGGGGTGATCTTCAATATGATTTTTTGATATTCACAAGAGGAGATAGTATGCCATATTTAGTAAGAGGGGCGCTCGTAGAATATGGAAACGACTTTCTGGGACCTCTTTTAAATGCCGTGACTTTTCAATTTAATCCTGAAAGTCTTTCCCGGGCTATCCAAATACCTACCCGTCCAACGGGGGTTGCAAGCCGGGAGGTAGGTCAGACAGGTGAAGTTCCTGTTGAAAAAATTACCTTTACCGCACATTTTAGCGCTGCAGATCAGTTGGATAAAGGTGACAAGGCGGCAAGGGCCTACGGTATTGGTCATCAGTTGGCTGCTTTAGAAAAAATGGTCCATCCAAAAGAGACAGTAAATGGTTTCATGGCAAAGGCCGTTGATGAAATTGGAAAACTATTAAGTAATGTTGCGGGTGTTACCGTAACTCTTCCTATTCCCAGGGAGAATTATCCCCGCACCCTTTTTATGTGGGGACAGATGCGGGTATTGCCGGTAATTATAGAGTCTATGAATATTACCGAGCAGCAGTATGATCAATCTCTCAATCCAATCCAGGCCGAGGTTTCACTCGGTTTGAATGTAATAACGATTAATTCTTATATAGATGATACAGTTGCCCGGGGCGCCCTTACATGGTCGAACCTTGCAAAAGATAAAGCGATAGAGAATCTTGTTAACACGGCAAAACAAGGAATTGATATTATCCCATTCTAGGAGATGTACGATGTTTTTAGAATCGTCGAGATATAATAAAATAAAAACCGTAGACGTTATCCTGAAAGATGGAAGGGTTGTAAAGGCTGTAACGTTAAGAAAACTACCATTCATGCAGGGTAAACATACCATGATAAAAGGAAATGATCGTCTCGACATCATTGCCCGGCGCACGTATAACAACCCTGCGATGTTTTGGCATATTGCAGATGCAAATACCGAGGTACAGGCCAATGATCTTGTTAAAGAGACAGGACGCATGATAAAGATACCGGAGCACTAATGCCAGATATCAGATTCAGAATATTTTTTGATAATAATCCCGCTACCCGCGAGCAGCTAGAAAGAGTAGAAGAGATCACGGTGGAGCAGGAAGTGGATATGGCATGGGAGGCGCGTATCCAGATTCCCGTCTATCTTGATGATAACGGGAATTGGGTGGGAGAGGATGAGCGTTTCATGAGGTCTTTTTCTCGCCTGAGGGTGGAGATCCAGGTTGATACATTGCCTTTTACGCCTCTTATTGACGGACCGGTTGTTACATATGACAATCAAAAGAGTTCAAAACCGGGTGAGAGTATGATCATCATGATTGTTCAGGATGACAGTGTATATTTGAATCGGAGAGAGAGCGTAGTGCGTTTTGAGAATATGTCGGATCATGAAATTGCAATGCAAATATTTCGCAGTATTGAACAGGTAGCATCGTTTGATATTGAAGCTGTTTCCAAACCGCCAGGAACTCTTTCACCTGTCGTAGTTCAACGCAGCACAGAGATGCAGCTACTCAGGTTCCTGGCGAGGCGACAGGGGAAACATGCCTATGTTTTGCCGGGGAGTGAGCCTGGACTGAGTATCGGTTGTTTTAAGGACTTTCCTGCTCAAACAGATGGATTACCTCCTCTTATCTTATTGGGAAAGGATCGTAATATCGAAACGTTTCATATAAAAAATAATGTCCAAAGGCCGGCTACCGTAAGGGCTGCTACAATTAGCATCTGCGATAAGGAGGTAATGAAGGCAACTACTCATTTTAACAAGATCGATCTCCTTGGTGAAGCGGCGCCGTGGCTGGAGAATGAAGCAGATAAAGCCATTCAGATACTTCCTCCTTATCAGGGAGAATCGGTGGACCTTGATCATACCGTAACTGCCGAAGCTGCAAATTTGAGCTATGCCTTCGAGGCGACAGGGAGCATATTAGATCATTTCTATCCGGGTGTATTGCAGCCCTACAGGGTGGTTAGTGTTTTGGGGGGAAATAGCAGGATGAGCGGAAATTATCTGATTAGTAAGGTTACCCATACGTTAACACGGTCTGTGTATTCTCAGTCCTTTACCGTGAGGAGAAATGCACAGTCTGAGCGTTTTGACAGCAGTTTTCTTAAGCTTGCCGAAGGTATGGCTATCAATCTTGTGAGGAGTATTTTCTGATGATGGATCCTGATATGGAAAAACTTGTTGTTGAGCTGACGGAATTTACACGATCCCGCTATTTTGGAAAATACCGTGGTCTTGTCAAGGATGTAAATGACTCGGAAAATATGGGTCGCATCATTGCCCGGGTTCCCGAGGTGTATGGAGATGAAAACTCTCCGTGGGCGTTGCCTGTCGTTCCCTTTGCAGGTAAAAATCATGGCCTGGTTGTGCTTCCGGAAGTGGGTGATGGAGTTTGGATAGAGTTTGAGGCAGGTGACCCATCCCGCCCTGTTTGGACTGGCTGTTGGTGGGGATGTGAAGAAATGCCTGAGCCGGGTGGAACAAAAACAAGGGTTTTGGCAACATCGGGGGGGCATAAGGTCATACTGGATGATGATAAAAAAGAGTTGAGGCTTCTCCATTCCGGAGGTTCAGAGATAACCATGACAGAGAATGAAATTATGCTAAAGATTGGCGCCACTCAGATTATCCTTTCTGCGCATGGAGTAAATATCAATAATGGGGCGTTTGAGGTGAGATAAGAGTAATTCTATTTTCATGGAGAGGAATTTTCATGCTGCAGGGCAACCCTTTAGGGTTGCTAGTCCCGTACACATTCACACGGGGGCGGGCAAGACGAAAGCCTTATCCTACGTTAGGCAGCCTGGTTTTATGTGTAAAAAATTCAAAGTTTTTCATGATGCTGTTAACACATCCCTATCCCTAATTGTAGAGACGCAAAATCTTGCGTCTCTACAGGGGAATGAACCCACCCCCCAACCCCTCCCAAGAGGGGAATAAAAAAATCCCCTCCCGGGAGTGGATTTAGGGGTGGGTAAATCGGCATATGCATTAAGCTAAGAATAGTGTTCCATGAAAAAGGAGGTATCCCCCTGGAGAAAGAGCAATGTATGTCCCTGTTCCCCTCTAATCCCCCCTAACCTCCCTTTAAAAAAGGGGGAAAAGAAGGATAATTTAGAAAAGGGGGGAAAGAAGGATAAGTTTAAAAAAGGGAGGAAAGGATGATTAGTTTAGAAAAGGAGGAAGGATTTCCTCTTGAGAAAAGTTTGTCTGATCAAACATAGCAAACTTTTCCCCATTTTCTCAAGGGAGACTAAGGGAGATTATGCATTTCCCCCTTTTTAAAGGGGGACTAAGGGGGATTATGGGTGGTTTGTTATTCTTCACCGTTTACCTATTACCTATTTTAGCTTGATGCATATGGGTAAAAGGGGTGAGTGAAAAAGAAAAATCGTTAGGTTTTGTCTTTTAAAACCCAACCTAATTTATATTGGGAGTTAACATGCCGGGAAACATCTTGACAATGACAAGTACTGTCATGTGTCCTCATGGAGGCCGGGCGATGCTTATTACTTCCAACAGAAAGGTCTTTGCCAATAATGCGTTTGTCCTGCTGGAAACCGACGTTCATTCTGTAATAGGTTGCCCTTTTTATAGGGGAGATACCTACTCACCCTGTGTACGAATCGAATGGTCTGCAGGAGCAAACAAAGTGGCTGTTCATGAAATACCAGTACTCGTCAAATCAAGTATAGGAAAATGTTTTAACCCTGATGGCACTCTTCAAGGGGTTGCAACTATTATAAATACTCAAAGAAAGGCATCGGCTCAATGACACAAGAATATGGGAAACACCTCTCATTTCCTTTCCGGATAGGAAAAGATGGCCGGACAGCTCAGGTATCATCCCTTGAGGAACATGTACGGGACGAGTTGATCCAATTAATCCTGACCAATCTTGGTGAGCGGCTTTTTCTGCCAGATTTTGGCGGAGGTGTGCGCCGCCTTGTTTTTGAAAATGCCGATGAGACCCTGGGCGCGATGACGAAGGCCATACTTACTCAGGCGATTTCACAATGGCTTGGTCACCGGATAGCATTAGAGGATCTTATCGTTATTGTGGAACATGAAAAGATCGGAGTGGAGATTAAATACCGGATTGCAGGGACTGAAGATACCAGGGTGATGAAATTTGAGCGAAAAGGGGGATAAAAATGGCTATTAAAAACCAGGAGGCCTTACATGAGCGGGCGAATAATCTGGAAGCTCACCATCTTAACGGTTTCAAACTTGTATTGGTAACGTTACACCCGGATCCAAACCCGACTGAGGCGCACCTGGAGGTTCATTTCCATAATAATAATGAGATTGCAAACATTTTAAATGATTTTGCAGCGAATCCAACGGCGGCAAAACAGATCTTTCCCATTTCCGGAGGCCATCGGATTCTTGCTGGTCCAGCCTCTGATCAGGTCAAAGTTGTTGCAATTACCGGAAATCCTGCCGGTACATTTTTAACGCTGACAGTGGCACCGATAGGCGACTATTCAACCTATACCGTAAGCACAAATTATCAGAATATCGATCCTGTTTTTGCTGAAATCGATTTTAAATTTCGCCCCGGATGCTTTCAGCATTGTGCGCCAGACCGGGAACCTGCCCCTGAACCGAAGGTAGACCCTCCCATCGATTATTTGGCAAAAGATTATGATTCATTCCGGCATACCATGATCGCTGCAATGATGGAGCGAGTGCCAGGCTGGGAGCCTACGAGTGAGGCCGATCTGGATCAAGTGCTATTGGAACTGTTCAGCGCTGCGGCAGACGAGTTAAGCGACTACCAGGATAGGGTTATGAATGAGGCGTATCTCGCTACGGTGCGCAAAAGAGTCTCCCTGGCGCGGCATGCCCGATTGATGGATTATCACATCCACCAGGGTAACCAGGCAAGTACGTGGCTGACCTTGAAATTGGACAACGGGCAAGAACTCGACTTACCCAAACCAAATCCAAATCCTGCGGCTAAACCGATAAATCTTAGAGTTTGGGCGGGAGACGATGATATAAACGTTCCTTCTTCTGTCGTCTTTGTAACCCGCACACAACAGCATCTGCACTATTTGCTTAATCAGATGGGCCTGTACACATGGAGCAATTCAATTCCGTCCCTTGCAACCGGAAGTACTATCGCTGATCTAAAGCTTGCCGTAACCGGACAACCACCTGCAGTAATTGTCCAGAATTTGATCCGTTCAGGATTGGTCCGGTATCTTTTAATTCAGGAATGGAAGAATCCGGCAACTGGTGAGAAGCCGGGCAGGGATCCGATAAAAAGGCAACTGCTAAAATTGCTTTCCGGAGACAAAGGAGCTGCGGCAATGCAAGATCCTTTGACCGGAGAATGGTTCGTACGGGTTCGGTGGGAGGAAAGGGACAGGTTGAAAAGTAACTACTGTTTTACGGTGGATTGTCCTGCACCAAAAGGCAAGATCGAAGACATTTCCCTTTTCCATGGAAACTTAGTAGTAGTTTATCACGGTTGGCCTGAGGAAACTATTTTTAAGGAACATGGAGCTACTCTTGCCGGTTCAAATGAATTTTATTATGAAAGGACTGGCGATGCGGATGAGAAGACCGGTAAGAAAAATAATAGGTGGGGCGCCGTCTGTAAGCTGCCGGAAGGACCTCTTGCTTATAAAAATAACTCTCCGGATGGTAAGGCGCCATACGGTGAGATACCGCCGGAATCAACCCTTGAAGTGGCTGTAGAAACACAGGGAGGCGGTATTGACACGTGGAACGAAGTCATTAGTTTGGTTCATAGCGATGAAAACGACGATCACTTTATTGTAGAAACCGATGAAGAGGGAAAAAGCCTGATCCGTTTTGGAAACGGCGCCAATGGCAAAGAGCTACCGGATAAAGCTGTTGTTTACTGCTCTTACCAGATCGGTCAGGGCCTTGACGGTAATATCGGTGCGGATAAAGTGATCAATTTTGATAGGGCGACTTTTCCTGAAATAGTGGAATGCTGGAACCCCTTTGATGTAATAAATGGAAGATCTCCTGAACCTGTGGTAGAAGTCGTTCGCCGTATTCCGGAGGCATATCGATTCCGTCAGCTCCGTGCAGTAACCCTCAAAGATTATGTAGACCGCGCTAAAGAACTCCCAAAAGTCTCGAACGCCTCAGCCAGGTACCTGTGGACCGGAAGCTGGAGAACCGTTCGGATTACGATTGATCCGGCTGGCACGACCGTATTGGACGATGAGTTGCGAAAAGAGATCCAAGTCTATCTGAACGCTGTCAGGCTTATCGGAGAAGACCTGGAGATCCGTCCGCCTCGATTTGTTCCCCTGGAAATACACGTTTTACTCTGCATCCGTCCCGATTATTGGCCTGAGGATATGAAATCCATCCTCGATCAGGAGTTTTCAGACGGCTTTACACCGGATGGACGCATGGCATTCTTCCATCCGGACCTGTGGACGTTTGGACAGGAACTCAGGGAAAGTCAAATCATCGGACGGGCGCAGATGATCGAAGGTGTTGACCATGTGATTGCCGTGGCCGTGAAGCGCTGGAACGAAGCAACTCCAGGTACGCCAGGGGTCATCGAAGTACGATCCAATGAGATCATTCAGGTCAGGAATGACCCTGATCACAGGGAGAAAGGGTTTATTGATTTTACGGTAAAAGGAGGCCGTCAATGACGCCAGATTGCCGCAATGACTGCAAAGAGCCACTGCTCTTTCCGAAAAGGCCAAACAACAGACCTGGTTTGTCCCACATCGATTACCGCATCGGCACCTATTCCGATTTCCGGGAAGCGATTCTGCGAAATTTAAACAAAGACCCGGTTCTCTTTCCCTGGACCCATCGGGGGCCGGATGATCCTGGCATCGCCTTGCTGGAAGGAGCGTCGATTCTGGGCGATATTCTAACCTTTTATCAGGAACTCTATGCCAATGAAGCCTATGTAAGGACCGCCCGGTGGAGGGAGAGTATTGCCGATCTCGTACGATTGCTGGGCTACCGGCTTTCGCCGGGTTTAGGCGGCAGCGCTACCTTCATCTTTGAGGTAAGCGGTGATAAACCGGTAATCATTCCTAAAGGGTTTCCCATGAAGGCACAGTTGGAAGGGCTGGAACAGCCGTCGGAGTTTGAAATTATCAAGGAGTTTATCGCTGTACCGGCGCTAAGTAAATTTTATCTGTACCGGCCATTTTATTATCCGGATATTACGACAGGAACCGCCAAATTTTCAGTTGAAACCTCCGTTCTGAGTAAAGCAGGCATCAAATTGAACAAAAAGGATCGCCTTATGCTTGTGGTTTCTCCTGTGAATCCTCAAACTGTACGACAAACCGTGGTGGTGGGCGATATACAGGAGCGCTTTGAGCGTACCGAGATAACTGTTGAGGGTGGCTGGCAAGGAGGTTTAGCCGGAGATGAGATTACAGCGTACAAGCTTGGCAGTTCATTCAGATACTTCGGATATAATGCACCGCTAACCGTAACGGTTGTGCAGAACGGGATAGCCGTTCAAAATAACGTGTCTTTCAGCGCTCAGGTGGGAGGATTGCGATTATACGCAAAGGCCGGAGCGTACGATCCATTACCAAACTTGACTTCATTCCCGCTGGACAGCGAAGTGAAGGATATCTCTGCAGGCTCAACAATACTGATCAGTCTTCAGCTCAGCGCCGATCCCTCAGGAACTGGCCCGACATACTTCTTTGAGAGAAAAATAACAAAGGTAACCTCAGCCTCTGTAACCAGAGGGGCATTAACCGGAGGCACAACAGTGGTTGAATTGGATAACGAGATTGTCCTAACTCCATTAACACCGTCTTTTCTCTATACCGATATTCGAACCGTAGAATTTCACGAGATTGTTGGAGAAAAATTTACCCTGAAGGCTACCCGCACTCCTGTTGAGCCGGCAGATGGCTCAAGTCTTTACTATTATGGCGATTCTGATTCATATCAAAAACTAGATGGACGGTCCGTCCAGTTTGTTCAAAATAACCAAATGGAGCAGGTGCTGGTGAATAGTAAGAGTGCCAGCGTCAGTTTAGACAACCAGATAACTTTGCGGCCGCTCACATTAAATCCACGCCTACAACTCTTTACTGCCGGGGATTTTCCCTTGAGTAATCCTCGCGTTACCGTCTACGGCAACCTGGGCGTGGCAACCCAGGGAAAAACTGAGAAAGAAACTGTGCTGGGCAATGGCGATAGCCGTCAGCCGTTTCAAACGTTTAAACTTCCGAAGTCGCCTTTAACCTATCTCAATTCTGCTGGTGAGACGCCCCCCGAAGCGCCTGAATTACAGGTTTATGTCAACGATCGCCTCTGGAAGAGAGTGCCGTCTTTTTTCGGCAGGGAGCCAAAGGAGGAAATCTATATTGTTCGTGAAGATGCAGATGGCAATAGTTGGGTGCAGTTTGGCGATGGGAGTACCGGTATGCGGTTGCCCTCAGGTATGAATAATGTGAAAGCCGTTTATCGAACTGGCACGGGGGCGTATGGCGCCCTGAAGGAGGAGACTACGGTACAGGCAGGAGACAAATTAAACCGGCTTGATAAGATTCAACTACCCGGTGTTGTCTCCGGAGGCTCCGGGCCGGAAACCGGCAATAATGCCAGGGAAGCCGCGCCAGGAAAGGTGCAGAGTCTCGGACGGCTTGTTAGTCTTAGGGATTTTGAAAGCGAGACCCTGGCGATCTCGGGTGTTTCAAAAGTATCTGCCGCATGGCAACTGGTGGACAATATCCCGGCCGTTGTGCTGACTGTTTTAATGGAAACGGGACGGGATAAAGAGAAAGACGAGGTCGAACGTATTGTAAACAATTACAATACATGCCGTGGTCCACAGCGGTTTCCGGTTAAAGTTGATCACGGTAAACTGCACTACGTCTATGTTGGCGTTGTGTTTGGTCTTCATCCGGCCTTTCGGGAGGAGCTTGTGAAAAAAGCGATAAAAGAGGCGCTGGGCGTTAACGGTGGGGAAGATACTAGTATTGATAACCCGAAGGGACTTTTCGGGATTCATCAACGTCGGTTTGGACAGAATGAGTACGCCACCAGAATAGCAGGGACGGTTCAAAATGTAGAAGGTGTGGTATGGGCGAAGGTTCTCGTGTTTGGTTCTCTCGGCGAAGCGGATGATCCATCAGAACTTGACCTTCCTTCTGAGTCAAAACAGTTTAACCCGGTTGTTTCTTGTGACAACCTTCACGTCCTGAGTTTATACACAGGACACCTTCAGCTCAGCGTTGCGGCAGCAGAATCTATGAAGGAATGCTGACTGTTGAGTCTCGAATTGCACAGATGAAGGCAAGTAAAACAACAGTGAAGTTGAGGAATTTGAATGTTTTTAGGGGTTGATAAATCATAAGAGAACCCATCCCTTAGTCCCTCCCATCACGGGAGGGAAAAATTTGTAGGTAAGTTGCCGAAGGCTCAATGTATTACGAGGTTTATCGAAATGAAAGAAAAACATGTCTCTCTGTATGAAAGATTACCTGAAATTTACAGAATTAAAGACCAGGAGCAGCAACCTCCGTTTCAGCTCAAAAGCTATTTAGCCCTGGTTGAAAAGACCTTTGGGGCTATTCATGAAAACATCGAGTCCCTCTATCACGATCTCTTTATTGAGACATCATCTGACTGGGTCATTCCCTACATCGGCGATCTGCTGGGCACAAGCCATTTATCAGGCGATCCCTGGACATTAAGAGCCGATGTCGCGGATACGATTGCCCTTCGCAGACGAAAAGGTACGCTGGGCGCTATAGAACTCCTTACCTATAACCTGACTCAGTGGGGCATGCACTGCGTTGAGTTGAGGGAAAATTTGGTCTGGAACCAGCATCTCAATCACCAGCGGCAAGATGAAGGTGGTAAACCGCCGTACGGCCTTCCTTCCGTTACCAGGCACACGGTCATCAGAGGCGGTACCGTGATGCTTCGTGATCCTGCGATGCTGAGTCTGCTCAACACACCATTTGATCCGTTTGCCCATACCGCTGATCTGAAGCCACAGGTGTTCGGCAACATCAGGTACAATCTGCCGAATCTTGCCATCTTTCTCTGGCGTTTGAACGCTTATCGGATTGGTATATCGAAGCCATTACCAAATCCGTTAACAAATGGCATTGTTGATAACAGCCTGGTGGCAACCGGCACGGAGGCAAAGTTTATTACCCAATTTTACATTCATCCTCTGGGAGAACCGGTCAGACTTTTTAATACGTACCGGTTTAATCCGGATATAAGACCGCCCGTTTTGAGTCAAATAGATGAGACGCCAGGCCCTATTCCCACAGTTCGTTTAACTGAGGATTCGGCGGCAGGCGCTCCTGATAAATATGTATCCATCGATATCTACGGCACTACTGGGCCCCTGAATATATCCGATGCCGGTTTTCAATTATACCTGCCTGAACCTGCATTTGCCGGAAATACCTGGACATTGAGAGGGGCAAACTTGTGTGCGTGGGAGACGGGTTTGCAACCCACTCTTAAAAATCGTGAAATTGCCATCGATCCCGTCATTGGCAGAATCGTTATCGGTATTGATACCGATGCCGAGGCGGCTGCGCTCGTTGATCATCTGTTACTGATATATACCTACGGTGCTGTAGGGCCGGTTGGCGCTCATCCGATATCACGCCCTTCTGCGGCAATGGAGTGGAATGGAGAGCCGGTCTTGTTCAGGGAGGTTAATTTCCATCAAAATCCCCATGGGTTAAGGGATTCTCTCAGCAACATTCAGGATTCAACATCTCCCATCGTTATCGAAATCAAGGATAGCATGATACATGAACTGGATGTAAGCGACCCTGCTCTTATTGGAATGCTTCATGAGGACGGCGGCTTTAATCTGCAATTAAACAGATCTCTCATTATTCGCGCCGCAGATGATCATCGGCCGATCATCAGGCTGACACAACCATTACGTTTCCGCCCGACACATGTTAAAGGAACAAACCCTGATGAGCAAAAGCAATTCGACGCCATAATGGCGAACCTTACGGTCCGTCTGGAGGGATTATATATTACCAGAAGCGAAAATTGGGCAGCTACGAATCCTCCGGGAACACCTCTGATTGTGAGGGCAGCTCTTCATCATCTGGAGATTTTCGATTGCACACTTGATCCAGGAGGTTCCAGAGAACTCGATGGCACGCCTGAAGGGAAGCGCGCGCCTATCCATCCTTCAATGAGGATCAGGGAACCGTATGGGTTTGCTAACTCAGCAGAGGAGGAAGCTTTCAACCAAATTCCTGAAATCATACTCCATCGTACCATTACCGGGCCGCTGTTTATTGATACTGGTTATCGCCTTTTCCTTACCGATTCGATCATAGATGCGGGAAGCGGAGTTAATGACGATCCAGCAACCGCAGTGTTTGCTATTTCGGGTGCCGGTGATCCATCGGCCTCATGGGGGCCACCATCACAAGTGAGCGGAATCACGGTCTTTGGTCGTATGAGAGTGGAAGGCATTCATGGCAGAGGCGGAATATGGGTTCATACCCTGGAGGTGTTGGATAATCAGAAGGGATGCATGAAATTCAGCTACTTTTCAGGAAATGGAGATCGTTTGCCACAGAACCATGGATGTGTGAAGGGAACGGAGGCACATCTGAGGTTTGTCAGTGAAGTATTCGGGAATCCGGCTTACGGGCAGCTTGACCATACTACCGACTTTCGTATCCGGGAGAGAGGACCGAATGACGATGCGATGGGTGCTTTCGGTTTTCTCATGGAAGCGCACAAGTGGCGTAATATCCGAATCCGCTACCGTGAATTCATGCCCGTGGGGGTAAGACCGTTATTAATACCGGTAACTTGAAATACTTTTAACAGAGAATATTATTCGGATACAGACGAACACAGATTATCAGGATATTAAACACGGAGAACTAACAGAGCGAATTATGAAAATCTTCTATAAAGTTTATAACAAACCTGGTTGTAGCTTTCCGGAAAAGGTTTATGAGGATGCAATGATGTTAGAATTTAAAAGGGAAAATATTCCAGCGATTCCTCAATATGCAATATCTGTGCTTATCAGTGAAAATCTGTGTCCAAATTAAAAGGAGTATACCATGAAGGGTGATTTTTCAAAATGGCAGTTTGATCCGGAACAAAATTTTAACGGCGTCCTTCATCAGCAGGGCAGAGTACTGCTCGACAGTGACTGGAATGCACAGACCCGCATAACGAATAATTGGCAAGCTACAACAGGTAAGGACATTATAGGCGCAGATATCGCGGCGGTGCCGGCGGATGAACCGGATGGATTTAACGTTACTGCGGCTGAGGTCGATGCTGATAATACAATAAAAATTACCGTAATGCCAGGGAGGGTGTGGGCAGATGGATTATTAGTTTATCTCAAGGGAGAAACGGAGATTTTTCGTGTCGCTCCCTATCTTCAACCACCCATTCAGGATCCATCATTCGACGAATCAACAATAGGCGCAGGTGTCCGTGATGCAGTCATTCTGGAAGTCTGGGAGGAAGCAGTGAATGGTTTTCAAATGCCTGAGATGTTAATCGAACCTGCCCTTGGTGGTCCGGATACCACAGAGAGAGCACACTTAGCAATGGCATTCAGGTTACTGAGACTGGCTGATGGAGAAACCTGCGATAACATCGGTGATAAACTCAAAGATGATTTTTCACAAAAAGGAAAGCTAACGGTTTCGCTGCAACCAACAAGTATAACTCCGGGAGACTGTCCAGCCGTTGAGGGCGGAGGATACACTGGATTTGAACACAACCTGTATCGGATAGAAATTGCTGAGGTAAATAGCGGCTTCCCCGTTATGTTCAAATGGTCTCAGTTCAACGGGGGCCTTGCCGGACGGGGAAAATTTGATGCCGTTACTAATAAAGTCACCATAACGGCCAATCTCCAGGCGATTATAACGTCCGGGTTGACTGAATTCTACCTCGAAGCCGTAGAGCACGACCCGATCTCTCCGGTGACGCCCGGTTTGGGGCATTGGAAGGTTACCTATGGGGCAAGGGTCACACTCAATAGTGACAATCAACTTGATCTGCCCAATACGCCGATGTTTGGTTCCATTCCTGCTTCTTCCGGCTCTGTATTCTTTCGTCTTTGGAACGACATCAGGCCCATTACGGATTTCCCAAAAGTTACAACGCCGGCAGCACCAAATGAATTGAGGGATGGGATCCGTTTGGAATTTGAATCAGTCGCTGGAGCCAACTATGCGCCTGGCGACTACTGGACCTTTTCAGTTCGTGCTGGCGATAGAAAGAATAATGAGATATTACTTGGCAAAGATAGTGGCGGAATAATTACCGGAGAACCGCCAGAGGGTATTCACTACCATCGCGCACCGCTGGCAATATTACATTGGAATGCCAACCGGGACATCACGGCGCCTGATCAGATCGAAGATTGCCGACACATCTTCCAGCCGTTGACGAAGCTTGCTACCTGCTGCACGTATAAGGTTGGCGATGGTAAACACAGTCATGGAGATTTCAACTCCATCCGGGAAGCGATTGATCAGCTTCCGTCCACGGGGGGGGAGATCTGTGTGCTGCCCGGAGAATACACTGAGAATGTCTTGATCAACAATAGGGCACATATCACGATCCGTGGTTGCGGTGAGCGCAGCAAAATCGTCTCCGGGATTCCAGACGAGGAATTTGGTATGGCCAATCCGGTGATCCACATCAGGGATTCACAAGATATCTGTATTGAGTCCCTTGCCGTTGTTGCTCATAATACGGGTGTTGGTATCCTGCTTGAAGGCAGTCCTCCTCCATGGATTGTGATTGGCAATACTACCATTGATGGACCATTGCTGCTGCGCGAAATAACGCTGGCCGATTTACATATCAGTGCTGCAACCCGAAGCGCCATTGAGGCGCACATCGGGCAGTTTATTACAATCCGGGAATGCCATATCGGGATGAGTGATAGTGCAGGCGTCTGGCCAGGAATTTTTTTCGTGGGCGAGGATGGCTTGATTGAGAATAACACGATTCGCGTTAAACCTGCCCGTGAAGAGGTGTCAGGCATTGCGATGAAGGGAATACAGGCTTCCGCAGGACTTGGCGGTTTGCAGCTAGGCGGTACTTCTGAACGCATACGTATTATCAATAACCTGATTCAGGGAGGTATCGGAAACGGTATTACCCTGGGCAGCGTTCAGATAATTGATAAAGCTGGCAGTGATGTTGGCGGATTTATCGGCTGGGTGGTAAATGCAGACGACCCTTGCAGCCCGTGTAAGCCCGGTGATGTTTTTATACCACCACGTGGGACTGAAGATGAAGATGGTACCAGACAGGTTTCGGCGGGTGATTTGTATGAGATATCTGTTGAGCGCAATCGAATCCTAGACATGGGTCTCAACGGCATCGGCGTAGCTGGTTTCTTCAATCTCGATGCAGCCGATGAGTTCATTACTGTGGAACGGCTTACCATTATTGGCAATGAAATACGTCATTGTCTGCAGCGCCCTCTGGCGGACATTCCACCAGCAATGATTAACAGCATGGGCTACGGCGGCATCTCGCTTGCAGATGCGGAGTATCTTGTGATTCATGATAACGTTATTGAGGATAACGGTCCAAATCACCTGGAGCCTGTTTGTGGCATATTTATATTGCACGGCGAGGGGATTGACATTTCCCGCAATCGCATTTTGAATAATGGTATTAAAACAAACCAACCGGCAAATTCAGCTAAGGTTGGACGGCGCGGGGGAATCAATATCGCCTTTGGCGTGGCTCCCGTTGTGCAGGTTACTATTCGTGAACAACCATATCCGGTCCAGGATGGTATGCCGGCCGTTAAGGTGCATGACAATATTGTCAGCGTGCCATTGGGTCAGGCGCTTTCCCTGACCGCTTTGGGACCAGTGTCTGTTATAGGGAATCAGTTCACCAGCCGTGGCATGATTTCGCAACGCAATCAACCATCGCCGACGTCCTTCGCTTCTACGATAGCGATTATGAATCTGGGGGTTTCAAATGAGCTTCACTGGCAACTCCTGGCGTTTAACGCATTGCGCGCGGGCCATGTGAAACCTGGCGCCAGCGCTACTGTTAGCGGCAATACGGTATTTATTCCGCAGCCAGGCCTTGATGATCTCCGCTTCGGTCAATACCTGGCTAATGGTAATGTGTTGTTTAATAATAATCAGTGCGTACTGGATCTGTTGGAGACAGGCCAAAGCTTGTCATTGTCTTCTATAGTAATAGTAAGCCTTGATGACATTGGATTTCACAATAACCAGTGCGACTGCAGCTTACTCGATGACCTTGTGTTATCTCAGGTCTTCCTTTTTGGTCTGTCGGTGCGCATGAGCGACAACCGGCTGAAAGAGGGTATTTTCAATACGCTGTATTCGGCCACAACCTTTGGGTACATGAATGCCACCACGAACAACCAGACAACTCATTGCATAATCGTTTCAGGCCTGTCGAATCTTAAAGTAGATACTGGCAACAAAGTCTTTCTGCAAATCTTTGGAAAGGATGATTACTGTAATCCATTTGCACTGATAAGGGATTCAGTCAATTCCTTTGGACAGCCGATGATTGTTACATAATAATAAGTACATTTTTATTCAGGAGGGAACAGTGGTATCATCAAGAAAAGAGAGAAGCATTCCATTAAACACTATTTCTGAGACGCTGGAAAAAGGTATTTCGGGAACTGACGCCGAACGCAAGATAGGGATTGAAGGACTCATGAGAGTACGGGGCGCCAAAGCAACCCGCCTTGAGAGGGAAAAATTGCGCCTGAGCAAGAAATTGGGAGCCAATCACCCGCGCGTAATGGAGCTTACAAATACCATAGAAGTAAACCGTGGTCTTATCCGGGACCTGGAAGTGCAACGTGACCATGCCGGGACAGAAATTCCGGGGGTAGACGAAAATACCTGGATTTTGCATGGTTTTGTGCGTGATAAGAACTTCAAGGGTATACCGAATCTTACCGTTGCACTCTATGATCAACAGGGTAAATGGGTCGGGCAGTTAGGTTATGCATGTACTAATAAAACAGGTTATTTCAAGCTGAGCTACAGCAATATGAGGGATGATAGAGAAAAGCCGTGGTTCACAGCGCTTACTGGTAAAGCGAGACAATGTCCCCAGGTATTTATCCGTATTTCTGATCAGAAAGGGATGCTTCTCTATACTGATAAACAGTCCTTGACTCCTGAGCCAGGGCGGGTTGATTATCGCGAGATACTCCTTGGTAATGAGGTAGATGCGTGTAAACCCCCTGAGGGTACGATGCGGCCAAAACCAGGAACAGAAAAACCCACTACGAAGCCTTCATCTCAGAAAGAAGATCAAGGCACAACTGAAAAACCTGGAAAATGATCCAGGAAATCTGATCAGGGATAATGAAATTGTATATGAGGGAGAAAAGTATTTTATGTCTTTAGCCCTTGGCCAAAAGCGATCTCCGGATAACATACGCAAACAAGAGCGTGACATTATGCACGGCGCCTCAAAGCATTCTCAGGCCATTTACCATACTTTTCCGGTATCAGTCATTCAACGCAAACCAAGCTGTCCCTGCGGTGGGGGGTGCCCTCGTTGCAAGAACACTCTCACCATTCAACCTAAACTCAAGATCAATGAACCAGGGGACACGCATGAGCAGGAAGCGGACAGAGTGGCCGAGCAAGTGATGCGTATGCCTGCAAATACAAGTGCCAGCGGTCAGTTGTCAGGAGTTAGGAAAGAGGATAAACATATTCAAAATCGGATTGCCGATCTGGTAATGGCAACGACGGCGCAAACCGTCGTTAGCGGGGCATCATCGCGCATCCAGCGCTTCGTGAGGCAATCGACTGGGCAGACAGACGCAGCGCCCGCCAGTGTAAACCAAGCCCTTGCCAGCCCTGGCAGGCCGCTGGAGCCGATGCTGCGGCAGGACATGGAGCAGCGCTTCGGCTCTGACTTTTCCAGAGTGCGGGTGCACACCGGTGCGGTGGCTGAGCAGTCAGCACGGGACGTGAACGCGCATGCCTACACCGTGGGAAACAGCATAGTGTTCGGTGCGGGTCGGTTTGCTTCGGGGACACACGAGGGGCGGCGATTGATTGCGCACGAATTGACTCATGTACGGCAGCAATCAATCGGGCAGACCACCAAAGAAGTTGTTCAACGGAGCCCGGATGAAGACGACTGGAGTTCCGTCGAGGCTGCATTGGTGTCCTTCGCCCGCCCCGGCGACGGTCCAAGACTTGTCTTTTGGGCCAGGCACAACCGCAAACCCCCTGCTAACGCTGGCGAAATCGCTGCGATAGTCAGCGATTTTTACAAAGCAATGGAAGCGAACCGGGAGAAGGTGCTGGAAGAATATGATCAGGCACAGCTAAAAAAAGACAGGAGTGAGCTTGAGAAGCGGCGAAAGGCGGCACGCGCCGCGGAAGACCTTGCAGCAGAAACCAAACCTGTGCTCGGGCAAAAGCAACGTGAACAGGAGCGGGTACAGAATAGACGTCGGCTCTATACAGCGATCCAGAAAGCGTGGGAAGAGCGCCGGAGATATGCAGACGCAGAGTTGCTAAACCAGGCAAAGTCTCTCGTCGCTCATCGGATTTCACTCCCAAAAGCATTACGCCACGGTCTGCACTGGAAATCTGACCAGCAGCGTTGGGTCTTTATTTATTATTACTATCGTGAATCCATCAAGGTCCGTCCGGAATCTTTCGAGAATCCATCTGCTGACGACACTGAACTGCTGCAGTATGCGGTTCTGGCAGAAGAAGACTATCTGGAAACGTCCGCAAAGGAGGCTGAGGCGTCCGAGCTCGCTCGATATCGCGAAGGAATACCCAGAGCGGCACGGACCAGGCAGATCAAAAAGCTGGCGGCGACCCGGCCGATGAACCCGCTGGAGGATTTTGAACCCGGTATACACGACTACGCTCCTTATCAGGGGCAGCCGCAATCGGTTGATGTCGATATCGTCGGCCTGGACCATGATGCTGAAAACGTTATAGTTAAATACTCCGGCGGTAAGGTCTTGCATATTCCCCTGAACAGGGGCTTGTTCTTTTACAACAAACCGCTCGATCCGACAAAAGTATTAAGAATCTTTACCCGGCGCCACAAGAAAACGCAACGTTTAATTCCATTCGTTATCTATGAAAACACCCTCGGCATAGACTTAGATGTGCTGTCAGAAGAGGAGTTGGCTCTGCTGGGCTTGCCACGATTTGATCCGGTACTGACTCCAGTCATTATTCAAGTCTTTTCACCCGAATTTGGGATGCAAAAGCTTTCGGTGGCAAACCTTAAGCTTGCCTCGCTTCACGCTGGCGGACTCGGGCTTAGGCAGCTTGGAGTTCCACTTGCTTCGGGTGCGGTGGGGACCGGATACACACTCATCACGGGCACAGTGAGGACGGGGAGCGCTCTCACTACGGCTGCGGCAAGGCAAGTATCGGCTACTGTGAACGCCTATGGGTATTCGTGGGCCGCAGCCAGCCATTTGGGCAAAACAGCCTACACTTACTACCTCAGCAATGCGATCCGAATCAATACGGCCAGCCTCATGGTAACCGATATAGCGCTTACCCTGGCCGGCCAAGACACGGGCCCGATTTCCCCTGGCGACCAGGTCAGCATGGTGGTGGCTGACGTTAAAGCCGGAGCGAAAACCGCCAGGGATTATTGGAAACTTCTCGAAGGCGAGGTGCAAGAGGTTAACCTCACCAGTAAGCAGGCCATCGTTCACATCACTAAACTTCGCGATATCGCAGAAAAAACGGCTAAAGTCGAATACGACCTTGGCAAGAAGCTGGTGTGGCATCGTCAGCTTGAGGGAACGTCCAAGGCGGCTCAAGGAATGGAGGAGGCGGCGATCAAGACGGGCAAGCTGGCCGCTTACACCCTTGAGCATGGCGGACATGCTTGGCCAATTCTCAAGGATGGACGTATCCTTCGTTGTTCGAGGTGGTGCACACCCTCATCGGTCGAGGAGGCTTTCGGGGAGCTGATCAAGAGTCACCCGCATCTCACCGATGAAATGACCAAACTCAAGAAATTGAAAGGGAAGGCAGCAGCGGAATCGGCGACGAAGCTGGGGAATCGTTTGGATCAAATCCGCAAGGGGGAAGAGATGCCACTCGATGATCTGAAGAAACTTCTAGGCAAGCCTGGGTATGCCAAAGGCACGCAGACGGGTAACGATCTTCACTTTGTACTTTATCGGAGGGAAGGTGGCAAGCTTGGGTTTAAGGAATGGAAACGTATGGTGACGAAACGTGATTTACCGCCAGCTAAACTCAGTGAGCACGATGCGGGTATGGTTGTGAAAAACAAGTTCCCATCACCTGACTGGGAATATCATCCTCTCTATCTCCAAGGGCAACCAGCCAAAAAAACCGGAGGGAAGAACCCACTCGGTTCAAGTGAGCCAGAATGGTACAGCAAAGCGTTGAATGCAGCTGTAGAAGTTAAGAGAAAGGATTTTATCGCGAGGTTGGATTCTGTAGACTGGAATGCGATCACGAGGCAGTTGGAGCAGCGTATTCATGCCATGCCGCCCGGCACGAAGAATTGGATCGTGTTTGATATTAGAGGACAGCCTGTTAGTTTAGCAGAAGTATCTATATTTCCTAAGTTATCTCCGAAATGGAATGAGATCCTTTTCCTGACAGACCGGGGTCCGTTGAAAATCGTTGGTGGGAAAGCAATCCCGTTTCCATAAACCAGTGTAACAATAAGAGATCAGGCCCCATTATACGTAGTCATGATACAATATTTAGCTTGATTGTAGAGGAATTTTCATTGTATGTAAGCGGTTTTCAGGGTGGCACAGACAAATGATCCTTACAGGGACATGCCCCCGTTCAAGGCGTACGGGGACATGGTTTGTCCGCGTTGTGTTTGTCATTGCGAGGGTAGTGTCCGAAGCAATCTCTTGAATAGTTGAGAAAAGATTGCTTCGGGAAAAAACCCCTCGCAATGACAAATACTCTACGTGAAAAGGGTGAAAAGGGGTCAAACCTTGATTTGTGATTATATATGGTTGGCTTTTGGCCAAGCTAAAAGGGTTTTATATCGCACCTTGAATCTTCAGTCTATCAGCCAATTAATCGTATTTTTCTCTATATTTCCGATTTCCAATCTAGAATATTTTTGCTATCATGTCCCTTAAGTGTTGGCTGATTCGCCCTGATTACTTGTAAAATAAATATATGAAGGTGTTAAAGTATCTTGCAAAAAATATTTTGATATTTTTTGCAAAAATTGTAGCGCCGATTCCTTGTGATCGGCATTTTGGTGGGGGATAAACCACCCACGCTCCATATTCCGACTCGTTCGGGTTAGGTATTTGTTTTGTATAAATCAAATATGAGGTAATTATTATATCACAAAGAATTGAAGACATCGTGGACAATATTTTGAAACTTCTGCTTTATGGAAAAATTGACAGTAACATGCGGAAACCCGGTTATTGGGAGTTCAGAATTGACTGAATTTTCCTTGCCTAGCGGAAGAAATTGGGATGGTTGATTTCGTGTAGGTGAATCCATTAAATGGAACTCATGAAGTGCCTCAGTCAGGAGAATAAGCTATGCAGCAGTTATCTGATATATTATTTGATGATCTGAGATCAAATAAAACGAAGATGAACCGTCTTTTCGGAGCAGGTCTCCTGTTTGCTCTAATTGCCCATTTCTATGTAGTGGAGCCTTATTTTGAATATAAAAAGCAAGAGCCTAGATTAAAAAAATCATTAGACAATAAGAAAATAAAATTTGATCAATTATCAGGTCAGTCTGAACACATTACAAAACTAAGCCAGGATATCAAGACAAATCAGGCTAATATTAAAGACAAGATAAAGAATTTTCCCCAACATCTGAGAGGGATATTGTCAGATATTTGGAAGGTCTTTCTTTCTGAGTCATCTCCTGACACCTCTAACCGATCAACACACACCCAGCCTCTGGCGCCTGTACAACAATCAACTAATATCCAGGGAACTGCCAAAGAAAGAGAAAAACTGGAAAATGATTCGAATATGCCCTTTCCTGTTCAGCAATCAATGCAAATTCAGCAGTCCAGCTTTATAAAAATCGGGGATTTTTTCTTACCGTCTGATATTACTACATTTAATGATGGTGTACATTGGTATATTGAGACATGGTTTAATAATTTGCTCAATGAAATTAGGGAAGGAATCGAGGAACCAATCAAGCAGGCAAAAATAACATCAGATATGGTTGGAAATATTGATCTGCAAGATATAACCAAACAAGGAATTGAAAATATTCAAAAGTATATAGATAGAGTCGAAAAAGAAAACCCGAATTTTTGGCGGAGTTATTCGGGGCCAAGGGGTAAGTTAGATGTAGCGCAAGAGCTTCAAAATGAAGTAAAAAAGTCATTTGGATCGCTGGAGGAGAAGGTTTATATCCTCGTTGAAAGGCTAAAAGAAGCTGTAAAAGTGCAAAAAGAAGAATTGGATAAGATAAATAACGATATGGCGAAATTGCAAGATAGCAAGAAAGAACTAGACTCAAGACTTAGTTTGTTAGAATCGCCGTTTGGCCGGATTCCTGCGGATCTTCCAGATCTCATCAAGTTATTTCCTGTTCTTATGGCAGGCTTGATTGTGACTGTTACGGTTACTCTTCAAAAGAGCAAGAGTTTATATTCAGTACTTTGGGAGGAATATAAAAAGAATACTAGCAAGGTTGATTTAAAATTATTTCAGAGACAGGCAGATTGCTGGTATCTGCCACCTTACCCGAGCCTTTTTCATCCTATAGTATTAGTAATTCTCATCGCTATCATTATAGGCATTTTCGTTCGTGCTTGTTTCCTTGTCATCTCAGAACCTGAATTATTTACTTCATTGACTGGCGAAGCCCAGTCTTTCAGAAAGAATCTATTTATAGATACCTATATAGCCGGAGCCTTGGCTATCCTTGGTTGCTTATGGTTTATTGGGAAGATATTTAAGAGGTAATTGCTTACCGTATGGGAGCGAAAAGAGCACAACTGAAAATGATTATAACAACCATGTATGAACGATGCAGATCAAATTAAGGAGGAGCCTTTTTAGTCACTCCGGAAAGATATAAACCCTAAGGAAAGAAATACTATCAGGAAGGACTAAATGAGGGAACAATAATCAGGAGTGTTTCTCTGTAAGTTGTCTATAGATTTATAAAATCTCATGAGTAAAAGGAGTGATCGTATGTCCTTAGCCATTGCCAAAAAACTATCTCCGGGTACGGTATACAAAAAAAGGCATGATGGTGTGCATAGTGATTTGAACAGATTACCTATCAGCCACCGCAATCTTCAGGTCTCAACCATACAATGCAAGTCGAACTGTCCTTGCGGTGGAGGGTGTCCGCGTTGCAAGAACAATCACATGATCCAGGCTAAACTCAAGATCAACGAGCCTGGAGATACATACGAGCAGGAAGCGGACCGAATAGCGGAGACTGTGGTTGAATCCAAAACCTCTCCCCTGTTACAGCGAAAGTGTGCCTGTGCAAAGGGTACACCATGCCCTGAGTGTGAGGAAGAGAAAAAAGCGCTGATTCAGCGCAAGACCGCACAGGCTTCTGACATAACGGGTACATCCTTTCCCGATAATTTTCTTCAGAATCCTGGTTCGGGGCAGCCATTAGACCCGATTAATCGCGCCTTTTTTGAACACCACTTTGGCTATGACTTCAGTCATGTCCGTATCCACACTAACAATCAGGCCTCTGAATCAGCGCGAGCGGTGAACGCGCTGGCCTATACCGTTGGGCAGGATGTGGTCTTTGGCATGGGACAGTATGCACCGGCTACCAAGGCCGGAAAGAAGCTGCTGGGCCATGAGCTGGCGCACGTCGTGCAGCAAGGAGGGAAGTCGTTTGAGATCAACAATGCGCACGCCGCCAAGTGTGTGCAGCGGGCAGTAATCGGGGAAGTCACTGCAACCGGCGCCGGGACCAAAGAGTCTGAAGACCTGTGTGCGGGTTGGTTTAGTGATCATGAAAGTACGAGTAAGCGGGCGGCGGAATATTATGTCAGAACCGAGTTGCAGGGGGATCGTGGTGTTGTTGAGAAAATAGAATGCGATCTCTTCAATCCCGACACCGGAGCGTTTGCGTGCACAGTGCATTTCACCGATGGCACTCCAATCAGGGTCATCGTGCGCAGAGACGCGATCATCGTTGGTGTTTATCCGCTTCAGACCATGCACCCGCCACCCGACAGGCCGTTGTGCTGGTACGACTACAAGTGCCCGGGGCCTGATCGCGATTTGGTTCTGACCAAACGCAAGTGTCAGACATCGAAACCCGCGCAAGGTGCACCATCCCAGAAAGTGTACGGACCGGAACCGTGAGCACATTTTCTAACTCCACGTGAATCCACCATTGCATCGTAATGACATTGTGTGGTAGGGTAAACCCCATATGCATCAAGCTAAGGATTTCTGTGTTCATGAGCTTCATGAGTAACTCGTTCCCAAACTCTGTGTTTGGGAACGCAATTGCCTCGAAACTCTGTTTCGAGTAAGAATAGGTCTCAACCCTGTCCCTTCTGAGGAATCATACGATCAGGTACTTCTGAGTTCGGGAAACAGAGTTTCCCGTACAAGTATGTTCCCAAACAGAGTTTGGGAACAAGCCAATAAGCTACTAAAGCTTAGCTTGATGCATATGGGGGATTAGGGGGGAATATGGACATACATTGCTCTTTTCCCAAAGGGATACCTCTTTTTTATGGAACACTATTCTTCGCTTGATTGCAGAGGAATTTTCATTGTATGTAAGCGGTTTTCGGGGTGGCACGGACAAACGATCCCTACAGGGACATGGTTTGTCCGTGTAGGGTTTAACTTGTCATTGCGAGGGTAGTGTCCGAAGCAATCTCTTGAATAGTTGAGAAAAGATTGCTTCGGGAAAAAACCCCTCGCAATGACACAGATGAATACGAATGAAAAACGTGTTGAAGAGATTGTTTTCTTCGTGTAAACTCATGTTCATGAGTAGCTCGTTATATTTTGCCAATGTATAAAATGGTATGGAAAGGAGAAAAGCGTTGTATGTCTTTAACCCTTGCCAAAAAGCCATCTCTGGATAATGTTTGTAAACAAAAATATGGTATTATACGGGGCGCCTCGAAGCATCATCAATCTATTCTCAATACTTTGCCTGCATCAGTCACACAACGCAAACCGGGTTGTCCCTGCGGCGGAGGTTGTCCGCGCTGCAAGAACAATCTCGCTGTCCGGCCTAAGCTTAAGATTAATGAACCAGGGGATACCTATGAGCAGGAAGTGAGCCGGATAGCTGAACGGACGATACGGATGCCGGACAATACAGCCGTATCAGACAAAAGACTCCTGGCTCATGAGTTAGTACCTGTGGTGCAGCAGAGGAATGGAACGGCAATACAAAGGGAAAAGGATCCGAAAGAGCCTGAGATCGATGAAACAAGATCCTATTCACCGGGCAAAATGGCCGAACGATACCGGGAACTTCCGCCGACGGATCGCGCTGAAATAGATAAAGAGGCAAACAGAATCTTCACAGAACAGACGGGGATTACCCGTAAGCTGGATCCTGAAGATCCGGCTGACAGCCCGTTGATAGGGAAATGGCTGCGTATACGGGATACTGTGGTGGCAAACTATCATTCGAGCCTGGAGTTCCTGGCATTGCGCAGGTATCCGGGCTGTTGGGCAGGGCAGAATTTTTATCTCGATCTTGCCCAATCCAGGGCTCCCCGGTGGGTTTACCATACGATCCGTGATCTGGAAGATCTCCTCCGCCCTCAGGAAACTATTACCATAGCTGAAAGTACTCTCAATCGGTTCTTTAAGCATCCTGCCGGTGCTAAGGGTGCTATAGGTGGACGGCATAAGCCCGAACTGATTCAGAAGATCATTGATAGATTAAGGAAAATGGCAAAGGCGCTGGACAACCCGAAATTATTCCGATGTGTTTCACGGAAAAAATGCGGTGAAGAGAATGCCGATAAAGATCCGAACGCATTCGCATATGCGGGGGCAGGCACGATAATTTCAATATGCCCCACTTTCTTCAATCAATCATTGACTGAACAGATAAGTACACTCATTCATGAGTCGGCCCACCATATCGGGTTAATGAAAAATGTAATCGCCAGGGATGCAGTTATAAAACTGAGTCTAAGTCAGGCTCTCACCAACGCTGAATCGTATGCGCTCCTGGTGATTGAAAATTTTGAAGGTCCGCCTTTGCCGCCATCTCCTGAACCTCCGGCACCGCTTACAGAAAAGTGGAGTCTGGCTTATATGTCCTCGGAAGTGTATTTCAGCGAGCCCGTAAAGGGTCTTTTCTACGAGGGCAAGGGCCGTCGGAAATACTTATCGGATACAAATCCCATCTTTGCAGCCCCGCTCTTTGAAAACAAGCCAATCCGTTTTGCTGGTCAGATCCGATTCTATGTCGATACGGAAGATATGCCGCTGCCTCCCACCGAGGCGATACCCAAGACCTCTGTTCAAATCCTCTTTACCGATGAAAAGGATCTGACGAGTGGAAGATACGTGCATAACGATCCAAAGCCGGAATACAGGGAACCCGGGCTTCCGCTTCTCGTATCGTTTTCTCCAGATTTTGATTTTACCGAAACGAAAAATGGTAAATTGAGATTTACCTTCTGGCTGAGTGGGATGGATCTTTACGCCCTATACGATGATACGGTGTATGTTAAACCAAATAGCAAGAGTGAATTTTAAGGAGGTGTTGAGAAATTGGATAGAGAAATGAAGGCGCTGATTTTAGGATGGATAGTTGTATTTTTATTTTGTAACGTTGCCTCGGCAGGCGCTCTGTATGGAAGGATAATCCAGGAGAACGGAAAACCTCTGGCCAAAACCAAGGTAACGATCGAGAGTAAAGAACTCATAACAAATGAATTTGGAGGTTATAGAGTTGGGCTGGCAGACGGAGAATATGAGCTAAACGTGGAAATACATGGTACGTCCTTCTCTTCTGAGCGCATAAAAATTTTCTCCCCTGAAACAGAGCAGAATTGGAGAATAGATCATAAAGGAAACAGATTGATAAAAATACGGTAAAGAGACGACATAATGGAGAAGAAAAATAAATCAATCACTTGGGTAGACGCTGTAGCTAAAATCTTGCCTGGTATTGGCGCCATTATAGCAGGTGTTTTTATTCCCCTGGTAATTCACATCAATGCGGAAAGGAACAGGAGTAACCAACTCTATGCAGAGATTGTAAGCAAGAGAGAGGTGGCCGATAGCGAGCTAAGGGCAAGAATGTTCGAAAACCTTATTACTGTTTTTTCTGGCAACTCTTCACATCAAAAATCAAACGGTGAAAAAATTAACTTACTCCATCTTTTGGCCTTAAATTTTCATGAGTCTTTTAATCTTAAACCGCTATTTGAAGGATTAGAATCTGAACTTAGTGATAAGGAAAGGGAGAGGTTAAGAGGTATTGCTAAAGAGATAGGGAAAAAGCAGGAAGCAATGCTCTCGCAGATACAAGAGGGAATGTTCTTTGTGAAGACTTTATACGAAGGTACTGAATACGGAATAATGGTACCTCCGGAAACAGAGGCGGCTTACAGAGGTCATCGCCTGGGTATCGAGGTTACCGAGATTAGCGAAAATAATGATTATGCAAAGCTTCATGTGTGGGATATACCGGATATAGTACAAGAAAACGCTCATATAGGAAAAATTGCTGATGTTGAATTTAGTTTGAGCGATTATGATATGCCATTTGTTGATAATACAAAACTCTTTAATAATGCCCGGTTTGCCATTACTTTACATAAGATTGCTGTCGATGAAAAGGGGAAGAAGGCGGTTACTATAGATATTATCTTCTTCCCTGAAACCTATATGAATAGCAGGGACAGGCCATATTTAGACGAGATGTTAGAGCAATTAAGGAAGAGGACAAAAGGGATGTAGCTAACACGTGATGTTGTCATCCACCGGAAGCTATAGATAACTTAAGGAGAAATGTTCCATTGTTATTCTTTCCCTATGTACGTTACATTAGGTTGGGTTTTAAAAGATAAAACCCAACGACTTTTTCTTTTTACCCACCCCTCAATCCCATATGCATCAAGCTAAGCATTGATATAGGTAAAACACCAAAACTTCCTCTCTAACAAGAAGGGATCAAGGGGTGTGGAGATGGAGGAAATACCATACACATCCCTTAATCCCCCTTGGTCCCCCTTTAGAAAAGGGGGAAAATAGAGAAATTCCCCTTTTCTAAAGGGGGAAACAGGGGGATTAGAGAGGAAAAATGGACACACAGCCTCTTTTCTTAGAGAATAATACTCTTAGCTTGAAATTGTCTTATTTATATTTCTCTATAAATTTGTTACACTTTAGATTCATTGTCATTTATGAATTGATTGTTGAAATATTTAACTTTAGTCATAAAATCTAAACGATTCAATGCCAGAGAATTTTTGAAAATGAGTGTATTCCAATCTATTAAAGGAAAATTCCTTACCTTCGTGCTCTGTATTTCCCTCATACCTTTTATCATAGTCACAACCCTATATTACCTTCATGCAAGAAATATCCTGAAATATAAAACTTTAGAGGAATTGAGAACGATTGCAGAGGCAAAAAGACTCAATGTAGTATCTTTAATGGAGAAATTAAAGATACGTACCGTGGATTTCAGTTCTGATGGGTTTATAAGAAATACTTGTGAGACAATTATCAGGATTGAAGATTCTCAACAGGATGGAGAAATAAAAAGATTAAACCGCTATCTTTTAAAACATAAAATACCAATATATCAACATCTGAAAGCGATAATTATTACTGATACGTATGGAAAGGTTATCTCATCTACTCAGGAAAATTTGGTTGGAGATACTATTTCTCATGATGGCATATATTTAAAAGTAGCGGGTAAGGATTTTGGTGAGGTATATGTTTCCCAGCCACGATACTATCCTTATCTTAATGCGAATTGCATATCTGTTTCTGCTTCAGTTATTTCTATCCATGACGCCCATTCACTTGGTGTTATTATTAATGTCTATTCTCTTTCAGCCCTCAATGAGATTACAGCCGACCGTACCGGAATGGGAAAGACGGGCGAAGTGTATTTAATTAACAAAGATAAAATTATGCTTACAGAGTCAAGATTTATCGATAATGCACCATTGAAACAGGTAGTGGATACAGAGCCAGTTCGCAGGATTATCGAGGATGGTAAAGAAGTGGTTGGTGTGTATAAAGATTATAGAGGTAGGTTTGTTGTTGGTGCCTTAATGAGTATACCTGATTATGATTGGATACTTTTCTCAGAGATAGATAAAGCTGAAATCTTTGGGCCATTAAGGGGATTAGGATCTATTGCATTAATATTAGGCATAAGTAGTTTTTGTGTAATAACGAGTATGGGCATTATCTTTGTCGTCTCAATAGTAAAGCCTATCAATAAATTAATCTATGTTACAAAAAGATTTGCAAGAGGTGATTTGGATTATCGGGTAGAGGTAATTGGCAAGGATGAAGTTGGCGAGTTAGCCAATAGCTTTAATATTATGGCTGAGGGGCTTGCAAGGGAAATTGCAGGGCATAAGAGTGCAGAGGAAGCGCTGAAGGAGTCAGAGCAAAAATTTAGGGCCATTTTTGATAATGCGACAGATGGGATACTTTTAGCAGATATTGAGACAAGACAATTCTTTCTTGGTAATAAAGCGATTTGTCACATATTGGGTTACAGTCATGACGAGATCAGGGATTTAAAAGTTATAGACATCCATCCCGGGAAGGACCTCCCTTCTGTTATAGAAAAGTTTGAAAAACAAATAAAAGGGGAGATTGTATTAGCCGAGGATATCCCCGTAAAAAGAAAGGATGGCAGCGTTTTTTATGCTGACATTAGTTCCGCTAATATAATCCTTGGTGGAAAAGCATATCTCATAGGGATTTTTAGAGATATTACTGAGCGCAAACGTATAGAGGATGAATTAAAGGAATTTAATAAGATTCTTGAACAGCATGTAGCAGAAAGGACATCGGCGCTAAAAAAGGTAAATGAAGAATTGCAAAGAGAAATTACTGAGCATAAGCGGGCTGAGGAAATGTTACAGAAAAGCAATGCCAGTCTTGCCAATGCACAAAGAATTGCACATCTGGGAAATTTTGAATGGGATGTTGTAAAAAACAAAGTGTTTGGATCTGATGAATTCTATCGCATCTGTGGCTTGACACCTCAGACACTACAAGAATTTGCCGGAACATATGAATCATTCATAAATTTTGTTCATCCCGATGATAAAGAATTTGTGGAAAAGACTGTTTATGAAGCTTTGCATGAGAAAAAGCCTTTCAATATTGACTTCCGTATCATTTTGGAAAGTGATACTGAGCGTATTGTTCATGTACAGGCCGAGGTTATTTTTGATACTACGGGAAAAGCGATCCAAATAAATGGAACAGCGCAAGACATTACAGAGCTCAAGCGGTTAGAGGAAGAACTTCGCAAGATATCAAATGCCGTTGAACAAAGTGCAAGTCTTATTGTAATTACCGATAACAAGGGCAACATCGAGTATGTAAACCCTAAATTTACTCAAATGACAGGTTATGCCCTTAAGGAAGTCATGGGAAAGAACCCACGTATTTTAAAATCCGGCAAAACGCTTCCTGGAGAATACAAACGGTTATGGACCACGATTACCTCCGGTGGTGAATGGCGGGGAGAATTTATGAACAAGGGAAAGAATGGTGAACTCTATTGTGAACTTGCATCCATTTCTCCCGTTAAAAACTCGAAAGGTATCATTACCCATTTCGTTGCTGTTAAGGAAGATATTACCGAACGGAAACGGATGGAAGAAGAATTAAGGATACTGAACAGATCCCTGGAGCAACGCGTAGCCGAACGAACGGCAGGGCTAAAGAAAGCATGTCATAAGTTACACTTAGAAGTTTTGGAACGTAAACAAGCAGAAAGCTCTTTGCGGAAAAGCGAAGCCAGACTTGCTAACGCTCAACGAATTGCCCATTTAGGAAATTGGGAATGGAATATCGTGAAAAACGAATTATGGTGGTCTGACGAGATATACCGTATCTTCGGTTTGATTCCACAGACATTCGGTGTGACATACGAAGCATTTTTGGATTCTGTTCATCCCGACGACCGGGAATTGGTAAAAAGATCTGTTAACGAGGCTTTATATCAGAAAAAGCCATACCGTATTGATCATCGTATCATTTTACCAGGCGGCTCTATGCGTATCGTACACGAAGAGGCAGAAGTAATTTTTGATGATACTGGCAGGGCAATTCAGATGAATGGGACGGTCCATGATATTACAGAACGTAAACAGGCAGAAGAGACATTGCGGATGAGTGAGCATAAATATCGATTGCTTCTTGAGAATCTTCCCCAAAGGATATTTTATAAAGATAAGAATTCAATATATATGTCCTGTAATGAAAATTTAGCCAGGGATTTACGTATCAAACCAGATGAAATCACCGGGAAGACGGATTATGACTTTTACCCTAAAGAGCTTGCTGAAAAATACCGGGCAAGTGATAAGAGGGTTATTGAATCAGGGCAAACGAAGGATAGAGAAGAGGAATATATCAAAGATGGACAGGAAATGATTATTCATATCGTTAAAACTCCTATCAGAGATGAAAAAGGTACGATCATCGGTGTCTTGGGTATTTTCTGGGATGTTACGGAAAAAGTAGCTTTACAAATGGAGGCTATACGCAATAGACACCTGGTGGCATTGGGAGTGTTAGCAACCGGTGTAGGTCATGAAATTAACAACCCTATGACGGGTATTATTAATTGCGCCCAAATATTGTTTAATAAAAGTAAAGAGGGAAGCAAGGAAAGAGATATTGCTCATCGGATTATCAAAGAGGGTGATCGTGTCGTTAACATAGTCCATAGTCTCCTTTCTCTTGATAGCTCCGGAGATGGAAAAGAGGAAAAAAGTATTGTCAGGATTCAAGAAGTGCTATCAGACACCCTTATTTTGATAGAGGCACAATTACGAAAAGAGGGTATCAAGGTAAAATCGGATATATCCCCAAACCTATCGAGAATATCTGCATATCTACGGCAGATCCAACAGGTTTTTTTGAATATCATAAGCAATGCACGATATGCCCTGAATGAAAAATATCCGGAAGCACACGATGATAAAATCCTTGAAATCCTGGGTGAAGAGATACTTATAGATAATCACCCCTATGTGAAAATTACGTTTTGTGATCACGGTACTGGTATACCTGCCAATATAATTCATAAAGTTTTAGATCCCTTTTTTACTACAAAACCCAGACACAAAGCAACCGGGCTAGGTTTAAGCATTAGTCACAGCATTATCAGAGATCATGGTGGTAAAATTTTGATTGAAAGTATTGAAGGAGAATTTACTAAGGTTATTGTAGTTCTCCCTGGTATTCAGAAATAATCGGGATTAAGAACCATTTTCGTAATTACTCACCATAAGATGCAAATCCGATCCGGAGGCTGTCCGAAAAGATTATCTTTTACGGTCATTGAGAACAAGCCGAAGCCCGAAGCAAAGGAAAAGAGACGTAATCCCCCTTAGTTCCCCTTTAGAAAAGGGGGAAAAATGTATAAGTGTTGAGAAAAGAGGAAAATGAGGGTATTTTTTTTGTTTAGGAAGGAGGAAAGGGGATGAACAATCCCCTGCTTCCCCTTTGGTAATACTTCCCAAGTTCCCTTTTCTAAAACACTCATATATTTCCCTCTTTTCTCAACTACTCGCATGCCTCCCCCTTTTCTAAAGGGGGATCAAGGGGGATTACGATTCTTCAGTCACTCCTCCTTCGTAATGATATGATGTTCCCTTTTTGGATAACCCTTATAATCCAACAGTATTTTGAGTAACTACCTTAAATACTTTTTCTCAGAAGTCCTTTAACACGCTAAACCAAATTCTGCTGTCAAATTCATCCTGCCCAATTACGGGAAATTCTATTCCTGGCATGAGCCAGAATTCGTGCCCGAGGTTCCATCGAACACCGGGAAGAATGCTTACTACCGTAGTATCATCGTCAGTTCCCACATCCGAACTTCCGTTCAGTTCGACAAATAAGGTAAGATTGCCAAAGAATGGCGCATCTTTTGGTGTAATGGTTTTGGTCAAGGCAGTACCATAGACAACTGTGGTATCCGGGTCATCGTCTGTTTTCCCCCCTGCCGGAATATCAAGCCCGAAGAATCCATGAAAGGCAAAACGTCTGCCAAGATCTCTCCACATACCAACACCGGGACTGATGGTAGTCATACCACTTCCTAATCCAAGATCCTCATCTCCGGTCGGAAATTTTACATCCAATATAGATAGAAATGTCGTGTTCCGTGTCTCAAGAAGCATTACTCTGGTTATAAGTGAGGTATCGCCAATGCCACTATGATCGTTACCGTTGTTGGGGGATAGTGATACTATGGTTGGCTCAATTTCCAGTAAAAGCCTTCGGCTGATTGGCATTTCAAACTCAAACTCCCATTCGTGCTCATCAATCTTACCTCTGTCACCGTTATTCGTGAACGAGTAGTTCATACGCACCTCACGCTCAAAGACCGTGGCAGGAATCTTAAGGAGTCTGAAACGAGGGGCCTGGTCTGGCGCCTGTTCGGGTTCTTCCCATTGACCAAATTTCCAACCTTCGGAAAAGAAGTTTGAAAGGGTGAGATCCGGTTTTTTCTCAGAAAATTCTTCAGCCTGGAGGAGAGTAAAAAGTAAAATGGCGAAAAGGATATAGCAGAATAGCGTGCATATACAAATAAGAAATCTGTGATGAAGCGATACAATCTTCCCGTAACTCTTTTTCGTCCAAATTCCTGTTCGTGTCTGTTTCACTGAAACGCTCCTTTCGCTCTTGTTCTATCAATAATCATAGATCATATCAATCCAACTGCCATCGCTAACGATACGAGAAGCAAGAGTAGTCCAACGATGATTTGGATGGTACGCATGGTAATTTTTTTGATCAGGCGCGAGCCAATAAACGATCCTAAAAATGCTGTTAAGGTAGCAGCCGTAACTAATCCAATCCCTATCTGGTCCTGAAGTACAGCAAGATTTTTTGAGAAGAAGGTAACTCCATAGACCATGAGACGGGCTATATCCACTATCACAGCAGAAACAACTGATGTTCCAATAAAAGACTCTTTTTTCAATCCTGCTCTGATCAAAAAAGCGGAACGCAGGGCACCTTGTTGGCCTGACAGTCCACCAAAGAATCCGGAAAGTGCCCCGCCGAGGGGAATATACCTCGGATGAAATCCAAGTTTTTCAAAATGTGGACTGAGTTCTAAGATTGCAAAAATTGCCAAAAGAGTGGCAATCACCAGTTTTACGGCTGTAATGGTGAAGGTTTTTCCCGCAAGCTTGTATTCTGCAATGGGTTGAATATTCGCAAAATAGTTTAACAGGAATGCCCCTATAATGGCCATAATTGAGGCGGGGAGAGCAAACTTCAGCACTGTTTTAAAATCTGCCATGTTACCAACGAGTGCTAATTTGAAGAAATTATTCGCCAGATGAACGATGGCAGTTGTTGCAATGGCAATTTCTATAGGGAAAAAAATCGCAAAGGCCGGCATCAGAAGGGTACCTAATCCAAAGCCAGAAAAAAGTGTTAAAGCAGAAACGATAAGTGCTACCGTGCAAATGATGAAATAGGCCATGTATATCCCTTTCTACTGAAAGAATCCCCATCCTGTGACAAGAAAAATAAAGAGGCTAGCTAACGCACATTTTGATACGAGACGCTGATGATATGTTTCTGGATTAGCAAGGTACGCTTCGCGTATGCTAAAATATACTCCTGTAATAATAAGTACTATCCCAATAACGGAAACAAAAGGCATGGATAGCATGGGTAGAGGCTGTGAAATGGTTTTCGAGGTTATTCCTGAAACAGTCTTGATGCCAAAGGGGTCTTTTAATGCATAGGGAAGGAACCCTAGCCATGATGTAAACTTTGCCAATCCTTTGGCCATATGTCCCGTTGAGACAATGACTATAAGCGGGAGTGCTAAAAGGCGCCAGGATTTTATTATAGATAAAGATGCAGTATTACTATTCGGCAAAGTTAGTATACCAAGGACAAGCCATAATGCTAATGGATAGATACCTAACATCCAAAGCCCTTCTATCCAACCTTCGATTGAGAAGAGCTTGAGGTGTTCTGTAAAATGTCTGGGAAGCCAGAGAAAAACGGATTGTGCAGTACTCCATTCACTGCATAACTCGCCCGTTACAAATCCGGAAATCATCATAATAAAAATAGTGACCGGCCATGATGCTAACGGCTCACGGGCGTCAGCCGGATGAAATGGACGACGCAGAACCAACTGCATATTGTCAGGCTTGCATGATTTTATACACTGACCGCAGACAAGACAATCACGGTTGCTGTTTAGTTTCGGTGGATTTAACAGACTTGGACAGCTTCGTCCATAAAATTTGTTCCGGTTGCACGCCATGATGCAATCTTTACCTGTACAGGCAGTGCAAATCTGGTCCGACCCGGCACGTACCGCCAGCATTCCACCCCGCCCATAGGTGCTCAATAAGAGCCCAATCGGACAGAAGCCGCGGCAAAATGAGCGATCTTTGAAAAAGAAGCCAACGATTCCAGCTATTACCAGCAAGCTCCACAAAAATAACGATGTATAAGCCGGGACACGATGCAAGTGCACACCAGCAATAAAAAGCTGGATAAGGGCGTAGATACCCAGAATTAACACACCTGATCTCAACCATTTACCCAGAACAAATTGCCTTACGCCGAGTATTCGCGCAAGTCGTTCGGTTCCCTGAGCAACAAGCTCAGGCGGACATACCATGCACCAGATACGGCCAAAGAGCACTGCTCCCCATACCATAGAAGGCCACCATAATCCCCAAACCATCAGATTAGTAATATGAGCCTTGGCGTAGAGTTTATCATTTACCCCTTTCGGAGCAAAACATCCCCAACCAATAATTGCAAGGGATATAAATACCGCAAGCATAACGAACTGAAAAATATAGGGAAATCCAGGCCATAAGATCATTGCCCGAATTGGCCGTATTTTTAATATATTAAATCCTTGATAATCAAAACTGTTTCTCATGTTCCTTCCACAACTTCTTTATATAATTCCCTCAACTTGACCTTCGCCTCGTTAAGCAGTCTTATCCCGTTACGGGTAATCTTGTAATATTTCCGCTGCTTGTGCTGAACAGTCCTGCACTCGCAAGTCAAAAGACCTGCCTGCTGCATTTTTGCCAATGTTGGGTAAAGCGTACCCGGACTAAGCTTGTATCCATGTCTTCCCAATTCCTCGATCAAACCAATACCAAAGATATCTTCTTTTGAGGCATGGTATAGGATATGCATTTTTATGAATGCGAGATGAATGTCTCGTAACATGGCAGAATTAATATTGTTCATAGATATCGATATATGATATCTTGATCCGATAGTGTTGTCAATTGAAATTATATTTTTGTAAAGGGGAATCAAGGGGGATTACTCTGGTGAGAGTTTACAAAAGACATCCTGGATTGCACAAGATAAAACTATCTGAGAGATGTATCAAGAAAAAGAGTCTTGTGGCGAATCATTTCATAATGAAAATCATTTGATTATTACTTCCTGTCTGATATAATTTCATTTTGAAATGGTCGTTTTCAAATCTAAGAATACTTAATAAACGTTCTGGAGATTTATACCCATGTCTGAGCAACGAAAAAAGGTGGTATTGGCCTATTCAGGTGGTCTTGATACCTCTGTGGCAATTAAATGGATTCCCGAAAAATACCATATGGATGTTATTACGGTAACTATTGATCTGGGCGCGGTAAAGGATCTGGATGCCATTCGGGAAAAGGCGCTAAAAATCGGGGCTAAAAAGGCGATTGTGATTGACGCAAAGGATACCTTTGTTAAATATTTCATATTTCCCGCTCTGCAGGCAGGGGCATTATATGAAGGGGTTTATCCTCTGGCAACGGCTCTCGGCAGGCCGCTTATTGCGAAATTATTGGCAGATGTAGCACTTGAAGAAAATGCAGATGCTGTGGCTCACGGTTGCACCGGGAAGGGAAACGACCAGGTGCGATTAGATGTATCTTTACAGGTCTTGAATCCCCGGTTACAGATTATTGCACCGGTAAGGGAGTGGAAGATGACCCGTGATGAGGAGATCCGATATGCCGAGGAACATAATATCCCCGTGGAAGCAAAGATTAAAAGCCCCTATAGTACGGATGAGAATCTTTGGGGAAGAAGTATCGAGTGTGGTGTCCTGGAAGATCCATGGGTAGAACCGCCAGAGGAGGTTTACAAATGGACGAAGAATGCAAAAGACGCTCCTGACGAATCCGAGTATATTGAGATTGAGTTTGCAAGGGGTATTCCCATAGCAATTAACGATGAGGAGATGGACGGTGTTGCCCTGATTAATACGTTAAATGCATGGGGAGGGAAGCACGGCGTTGGCCGCATTGATCATTTGGAGAACCGGCTTGTAGGCATCAAGTCCAGAGAGATTTACGAATCTCCTGCTGCTATGATATTGCATACGGCACATAAGGCGCTGGAAGGTATGATTATGACAAAAGATGCCCTGAGATTTAAGGATATAATATCTGCCCAGTACGCGGATTTAATTTATAACGGGTTGTGGTTTTCTGCCTTTCATCAGGATCTCGTGGCTTATGTGCTGAGTAATCAACGCCTGATGAACGGGACGATCCGTATGAGGTTATCAAAAGGGACCTGCACGGTAGTGGGGCGTAAATCACCGCTATCCCTGTATAATGAAAAGTTAGCTACTTATCAGAAAGAAGACACCTTTGATCATAGTGCAGCTCTTGGATTTATCAAGATATATGGGTTGCCTGTGAAGATACAGGCACAAAAGCAAATGGATATCCTTGCAGGCAGAGAGGCGTTACATCTGGATTCGATTATGCCGCCGAAGGTGAAATCGATACATAAGTCCGGAGGCGAATAAACGTGAAATAATGAGAGTGTTGTTACTATTCCCCCCATCCTGGCATCCTTCTCAGCCGTATCTGAGTTTACCGTCACTAACTGCCTTTTTAAGGCAACAGGGCGTTCACGATGTTGTCCAGCGGGATTTGAATATCGAGTTGCTGGATATACTCCTCACCAAAAAAACCTGTAGTGAATTTTATCAAAAGATTATCGGCGCCTTACGGCGTATGGATAATTCATGGGGGACGCCCCGGCGGAGCGCCTCTGCGAATTGGCAAGAAAAATATCAGGCATTGGCTCATGCATCAGAAGCTATTCCTGCGATAATTGATAAGATAGAGCCTGCGAAAAATACGTTGAGATCCGAAGGTTTTTATAATCTTGAGCGGTATATGGAAAGTGTTCACATTATCAATGAATCCCTCAGTCTCATGTCTGCCTTGTACTATCCCTCTTCACTGACTGCGCTCAGCAATGATATGCGGTATTCGGTATATTCTTCACAAGAAATTTTTCGGGCGCTGGGTGATGAAGAGGAAAATATATTCCTCAATCTGTATAAGGATCACATTCTTTCTTCCATCATCGATTTTCCTCCCGATCTGCTGGGTATTTCCATTACCAGCACTTCACAGATCATACCTGGATTAACCCTTGCAAAATTACTCAGGGATCGGAATAAAGAAATCTACATTACGATAGGGGGGAGTGTTTTTACCAAGCTCATTGAAAACCTGAAAAAGATAGATAGCATGTTCTCGGTTGTAGACAGCTTTATTGTTTTTGAGGGTGAGCATGCCTTGCTGAGGCTTGTAGAACAAGTGGACGGCAAGCGGGATTTCCGGAAAGTGCCTAATCTGGTGTATCGGGAAAACAACATTACGAGGATCAATGAGCCATTTTATGCAGAAGATTTGAATGCGTTGCCTACGCCTGACTTTGATGGTCTTCCCTTAAAACTGTATCATGCCCCTGAGTCTGTTTTACCGGTACAAACATCGAGGGGGTGTTACTACCGGAAATGTGCCTTTTGCAATTTACATCTGGACCACAGGAATTTCCGGTTGCGTCGGACTGAATTGCTGATGGAAGATATCCGTACACTTTCACATAAGTATCATACGCCGTATTTCTTCTTTACGGATGAGTCCGTTCCTATGAATCAATTGCGGGAGATATCACAAAATCTTCTGGAGAGCCGGCAGAACATCAAGTGGATGGCAGGGGTAAGGTTTGAGAATGCCCTCGATAGTGATTTATTGGGGAAGATGGCGAAGTCAGGATGTCAAAAGCTGGTGTTTGGTCTGGAATCGTATAATCAGAGGGTACTGGATTTGATGAAAAAGGGGATTAAGACCGATGTGGTGAAAAACATATTGAATGCCTGTTTAGAAGCGGGCATATCATTTCATCTCTATATTATCATCGGATTTCCGACAGAAACCGGGAAAGAGGCGCAAGAGACGCTTGATTTTGTGCTCACCAAAGAATATCTGGCTTCAACAGGTTTTTCCTGCTTGCCATCTCTTTTTGGAATGGAGAAGGATTCTCCTGTTACTCATAATCCTGAGAAATATGGACTGAGGAGCTTGATGGCTCCCGGGAGTGAGGATTTGGGATTGGGCTATTTTTATGAAGTAGATCAGGGGATGTCTCCGGAAGAGGCCGAAAGAATGTACCATTATGTGATACGTCAGTTGAGCGAAAAGTTATGTCCATTTCCCTATAACTATTCTTTACCCGATGGGCTGCTCTATCTTACCCATAAAGCAGGGATTTGATTGATTCAAGGTATCATATACTGAGTCGGGGACATATCTAGTACAGTGTCAAGATAATTTATGATACTACGGCTGGCTCAATCTTCCACGATTGAATCGGGACGTTGAGTATTTCTCTCAGATAGTATCTTGTCATTGCGAGGGTAGTGTCCGAAACAATCTCTTGAATAGTTCAGAAAAGAGATTGCTTCGGGAAAAAACCCCTCGCAATGACAAGATAATACCTGAGAGGTTATCCCAAAACCTCAATTTAGTATCTGGAATCATGTGAGACATAGTAGGTATAAGGAGAGAATTTTTCATACTCTGTAAGCCGATTCCTGGGGTGGCACTGACAAACTTTGTTTGTCAGTGTTTTGTAATCCATATCCATGTACGCAGGTAAATAAGCACGGACAAACGAAGTTTGTCCGTGCCACCCGGTCTGGGGAGTTATCTAGAAACCTCATTGTTAGTATTTAGAATCATTTGAAGATAGAGAGGTTCCCGTACAGAAATAGGTTTTGGGATAGCTTCTGGAGAAATGCTCAACGTCCCGATTCAATCGTGGACAATTGAGGCAGCCTCAGTATCATGAATCATCTTGATAGTGTACCAAGGATGGAAAAGTTTGAAATAAAAAGGCTATTTTCTGGCTCATGTAATTTCATAAGCCACTGTGCCGAATTGTTATCATAGGAAAATATTCTTGTTAAAATCGATTAAGTACAAATTAATACTGATCTTTTTATTGTGTTCGTTTATGCCATTATTGTTGCTGCGTTTTATGGCATTTCCCAAGGCACAGAAAGATTTGGAAGAGGCTTTAATAAGAAACCTGGAAGGGGTGAAACAAAAGCAGGCAGAAATTTTAAAAATGTGGTTTCATGAGCGAAGACACGATGCAAAGATCATCAGCAGGAACATTTCTGCCATGCTGGGAAAGAATAGTAACGATAAGGGGGATGATTTCCGGAAACTCTACGATTATATGGAGATGCTGAGAGCAGAGTATGGATACAAAGGCATATCTATTACCTTGCGGGACGGAATCATACTCGCAGCTACGGAAAAGGAATGGGTTGGTTCCAATATTGTAAGGTATGATTATTGCAGAGAAGCCCTGAACGGAACTGTTTTTATATCCAGGATTCAGCTTTTTGCTCAGCCGGGAAGTAAGAATAAGGATAGTAATAGTGGCGTCCCAACGATATTTATCTCTGCTCCGCTTGCAGATTCCAATAGCGTTACCATAGGAGCGGTCATTCTCCGGATGGATACAGCATCTCTCAGTGACATCATGAGAAGTGCAGAATTGGGGAAAACAGGGGAAACTTTTCTTATCAACAGAGAAGGATACATGCTGACAGAATCAAGATTTGCAGACGAGTTAAAAAAGACAGATCTGATTCAGCGAAGAACTTCATTGGAGTTAAGAATAGCGAATCCCCATACAGGGATGCTTACCGATGGAGCTCAGAAATGCCTGAGTTGTAACGACGGATATGATGCAGAAGGTTATATAAATTACGATGGTAAGAAGGTTTTGGGCGCGTGGTGCTGGATTCCGGAATATGATTGTGGCTTACTTGCGCAAATTGATATTCACGAAGGATACGGAGCGGCTTACAATTTAAAGAAATTTGTTCTTTCAACCCTTTTGGTATTAGCGCTTCCCCTGATACTGATTTCATTTTACTTTGGTAAAAGGATTTCAGCCCCTATTTTCAATATAACAGAAGTAACGAAAAAGATTGCGAGTGGCGATCTGGGACAGCGGGTAAAAGTCAGCAGCAAAAAGGATGAGATTAATGAACTGGCAAAGGCATTTAATGCGATGGCAGGCTCGCTTGAAGAAAAAACGATAAAATTAAGGAATTACACAACTGATCTTGAAAATACCGTAAAAGAGAGAACCCTTGAACTTCAGGAGACAACAAACTTTTTGAATAGCATTCTGGCTGGCTCTACGGAATATTCGATTATTGCTGAAGATTTACAGGGTAATATTCTTGCATTCAATGAAGGGGCGAGTCTTATTTATGGCTATAAACCGGAGGAAATGATTGGGATAGCCAATGTAAGAATCCTTCATACGGATGAGGACGTGAAATCGGGAAAAGTAGACTATATCTTAGAGGCAGCACGTAAAACGGGTAGATATGAGGGGGAAGTGATGAGAAAGAGAAAGAATGGCGATGTCTTTCCCGTTCATGTAACTTTTACCTTACGGCGTGATGAGATGGGGCATCCTATCGGATTTGTCGTAATATCGAAGGATATTACGAAAGAAAAACTGGTGGCACTGGAAAAGGAGATTATCAATAACATCAATAAGACGATTGCTTCTGGTTTACATATTAAAGGAATTTATACAAACGTTTATCATGAGCTAAAACGTATCATTGATTTTACCTGGTTAGGGGTGACGTGTTCTAACGATGGGGCAGAAGTTACGGAGGATTCTCATATTGTTCATGGAGTGCTATCTCCTGTAGACTGGTTAAACAGGAATCCATATCCGTTCGATACAACGGCGCAAGGTATTGCTGTGAAGACAGGTATGCCTGTTTTTGTTCCGGATACGATTGGGAGTACGTATCTGATCGATCAGGAATTATCCCAAAAGGGTATCCGCTCTTACGTATGTGTTCCTTTAAAATCAAAGGGAATTACTATCGGAACCATTACGTTGGGAAGCAGAAAGAAAGGCGCTTTTACGGAAATACACTTGAGTTTATTACATCAAATTACTCCACAATTAGCTATTGCCATAGAAAATGCCAGGCTGTTCATATTCATAAAGGAATCAGAGAAGAAATACAGAGATCTTGTGGAGAATGCGCCGGAAATGATCCATGAGATTGGTCCCGAAGGGAAATTTATTAATGTAAATAAAACAGAATTAAACAAATTAGGATACTCCCTTCAGGAAATGATGCAGATGACGCTTGAGGATATTGTCCCAAATGAACAGAAAGAAGAAATAAAAAGATATATGAAACGGATGGTTGAAACCGGAAGTGGTGAATTGGAGACGGTGTTTTTAACGAAAACAGGGAAAGAAATTAACGTCGAGATTAATGGGACAGGTCTTTATAATAACAAGACGAAAGAATATATTTGCACACGGGCGTTTGTACGGGATATTACCGAAAGGAAAAATATGGAGGAACAGGTGCGCCGGTCAGAAAAACTTGCCTCAATGGGCGAACTGGCTGCGGCAATTGCGCATGAGATTCGGAATCCGCTGGGTGCGATATGCAATTCTGTAGGAATTTTGGATGCTCACTTAAGAGTGACAGGTCAGGATAAGGATCTCCTGGAGATGATTGTGGAACAATCAGAGAGGCTGGACAGGATTATCAGTGATTTTTTAACCTTTGCCCATCCCCGGGAGCCTTCCTTTTCCCTGCAAAATATTCGGGAAGTAATTAAGAATACTATTTTTCTGTTAGAGCAGGATAGCCGGTATACAGATCAGGTAGAAATAAAGGAGATTTATGAGAGCGTATTACCGAAAGTTTATCTTGATACCGATCTGATTCATCAGGTATTTTGGAATTTATTGATCAATTCCTTAGATGCTATGCCACAAGGCGGGCAGATCAGGATAATGGTGAGAAAAACAACCTTATTTTTGCGGGATGCAGTGGAAATTATCATATCAGATACGGGAGGAGGCATACCATCTCATGAATTGGATAAAATATTTGAGCCTTTCTATACTACAAAATCGGAAGGAACAGGGTTGGGTCTTTCTGTCGTTCAACGTATTATTGATGATCATGGCGGAACGATAGATGTGAAAAGCAAAGAAAGCAAGGGGACGACCTTTTCTATTAAGCTGCCTGTTGGCCCTATGGGGAACGGAAAAGAGAAAATTAAAAACAATCTTTTAATGGGATGAAAAAAAATTATGGAAGATGGTAAAATCCTTGTAGTTGAAGATCAGGATGCCATGAGAGAATCCCTTATAATAGCATTCAGAGACGAGGGGTATCAGGTTGAAGGCGCTTCGAGCGGAGAAGAGGCTATTCAAAAATTATGTGGCCATACTGTGTATGACCTTGTTATCACCGATCTGAAGATGAAAAAAGTAGATGGCCTGGAAGTGCTCAAGACGGTGAAGACTGCAAATCCTTCCACAGAAGTAGTGCTTATTACTGCTTATGGCACCATTAGTACTGCGGTGCAAGCGATTCGGGACGGTGCATACGACTATGTGACGAAACCTTTTCGTCATCAGGAGATCCTCAGGGTTGCAAAAAAGGCAATTGAGAAAAAAAGCCTGAAGGACAGAGTGAGGTACCTTGAAGGGGAAATTCGGGAGAAATATAAATTTGAGGGTATTGTAGGTAATTCCCCTGCAATGCTGGAGGTGTTAAAAATAACCTCACATATATGCCGTACCGAGAGTACGGTTCTGGTGACCGGCGAGAGCGGGACGGGAAAAGAGTTGATTGCAAAGGCAATTCATTATAATAGTTCACGAAAAGAAGGTCCATTTGTAGTGATAAATTGTGGTGCATTACCTGAGAATCTGCAGGAAAGTGAGTTATTTGGACACGTGAAGGGTGCTTTTACCGGAGCTATTCGGGATAAAATAGGATTGTTTCAGCAAGCCCAAAAAGGGACGATTCTGCTGGATGAGGTTGGCGAGACTTCCCCTTCTACCCAAGTTAAGCTCTTGCGGTTCCTTCAAGACGGGGAGATTCGCCTTGTTGGCGGAAATAAATCGATGTATGTGGATGCCCGGATCATTGCGGCCACGAATGAGAATTTGGAGCAAGCTGTCGAATCGGGAAGGTTTAGAAAAGATCTGTTTTATAGAATTAATGTGATACGCATTCATCTTCCACCTCTGAGGGAACGAAGGGAAGATATTCCGCTTCTGGTGGAGTATTTTTTAGAAAAAATTTTAGAAAAACAGAAAAAGGGAAAAAGGGAGTTATCGAAAGAGGCGATGTATGCGTTAGCGAATTATGATTGGCCTGGTAATATCAGGGAACTTCAGAATATGCTGGAAAGGGCAGTTGCATTATCGAAAGATGAAACAATACATATCCATGAGCTTTTACTGCCACAAAAAGAATTCGATAGTATTGCCATAAACCCTCTGGAGAATGAAAAGAGAAAGTCATTCATTGTAACAACCCTTGCAGAGCAAGAAAAAAATGCCATTATTGAAGCCCTGAATAAATATAGCGGTAATCAAACAAAAGTTGCTCAGATACTTGGGATATCCACAACGACGCTCTGGAGGAAGATTAAAAAGTACCGGATTAAATCACAACACGAGATATCTGATACTATTGAAAAATAATCTCATGCTCTCCTCATGAAAAAACGGAATTGACGATGTAGGGCAAGGCTAAAGCCTTGCCCTACGTGTGGTGACAAATAAAGTTGCTGAAGGCTTAATTGAAATTCCTCAACATTAAGCCAGGATATACCAAATTTTCACAAAGGTATCTCTGTCTGTTAACAATCATCACGAGCGAGTGAGCCGAATCCCGGTAAAGCGAAGGGGAATAAGAGCGATGCATCAGCCGTTATCGTTATCGTGTATCTATAGTATGATCTTGCAATTGCAAGGCTGTTATGAATATAATATGAAGATACGCCGCATCATAAAATCTATACATAATAAAATGAAAAGCAAAAAGGCTGTTAGTTACTATCGGGGCAAAGAAAATTTCAATTGCGCCCAGGCAATCCTGAAGGCCTATCAGGAAGACTTTAACATCACTGATCAGCAGATTCTTGAGTATAAAAAGTTCGGTGGAGGAAAGGCTGAAGGAGGGGTATGCGGGGCTCTTTTTGCCGCTAAAAAACTGATTCATAATGAAGATATATCAAATCATGTCGAACAACATTTTTCAAAAGCTGCTGGCGCAATCACCTGCCGTGAAATCCTTAGTTTAAAACAATTATCCTGCCATAAATGTGTAGAGAATATAGCAGAATCTCTCGATGAATACCTCAAGGGAAAAAAATAGTTCATCCAACCGGGTTTATAGGGTTCTTCCGGCAGTTAAAAAACGTTACAGTATTTTTGTTCAAAAATGAGGAAACAACTCAAAGATTAATGAGCTACAAATTTTTGCTTTTTATAATTTCATCCTGAAATTACCATTGCAGAATGGAATGTTTTCTATGAATAGATAGGCTATAGCTTATGCATTCATACAGAAATATTATTAATTTAATAAGCTATTGTTTTAATACCACTTATATAAAAATATACGTGGTATTTTTTTTTACTTATGGGAAGTTGGTATATTTTTCGTTACTAGGAAGAAAACGAGGAATTAGTGAAAAATGGTATAGGTATCGTTAAGTCTATAAATATTGCAGAAAATATACAATGTTTCAGAGTAAGCTGGCTATTTGCTTTGCAAGTATCTTTAGAATAAAATGCTAACCTTTTATGGCAAATATTTCTCCTGAGTTGTATCTATAAACTTGTGAGTGTATTACCAGAAAAGTGAGGAACAAAAGGGTATTGGCGGATGTTCAAAAGGAAAAGAACCACCAAAGTAAAAAAAGTTATAGATGTAAAATTCGAGGTAAAACAGCATTCTGAAGAAGATAAAAAAAATTATTTTGTGCGTATAATGGACTTTTTAAAAGAACCTTTAAAAAGGGAGAGAGAAAATATGCCGATGCTAGATGGAATAAATAGAATAAGTGCCTATATAAAAAAATTACCCAGGGCGCCACAACCTGATCTCACTTCAAGGGAGGTGTTGCTTTCTCTCTGGGGGGCGCTTTTGGGGATAGGGATAACGGCGTTGCTGGCATTTACCTGGAAGTGTCCGATGCTATTAGGATCTTTTGGATCTACCGCGCCATTAATTTATTGTGCGTATAAGTCGCCTCTGGCGCAACCAAGGAATGTCGTGCTGGGGCATTTCCTTGGCGCAAGTATCGGTGTGGTTGTCAACGACTTCTTTGGCGTGACATGGTGGTCAATTGCGCTTACGGTCGCCCTTGCTATTATTCTTATGTTTACGACGTATTCGATACATCCCCCGGCAGGCGCAACGGCATATGTAGCTGTTCAAACGGGGGGATTGGGCGTCGGATATTGGTTTATCCTGAACCCCACTATGTTGGGAATATTTATCATGCTGACAGTAGCAGTGATCTTTAATAAGATGAGCAAGAGAGATTATCCGACACATTGGTATTAAAAGGAGGCATCGATTGGATGTGATGTTCGTGAACCTGTGTGTACAAAATTCGTTAAATTACGGAGAAAACTATGTATATATCGATTAAAACCCGGCTTATTCTTTTGCTCATTGTGTTTACGTTACTCCCATTTGTTTTGCTAAGAATTATTGCCTACCCACGAATACAAGCAGATCTTCAGGAGGTGCTGATACGGGACCTTGATGGTATGGGACACAAGCAGGCAGAGTTAGTGACCAATTGGATGCATGAGAGAATGATGAATGCCCGTGCGATAGCAAATAATCCTTTGATGGCTAAAAGTGTAAAGATTACGAAAGAGGATGAGGACTATCCTGATATTATTCAATACCTTGAAGTGATAAAAAATGAATATGGGTATAAGGGTATACTGATAACCAACGATCAGGGCATAGTAAAAATCGCTACCATAGAAGAAGGGGTGGGAAATGATGTCTCACAGATGGATTATTTCAAAGAGGCGGCGCAAGGAAAGACCTATGTATCGAGTGTAGTGCCATCTGAAATTCCCCTTATGAATGAGTATGGAGAAAAAGAACTTGGCCTGCCTAACATGCTGGTCTCATCACCACTGAAAGACAGGGAGGGAAATATCATTGGTGTTGTTGCGCTAAGAATTGATGCATTGAAACTGAGCGAATTGGTGTTAAGCCTCAATTTAGGAAAGACGGAAGAAACCTACCTTATTAACAAAGACGGATACATGATTACCGAATCAAGATTTGCAAGGCACCTCAAAGAAATGGGACTGGTAAAAAAGCGATGCGCCCTGGAATTGAAACTGATTAACCAGGAAACAGGGAAATTAACCGAAGGCGCACAACAGTGCATTTCAGGCAATAACGGCTTTGATGCGCAGGGCTATAAGGATTACGGTGGAGTAACCGTACTGGGGGTATGGCGCTGGTTACCGGAGTTTCATTGGGGCGTTATTACGGAAATCGACAGAGATGAAGGGTACGGGCCAGCCTATAATCTGAATTATATCGTAAGCTCTGTGCTCTTAATCCTTGCATTTCCCTTTGTTATGGTAGCATACCTTGTGGGGAAAAAACTTTCCGTGCCGATT
>JAANMX010000405.1_pt1 | contig 58359 bp, 45 predicted proteins | sample 7279681 | NCBI WGS metagenome assembly JAANMX01 (sample SAMN14094542, study PRJNA606508) | bioreactor metagenome | isolation source: A lab-scale SPAN reactor treating ammonium-rich wastewater day 351 | place: Ireland: Galway | collected 2018-01-01
CACCGTCTCGAGGTAGGAGCTGGCATCATAGGCGAGAGTGGTCGTCCTGGCATCCACCCCGCTGCCCTCGGTCACGCTGCTCAGCCGCCCACGGGGGTCATACTGTCGCTCCACGCTCGCCAACCCCGGCACCGACGTGGTCAACAACTTGCCATCGCCCGAGTAGGTGCTCGTCACATTCCTCCCGGCCGGCGAAGTCTCCACCAGAGTCAGCGAGACCGCATCCCAGTTGCTGCTGGATGTCCGTCCATTCATGGTCGACGTCTCCACCATCGACTGCAGCGACAGAAAGTCCCCGGGAGTGCCCAGCACCACCGAGCGCGTCCCCCCACCGACGGCCGTCAACCCGCCGGTCGATGTCGTCCACGACCCGACGAACGGCGCTGCCATGCCAAAGCGCGGGTCGGGCACCATCTGCATCGTCGACGTGCTACCATCCGCGGCCAGAGTCGTACGCCGTCCATCGTACAGAGTCGACACCGTGGATACGGTCCCATCGGGAGCGGTGGTGATCTCCACCGTATCGCCGTTCACCCCGTGCACGATGCGCGACTTCGAGGTGCGCCCCATGCTGGTGGTCAAGGTGGTCTCAAACCCGTCTTCGAGCAACTGCCGGCTCATCGTCACACCGTTGCCGGTGGGGTCGGTCGAGCGTTTCAAGAGTCCGTCGCTCTCATACTCCATCGTGGATGGATTGCCGTTGGGGTCGATCACCTCCTGCAGCAAGCCGTCCGAGGAGAAGCTCATCCGGGTCACCCGAGCGCCGGGCGTGGTGACGGCGGTGACGTAGCCATCCGAGTTGGTGGTCAGCACGGTGCGCTGGCCGAAGGGCCCCACGATGGCCGAGGGGTGTCCGCCGGCGTCGCGCTCCACCACGGTCGTGTTGGCATCCGAGTCGGTGAAGAACGAGAGCCTTCCCTCGGCGTCGTAGCCGAAGGAATAGAGCAGCTCGCCGGTCAGGGCGCTGTAGGTCTCCAGGTGCCGGCCCGAGCCAGAAAAGCGCCACAGCTCCGAGCCGTCGCGGCTGGGGATGAGCTGGTCGGTCAGGTTGAAGCCGGGCTGGGCCTGCTCGAGCGAGAAGACCAGCCCGCCGGCCACGGCACTGCCGCTGCTGAAGGCGCAGGTGAAGAGGAGGCGGCCGTCGAGGCCGTCCTCGATGGAGTAGACGGCGCCCACGGCGGACTTGACGGCCAGGTTGTCGATGTCGCTTTTGTCGGCGATGAACTCGCCCGGCATTCCCGCCACCAGGCTGATGCGCCCGTCCGGCTCGATGGCGCGGATGAGGGAAGCCCGCACCAGGTTGCCCGCAAAGTGGTCCTGGGCAAAGTAGATGCGGCCGTCCTTGACGGCCAGGGCGGTGGGGTTGGACAACAGCGCATTCACGGCCGGTCCGCCATCGCCGGTGTAGCCGCCCGGGCCGGTGCCAGCCAGGGTCTCCACGGTGCCGTCGCCGCGAATGCGCCGGATCTTGTTGGTGCCCAGGATGGTCGAGTAGATGAGGGTGCCATCCGGTGCCAGGCACAGGCTGGACGGGTTGTCCAACCGGGCCTGGGCGGCGCTCACGCCGTCGGCCAGGCTGCCCACTCCGAACCCGTTGCCGGCGATGGTGGCCACCCGCCCGTCGGGGGTCACCATGCGAATGCGATGATTGCCGGCGTCGACGAGATAGAGCGTGCCATTGGCGTCCACCGCCAGGTCGCTGAGGTTGCGGAAGGTGGCGCTGGTGGCCGGACCTCCATCGCCACTGAACGAGCGGGTGGTCGTGCCGGCCACGGTGGAGATGGTGCCGTCAGGAGCGATGCGCCGCACCATCGACCACTGGGTGCCGCCGCCGTTGTCGAGCACGTAAAGGCTTCCGTCGGGGCCTACGGCCATGCGGCCCGGGAAGGAGAGGCGGGCGCTGGTGGCCGGACCGCCGTCGCCCGAGTAGCCCACGGTGGTGCCGGCGATGGTGGTCACGTTGCCCGTGGCCCGATCCACCCGGCGAATCTTGTGGACTGCATAGTCGGCCACGTAAAGGGCGCCGTCGGGGCCCACCACCACGCTGCCCAGGTTGCCGCCGGTGGCGAAGGTGCTGTCGAAAGAGAAGCGGATCTGGTCGGAGGACACGTTGTCGGCCAGCGAGCTTCCCCCGCCAGCCACGCGCTTGAGCACCAGACCCAGCCCGTCCACGCCCTGCTGGCCGCCGCTGCCGAGGTAGACGGCGCGCTGGGTGGGGCTGTAGAAGTGCACCGGGTCGAGCGAGAAGCCTCCCAGGCCCAGCGAGCGCACATCGTAGGTGCCCAGCGTGACGTTCACCCAGCCCGAGTACATCGGGAACTTGAGTCCGGTGCGCACGTTGCCAGGCAGCGGCTGGTTGGAGAAAAAGCCGAAGTTGCGCGGCCTGGTGTTGCTCGGCGTGGTGTAGAAGGTCGGGTAGATGTAGCCCACCCGGTAGCGGGCCCGCACCATTCCCTGCACGGTGCGGCCGTAGGCGTCCTTGCCGTCCCAGAGGTGCTTGTATTCGAGGTTGGCGCCCGGAGGAAACTTCTCCACAATGCGCCGCCCGGCCACCTCGAGCTCGACCTGCATGGTCTCCACCGAGGCCGGGAAGCTCTCCCCGGAGAGGCGGGCGGCCACGGTATTCTGGCCTTTGCGTCCGGGGGAGCGGTCGCTGGAGTAGTTGAGGTTGGCGGGCGAGCCGGGGGGCGCGATGCGGTGTTTACTGAGCTGGTCGGCCGGCGAGCCGTCGTCGCAATCGCGGCAGGTGCAGCGGCGCTCGTCGTCGCTGCGGTCGATGGTCTGAGGCGGCTCGGCGTCAGGCGGAGGAGCGTCTGACCGGTTAAAGTCCCAGGTGGAAAGGTGGGGTAAGGGCACGCGCCACAGGCTCTGACCGGGCGCGTAGAGCTGGGCCAGCAGCGTGAGCTCCTCGGGCGTGAAGCCGAGTGCCTCGAGGGAAGCGCTGGACTCGGCCGCGCCGTCGCCGTTGGTGTCCACCGTGGCCGCCCCGCCGTCGGTGGCCACGATGCCGATCACCAGGCCGTCGTCAGAGGGAACCCAGGCGCCCCGGGCGCGATCGAGGTAGCCCGAGGGAACGCGCGTGCCGACAGGGTTCTGAAGGAAGTTCTCGTTGTAGTGATAGACGCTCTGGCTGAACTCGACGGTGGCCTGGAGCGATTCGGCCTCAGCCACGGTCAGCTCGTAGCAGAGCGTGGGGGCGGTGTTGATCGGCAGCTGAGCTGGCGTCGTCTCGCGAGGGAGAGCGCCGACGGTGTATTCCGTTTGCGAGATGGTCAGGCCCGAGATGGCCTGGGGGGTGCCGTCGGGCAGCCGCATCTGGGCGGTGACACCGGGCGGGATGATGAGGGTGGAGCGGCGCGTTCCGTCCTGGTCGGTCTCGACCGGGCCCCGGGCGAGCTTGGCGCCGGCATCGTTGAGGTTGACCACGGTCGAAGCGCTCACGCGCTGCACCAGGGCCACGTCGTCCACAAAGGCGTAGTCGAGCATGGGGGCGGTCACGCTGCGCTGGGCCGGGAGGCGGCCACTCTGGGTGAAGGTCAGGATGGCCACGGTCCCGCCGGAAATGGCGAAGTCGTATTCGCCCGTGGCGCCGGTGAGGGTGGTGCCGTACCGGGGCGCGTTCAGCGCCGCCACGGTGACCCCGGGCAGAGGTTGGCCCTCGGGGTCGAGCACCTTGCCGCGCAGCACGCACACCCGGTCGGGAGCGATGGCTCCGGGGGCGACTCCCACCTGGACGGCGTTCTCGCCGGTGTAGAGGAAGGCGGTGGAGGAGGCAAGGTCGACCTCCAGGCTGGGGATTTCGGGATAAGACCCGGTCGAGCCGCCGCCCGAGCTTCCGCCCGTGGTTCCCGAGCTGGCTCCACCATCGGTGCCGCCACCCGTATCGGTTCCGCCCGTCGTGCCACCGGTATCGCCCGCAGTGGTTCCGCCCGTGTCGCTCCCGGTGCTGCCTCCCGCATCTCCCGTCGTGGTCCCACCCGTGTCGCCAGCCGTTGTTCCACCTGTGTCTCCTCCGGTCGTCCCCCCACCCGGGCAGGGGAGCGGGCTGTCGCCGTGATTGAGATGCGCTTGCACGGCATTCTGGCTGATTTCAATGATGTGGTGAGAGCCATTTGCGGCATGATGGCAGAGCGAAACCTTGTCGCCTCTAGCCGAGAGATCCTCGACCGCAAGCTCAGACAGCGAGGGAGCCACTGCGCTCGGGTTGGGAAGGCCGGGTCCCGATTCGCTCGTTCCGCCACAGGCGAGCAAGGTGAGCAGCAAGGTGAGGGAGAGCAGTCGTCGATGGGCGCCAAGAAAACCGGCCAGGCATTGTTGCATCGAGTGTCACCCTCCCCCTGGATTCGTCGAGCGGGTCCCTCTTCGAGGGGGGGGGGGGAGGCTGTCCTGCTGGAATGAAATTCCATGGCTTTCATTCCGAGGATAGGCCGGGCCGAGACCTCGCGCCTCTCCCCCCGCAGCACCTCGCCCACGCGCTCGCTGCCGGTGAAGCGGTCGCGCAGCAAGAGCCGAAGCTGCTTGCCCGTGAAGCCGTGCTGGTCCTGGTTGGCGACCAGGTAAGCCCGCGCGATGGCCTCGGCGCGGAGGCTCGAGCTCCTCGCCCGCATCACTCCACTGCCCGCTCCAGGCGCAGTTCCAGCAGCAAGGCCTGACTCCAGCATCACCCGGAAGATCTCTCGAGGGGCCTGCGCCGGGGTCGATGACAACATCTGGCAACCACCGCCAGGGCCAGAGGCAGGGTCGCAAACCTATTGGATCCTCGCTCTACCTCGAACAGAGCCTGCGTGATGTTATGCCGTTCCACGGGTAATGCTTCGGGAACCCGTGCCTCCACACTATCATCCTGCCTGTAAACGACAGCATCCCTGTTCGGTTGCGAAAGGGCTGCAAGCCGTGTATGATAGGGCAGAGGAGCGAACGACCCGGCCCTCCGGGCGAGCGGGCAAGCGCTGAGCCAATGTCTATCCAATGGGTGCTGACTGGCCTCTATGTGAGTGCCGGCTTCCAAGCCGGAGTCCTGAGGAACGTCAGGAGGTACCCGCCCTGAACGAAAGGTTCAAGGTAAGCGGCTTGCCGCCCCTGGGTGGGGCGCTCTCAATGAAGGCGTTTCGAGGGATCGAAACGCCTTCTTTATCAGAAGGGTTTCCCGGGCGCCTAGAAAAGGGAATTTCCGCTATGAGCGTCTCCTGCACCCAAGATCGATGCTATGAGTTTGCCGCCAGCCTGGCTCCGGCGGCCACCCAGTTCGCCTACACCCACGGTATCGTGCGCTACACGAAAGACCTGTCCAGGGTCGTTCCCCTGCCGATGTCGCTTTCGCCCTGGCGGGCCGATCCCCAGATGGTGAAAGACACCCGGGAGATCACCCCGGTCTACAATCGGCTCTACGCCCGGGTCAGCGCCCAGCGCGACTTCCTGGCCGAAGGCCTGGCCTCGGCTCGCAAGGTGGATCCCTTCGTGGCCCGCCTGTTTGATTGCTTGCCTGAGACGCTTCCTGAGAAGCCCGAGCTCTTCATCAACCGCAACGACTGCATGCCCCACGTCGAGGGGGAAGAGGTGGTGCCCAAGCAGGTCGAGATGAACCTGATGGCCGCCAGTCTGGGCGTGGTGTCGGCCAGCGTCAACCGGATGCATCGCTATCTGTATGCCGAGACCGAGCTGGCCGACCAGTTCTATGTCAACAACGCCGGCGACGACCTGGTGGATACCTTCGTGCAGGCCTGGAAGCTGATCGGCTCCAGGGACTCGGTGCTGCTCTGGATCGTGGACCCGGGCGAGCCCAACATCTTCGACATGCGGGCCACCGAAACCCGGCTGGTGGTGGACCACGGCATTCCCCTGCTGCGTTGCTCGCTGGACGAGCTGGGCTCGGAAGGCAACCTGCAAAACGGCGATCTTCACTTCCGAGGCCGCAAGGTGGCCATCGCCTACTTCCGGATCGGCTACGCTCCCACCCACTACACCACGCCCAACTGCTGGAAGGCGCGCGAGCTGATCGAGGCCAGCTCGGCTGTCTCGGTGCCCTCGGTGTCGGTGCAGCTGGCCAACATGAAGAAGTTCCAGCACATCCTGGCCGATCCGGCCACGTTGCGCCGTTTCGTGGACGAGCGGGAGGCCCGGCAGCTCGAGCGCACCTTCGTGCGCTTCGCGCGCCTGGAGGACGAGCTGGAATGGCGCGGTCAGCGCGGAAAGGCTCGCGACCTGGCCATCGCCCACCCCGACGACTTTGTCATGAAGCCGCACCGCGAAGGCGGGGCCAACAACTTCTTCGGTCCCGACATGGTGGCCCAGCTCAAGACGCTGTCGGTTGAGGAAAGCGAGGCCTTCATCCTGATGGAGATGATCCGTCAGGAGCCCTTCCGCTCCATCCGACTGGTCAACGGACAGGTGGAGGACGGCCCCTGCTTCACCGAGCTGGGCGTGTTCGGGGTCTATCTCTCCGCCGGGCCCGGAGCCGAGCCGCTCCTCAATCGCGAAGGCGGCTACCTGCTCCGGACCAAGGACCAGGCCAACAAGGAAGGCCTGGTTCTGGGAGGTTTCTCCTTCATGGACTCGGTCGCTACCCTCTGAAGTAGTCGCTCCACATGGCGTTGACGCGCTCGACAGCTCGCTGGTGCTCGATTCTGGCCTGGCGGAAGGTTTCCAGCCAGGCCTCTTGAGCCTCGCGCAACCGCTTGAGCAGGCTTTCCTGGTGCTCTTGCTGGCGGCGACAATGCTCGAGCCAGTCCAGACGCTGCTCGCCGAGACGTTGCTCGGCCTTCTGCAGACGCGTCAGGTCACCGATCTGCTCGGCATTGCGCCGGGCATCCTCGCTCAGCCTGACCGATTCGGCCGGACCGGGAGGCGGGCCCACCAGGCCGAGCAGACCCCGCCGGGGAGGGGGCTTGGGTTTAACATTGCGAACAATTTGCATGGCATCGTCTCCTTGAGTTGCTCCTTTCAGGGTAGGCGAGTGCTGTTGCCGACGCCTTGCCGGCTGGTTGCCGCGATGCTGCCGGGAGGTTACCGAAAAATGAACGCTGGAGGGCGTCTGGCGCTCTAGCGAGAATATCCCTCCGATCTCAATGCGGAGGGTCTATGCTCCATCAACTGGAAGAGGTCTTTTTCCCGGAGACGCTGGCTCAAGCTCTGGAGAAATTGAATCAATATGAGGGCGCGGCCGCGCCCATCGCGGGCGGCACCGACATCGTGGCCGATCCGCCTCCGGGCATCCGCTGCCTGGTCAACATCACCCACCTGGGGCTTGACTACGTCCAGGAGGATGAAACCCACATTCGCATCGGCGCCACCACGACCATGCAACGCCTGGCCACCAGCCCCGAGGTGGCCGCCCTGGCGGGCGGGATCTTGAGCCTGTCGACCTGCGAAGGCTGGCCCCGGCCCATCCGCAACGCCGCCACCATCGGCGGCAATCTGGCCGGAGCCGGACCGTTCGCCGACACTCCCCCGGCCATGCTGGCCCTGGGCGCGGAGGCCGTGGTGGTCACCAGCCAGGGCGAGAAGACCGTGGCCATGGACGATTTCTTCCTCGACTACCGCACGACGGCCGTCAGCCGTCGCGGGATCTTGAAGGAAGTTCGCATCCCCCGCGTGGCCAAGTCTACCCGGGGGATCTTCCTCAAGCTCAGTCGCACCCAGGTCGATCAGGCACTGGTCAACGTGGGCGCCACCATCGAGCTGGAGGACGGCTGCTGCCGTCGGGCCCGCATCGCGGTGGGCGCGGTCTCGCGCGTGCCCTGCCGCCTGACCGAGGCCGAGAGAAAACTCGAGGGACGCCGGCTCGATGCCGAGACCATCGAGGAGATCAAGAAGGTGGTCAGCGACACGGTGGAGCCGATGGTGGACTTTCGCGCCAGCGCCGACTATCGCCGCGAGATGAGCGCCGTGCTGGTGGGCCGGGCCCTGATGGCCCTGGGCCGGGGAGCATAGGAGGACAGACAGTATGAAGATCGACCTGACCATCAATGGGGCCGCGCATTCCTTCGAGGTGCACCCGGGCACGCTGCTCATGGAGCTCTTGCGCAAGGAGGGCGTTTTCTCCGTCAAGCACGGCTGTGAGACGGGCGAATGCGGCACCTGCACCGTGCTCATCGACGGGTGCAGCATCAACTCGTGCATCTACCTGGCCGCCCAGGCCCACGGCAAGTCCATCGTGACCGTCGAGGGGCTGGGCACCCCCGAGAAGATGCACCCCATCCAGGCGGCCTTCGTGGAGACCGGAGCGGTGCAGTGCGGCTACTGTACCCCGGCCATGGTGCTGGCCAGCCACGAGCTTTTGAGTCAGAACCTCGAGCCCACCGAGGCTGACGTGCGCGACGCCCTGAGCGGCCAGCTGTGCCGCTGTACGGGCTACGTCAAGCCGGTGGAGGCGGTCATGCTGGCCGCCCGGCGCATGAAAGAAGGAGGACACCGTGAAGAAGGACTTTCAGATCATCGGGAAATCGACGATTCGCCTGGACGCCGCCAAGCTAGCTTGCGGTAAAGGCACCTTCGTCGACGACTTCGAGATTCGGGGCCTTCTCTATGGCGCGCTGAAGTTCAGCCCCGTGGCCCATGCCCGCATCAAGCGAATCGACGCGAGCAAGGCGCGCGCCCTGCCGGGCGTGCAGGCGGTGCTAACCTATCAGGACATCCCGCGCATCCCCTACACCACCGCCGGTCAGGGCCATCCGGAGCCCTCGCCTTACGACGCCGTGGTGCTTGACAACCGGGTGCGCTTCGTGGGCGACCGGGTGGCGGCGGTGGCCGCCGACACCCCGGAGCTGGCTCGCCAGGCGGTGGAGTTGATTGAGGTGGAGTATGAGGAGCTGCCCGCCATCTTCGATCCCGAGGACTCGACGAAGCCCGGCGCGGTACTGCTGCACGACGAGCCCGACGCCACCGGCATCCACGACCCCTCCAGGAACATCGCCGCCCACATCCACGCTAAAGTGGGCGACCCCGAGGAGGGCTTCAAACTGGCCGACCGTGTCTTCGAGGGCACCTACCACGTGCAGTATGTGCAGCAGTGCCCGCTGGAGCCGCACGTGGTGATCACCTACTTCGATGAGAACGACCGGCTCACCATCCGGTTGTCCACCCAGGTGCCCTTCCACGCGCGCCGCATCGTGGCCCGGGTAACCCAGATTCCGGTTTCCAAAATCCGCGTCATCAAGCCCCGCATCGGGGGCGGCTTCGGGGTCAAGCAAGAGATCCTGATCGAGGACATCTGCGCATGGCTCACCAAGGTCACGCGTCGTCCGGTGCGCATGGAATACAACCGCGAGGAGGAGCTCCGCTCCTCGCGCACCCGCCACCCCCAGAAGCTGGTCTACAAGACCGGCGTCACCAATGACGGCAAGCTGACGGCTATGACCTTGAAGGTGCTGGCCAACACGGGCGCCTATGGTTCGCACGCCCTGACCGTGCAGTGCAACACCGGCTCCAAGTCGCTGCCGCTCTATCGTTGTGACCACGTCGAGTTCGAGGCGGTGGTGGTCTACACCAACCTGCCGGTGGCCGGCGCCTTCCGCGGCTACGGTGCCCCCCAGGGCCTGTTCGCCCAGGAGGTGCACCTGGATGAGGTGGCCCACGCCCTCGGCATGGATCCCATCGAGCTTCGCCGCAAGAACCTGGTGCAGGTGGGCGACTCGCCCCCCCTGCTGGAAGAGCTCGGCGAGGGGAAGGCCGGCTTCAAGCAGGTCATCTTGTCATGCGAGATGGAGGAGTGCATCCGCCGCGGCAAGCAGGCCATCGACTGGGACAAGAAACGCTCGCGAGCGCCCGCCGAGGGCAGCAGAAAGCGCGGTGTGGGCATGGCCTGCATGATGCACGGCTCGGGCATTCCGGGCGTGGACATGGGGGCAGCCTACCTCAAGATCAACGAGGACGGCTCGTTTAACCTGCAGGTGGGGGCCACCGACATCGGCACCGGTGCGGACACGATCTTTGCCCAGATCGCCGCCGAAGTGCTCACCGTGCCGGCCGACAAGATGATCGTCTACTCCTCCGATACCGACTTCACCCCTTTCGACGTGGGCGCCTACGCCTCGTCCACCACCTACATCACCGGGGTGGCCGTGAAGAAGGCGGCCGAGCAGTGTCGCGATCAGATCCTGTCGGTGGCCTCCAACATGCTCGAGGAACCGATCGACAACCTGACCCTGCGAGACGGCCGGGTCTGGGCCGGCAACGAGCGCAGCCTGACCCTGAGCGAGATCGCCCTCTACTCGCTGTATCAGTCCGAGCAGTTCCAGATCCAGGGCGCCGCCTCGCACTTTTCCTACCACTCGCCTCCGCCGTTTGCGGCCCAGTTCGCTGAGGTGGAGGTGGACACCGAGACCGGCCAGGTCAAAGTGCTCGAGTTCGTCTCTTGCGTCGACTGCGGCGTGGCCATCAACCCTGATGGGGCCACCGGCCAGATCGAAGGGGGCGTGACCCAGGGCCTGGGCTACGCGCTGACCGAGGGGCTGGTGTTCGACGAGAAGGGCAAGCTGCTCAACACCAGTTTCCGAGACTACAAGATCCTGGCCAGCACCGACATGCCGCGCATGACCAGCATCCTGGTCGAGTCCTACGAGCCCCACGGCCCGTTTGGCGCCAAGGCGGTGGCCGAGATTCCCATCGACGGCCCCGCTCCGGCGGTGTCCAACGCCATCTTTAACGCCATCGGGGTGCGCATGCGGGCCCTGCCCTTCACGCCCGAGAACGTCCATCGGGCGCTGAAGAGCCCGCGTGAGCAGGACATCGAGAAGCGCAAGTCGGAGCCTGCATTGACACCGGGTTAGGGGACTCCGTTGGGGGCACCCGGTTGGTAAATCTCATGATCTGTGCGATGGGGACGCCAGGCCGTTGTCGTTATGCGATGGATGGGCGAGCCCGGCTCTTTTATGAATCCCACTGCTCTATTGAATGCACGACATTCGACCTGAGCAGAGGTGATTTGCTTTGAGCTTTCTTGGGAACGTCATCTGGTTGGTCTTCGGAGGCCTGACCGCGGCAATCGGCTACGCCGCCAGCGGTCTTTCCATCTGCCTGACCGTGATTGGCATCCCCTTCGGCCTGCAGAGCCTGAAACTGGCTGGCGCGATGCTGTGGCCGTTTGGCAAGGAGGTGGTGGTGAGCGAGTCGGCCGGCTCCACCCTGTACTTCCTGATGAACGTGGTCTGGCTGGTGCTCTTCGGTTGGGTGCTGGCTCTGAACCACCTGATATTCGCCGTCTTGCTGGCCATTACCATCGTGGGCATTCCCTTTGCCAGGCAGCACCTCAAGCTGGTGCAACTGGCCCTGATGCCTTTTGGTCGCGAGCTGCGCTGAGCGTTCCGGTCGGTCCGAGTTCACTTCTGTTTCCTTTCCGGCAAGGATTTGACCGGGGAGGCAGCACTCTGACACGTTCCGATAAGCTTCCTAGAAGCGCCCACCTGCCCGCAGCTGAGAGCGAAGCTCGGCCGCCCGGGCTCGCAAGGCCTCGAGGTCGCCCTTACGCTCGAGCTGTTTGACCATCAGCGCCATGCGGGGATTGGAACGAAACTCGCCCTGGTGGCGGGCCAGAAAGTCCCAGTAGAGAGCGTTGAAGGGGCAGTCGCTCCTGGGATTATAATGGCAGCCGGCGCAGTGGTCGCTCATCTTGTTGAGGTAGTTGGCCGAGGCGGCGTAGGGCTTGCTGGCAATGACGCCCCCGTCGGCAAACAGTGAGAGCCCCAGCACGTTCGGGCTGACCACCCACTCGTAGGCGTCAGCGTAGGCCAGCAGATACCAGTCGTTGACCTGGCGCGGCTCGACCCCGGCGATCAGGGCAAAGTTTCCGGTCACCATCAGGCGCTGGATGTGGTGGTTGATGCCATGGCGCATCAGGCTGGTGACGGCCTCTCGCAGGCAGGCCATGTCGGTTTCGCCATCCCAGTAGAAGGCCGGCAGCGGCAGGTCGGCCTGGAGGTGGTTGCCCTCCAGGTAGCCGGGCATGCGCCGGCGATAGACCTGGCGCACGAACTCCCGCCAGCCAAGAATCTGGCGGATGAAGCCCTCCACCGAGCTGAGCCGGGCCTGGCCGGAGCGATAGCGCTGCTCGGCCCGCTGGCACACCTCGAGAGGGTCGAGCAGGCCCAGGTTCAGGAGCGGGGAGAGGAGCGAGTGATAGAGGGCCCGCTCTCCCGTGACCATGGCGTCCTCGTAGGGGCCAAACAGGTCGAGCCGGTGCTCGAGAAAGTCCTCCAGGAAGTGCTCGGCCTGCGAGCGGGTCACGGGCCAGCTGAACTCCTCCAGATGGCCGAAGTGTCCGGGTAGCTCACGCTCGACCAGGGACATCACCTCGCGGGTGATCGCATCGGGCGGATAGGAGGGGAGGGGAGGGAAGCGGTGCCCCTTCTCGGGCACTTCGCGGTTATCGGCATCGTAGTTCCAGCGTCCGGAGTGCGGCTCGTCGCCGTCCATCAAGATGCCCGTGGCCCGGCGCATGGCCCGATAAAAGTGCTCGAGCCGGGCGCAGGGTTTCTGGCCGGGCGGGCAGACAAACAGGCTGTCAGGCGTGATCTCATCGGCCCCAAGTTCCTCGGCTACCCCGTAATCAGCCGGCTCCATCATCAGGATGCGCCGGGGTCGAAAGCGCTCGCGATGGTGGGCCACGGCCCCGGCGTAGTCGGCACAGGCGGCGTGGTAGTCGACCCGATAACCCTGTGAGCGCAACTCGTCGGCGAAGTGGCGCATGCCCGACCAGAGCAGCACCATTTTCTGCTTGTGGTAAGGGAGCTGGCGCGCGCGCTCCAAAGACTCGATCAGCAGCACCTGATCGTGGGCCTTGTCCAGAGCCGCAAGGGCGCTATTTCTAAGGCTTAGCTGATCGCCCAGGATCCAGGCTGTCTGCAAATTTTGCACTCCCGCGCGAACGGCGCCGCGCCAATTCCTGAAGTCCTCAAGGCGCGACGCCCTACCGGATGCCAGCGAATTTGCTCATCCGTTGGTGAACGTAGCCGATGAAGTAGACGTAGTTGGTGGTCTGGGGATAGGCCGGCACGGTGCCCAGCTCGGCCACCAGGTTCGGCCCGGCATTATAGCCCGCCAGAGCCAGGGCCACCGGGTTGTCCGAGCTGCCCTGCCAGCTCTGAATCAGCCCGCGCAGCATGCGGGCCGACCCGGCCAGGTTCTGGGTGACATCGTTGGGGTCGACGCCCAGCCCCTCGGCCGTGCCCGGCATCAGCTGGCCCAGCCCGACAGCGCCACTGACTGAAACGGCATCCACGTCGAAGGCCGACTCGATCTGCACCAGCGAGGCGAAGAGGTAGGGATCCAGGTTGTTCCTGGCAGCCTCGGCCACGAGCGTGGAGGCGATCTGGCGCACCCGCTCGGGCGGGTCCTTGGGGTTGTGGAAGCTCACCCACCACTCGAAGAAAGCCTGCGGTCCGGTGCCCGGACGAGTCTGCCCCCTGGGCGGGCCGAGCAGGATGACGGACTGGCCATCCAGGCGTTGAAATGCCTGCTTGTGGTAGCGGCAGGTGCCTTTGACAGCCACCCGGAAGCCGGTGCGGTCAAGCTCGAGATTGCGGGCCTCCCCGGCAAAGCAGACCACCACCGGTCCGGCCCCGGTGCTCAGCTCCAGGCGGCCCGGAGCGTGGCTCTTGACCACCCCTTCCCACAGCACGAGCTGGCCCTGCCAGGCCGGCCGGTAGTGCCTCAGGGCCCGCTGGGGGGTCAGATCGGGGTTGACGAACTCGCGTCCCACGTAAAGAGGGCGGAACCATTCCCTGGCCAGGCCGGGCAGGGCCAGCGAGAGCACCAGGAGCAAGCACCAGGTCGGTCGCTTCACGCTTCCTCCTTGCGGGGCGGGAACAACAGCGAGGCGGCGATGGAGATCACCAGCACCAGACCGATCACTCCCAGAGCCCAGGGCGTTGGCATGTCCCACCAGTGCTCGATCAGCATCTTGGCCCCGATGAAGACCAGCACCAGCGACAGCCCCATTTTAAGGTAGGCGAACAGATCCATCAAGCCAGCCAGAGCGAAATAGAGGGCTCGCAGGCCAAGAATTGCCATCACGTTGGAGGAGAAGATGATGAAGGGGTCGGTCGTCACGCCGAACACGGCTGGAATGGAATCGACCGCAAAAAGCACGTCGGTGGTCTCGATCACCAGCAGCACGATAAACAGGGGAGTGGCGTGCAACTTGCCGTCGATGCGGGTGAACATTTTGCTTTCGTCGTAGCTGGTGCTGACGGGAATGTGGCGCTTGACCCAGAGCACGACCGGGTTATCCTCGGGGTTGATCTCCTCATCCTTGGAGAAGGCCATCTTGAAGCCACTGTAAACCAGGAAAATCCCGAAGAGATAGAGCACCCAGTGGAAGGTCGCCACGATGGAGACACCCAGCAAAATGAAGACAGCTCGCATGACCAGGGCGCCCAGAATGCCCCAAAAGAGCACCCGATGCTGGTACTGGGCGGGCACCGAGAAGTAGTTGAAGACCAGCAGGAAGACAAACAGGTTGTCCACGCTGAGGGCTTTTTCGAGCAGGTAGCCGGCCAGGAACTCCAGGCCTTCCTTGGGGCCTATGTTGTAGTAGACCCAGCCGTTGAAAGCCATCCCGAGGGCAATCCAGAAAACGCTCCAGCCCACCGCCTCACGGATGGAGATTTTACGGGGTTTGCGATGGAAGACCCCCAGATCCAGTGCCAGCATCCCCAGCACGAAGAGGGCGAACCCTCCCCAGTTCAAAGATGTCGGCAAATCCTGTCAGCCTCTCCCTCGCGATGAAATCCCTGTGCGTGTTCCGCTCCGGTGCGGAGGATCCTTCAGGAACGTGCCGATACTCCCAAATCATGGCTCCTCCCATCCAACTGAGCGTCACTTCCGAGATCGGCCGGTTGAAGCAGGTCATGCTTCACCGTCCCGGGCTTGAGGTGGACCGCATGGTGCCCTCGATGATGGAGGAGCTGTTGTTCGAGGACATTCTGCACGGCCCGCGGGCCCGGCACGAGCACGACATCTTTCGCCAGGTGCTGGCGCTGGTGGCCGACGAGGTGGTCGATCTGCAGGACATGCTGGCCGAGGCGCTCGAGCAAGAGAGCGTGCGCACCTCGTTTCTGGAAGAGCTTGCCTTTCTCGAGAGGCTGGCCCTCCCCACGGTGGATCGCCTGAAGGAGTTACCCCCCCGCGAGCTGGCCGCGGTGGCGGTGGGAGGCCTCGAGGTCGATCCCGAGGTGGTGGCTCACCTGGTGACGCCCGATGTCCCCTACGTGCTGACCCCACTGCCCAACCTGCTGTTCACCCGCGATCCCCTGGTGGTGACTCAAGATGGTGCCATCCTCTGCTCGATGGCCATGCCGGCGCGCCGTCGCGAGCCCTTGATTCTTTACTACATCTACGCCTTCCACCCGCGATTGATGCTGGCCGAGAAGGACCGCTTCTTCTTCCGGGCCACTCACCACCCGGTGTTCCGCCGACGGCGGATGATTCCGGGGCTGGAAGGGGGCGATATCGCTGTTTTGAGCGACAAGGTGCTGGCCATCGGGGCCAGCGAGCGAACCTACGAGAGCTCGATCGAGCTGGTGGCCAACGCCCTGATCGGGCGGACCTCCATCGAAACCATCCTGATGGTGCTGATGCCCAAGCAGCGAGCGGCCATGCACCTGGACACGGTCTTCAGCCAGATCAGCCCGCACGAGTGCCTGGTTTACCCGCCGATGTTCATGCCGGGCGGATCCGAGCTCTTGCCTGTGATCAAGAAGGACCTGCGCCGCGGGCACGTGCATTCCGAGCTCAAGTCCTCGCTGCTCGAGGCCCTGCACGAGGAGGGGATCGAGCTCGAGCCAGTCTGTTGCGGAGGGCCTGACGACCGCATCCTCCAGCAGCGTGAGCAATGGACTGACGGGGCCAACGCCTTCGCCCTGGCGCCCGGGGTGATCACCATGTATGAGCGCAACCAGCGCACCACTGAAGAGCTCGAAAAACGCGGTTATCGTCCCGTGCACGCTGAGGAGCTGATCGGAGGCGGGCAGAGCCTGCAAGAGGGGAAGAGGTATCAGATCCTCATCCCCGGCCATGAGCTCTCGCGGGCTCGGGGAGGGCCACACTGCATGACCATGCCCCTGGCCCGCCAGCCGGTTTGATGCTATACTCCGCCCATGGCCGACAACACGATTCCTGGCGTTAGCCAGCTTCAACACAACCCGCCTCCCCGCCGCAGCGCTCCCCAGAGCTCGGTGGGACCCCAGGAGAGCTACCAGACCGGCGTCCAGGCCCCCCAACTGATTCCGCCCCCGAAGGTGCACGAGCCGGCCGCCCAGGCCCGCGGTGGCTTCGGCAAGGGAATGGCTCTGGGAGTGGGGCTGACCCTGGTGGGGCTGATCGGGGCCGGCGTGGTCATTCAGACCCGCGAGCCGCCGCCTCTGCAGATGGACCAGCTCAGCAGCCAGCAGCGCGGCGCCCTGCGCGACCTGCGCTCCTTGCAGGAGATCTCGGCCAGGTATGGCGGGGGCCTGCGCCAGGAAGCCATCATCGGCACCCGAGCGGCCACCCCAGAGCGGGCCCTTCAGGAGCTGATGCAGGGTGATCCCGTCTTCTACGTTCACGCCGAGGGAGCCCAGCCGCTACGCATCGATACCTTCCAGCAGCTCGATCAGTTGCAAAGCCACGTGGCCCGCCAGGATGCCAAGCGCCAGATCCAGGAGGGTCTCGACCAGATTCGCGAGGGCGTGCGTGAGGCGGGTGAGGCCATCGGCAGGGAACTGGAAGACTTTTGGAAGGAAGTGCGCAAACCTTAGCTCGAAGGCCCGCGGCGTGGTTCAGGAAGCCAAACAGACCTTTCTGCTCGATCACCCCCCCGAGGGCTCGGGCTTCATGCACCGGTTGACCAGGTTTTTCGGCCTGCAAAATCCCGACCTGCACAATCCCGTCGTGCTCATGCGCTCGGCCCTTTACGGTCCCGGACTGGTCAACACGGCTCTGGACTTTGCCTCCCGAGCCCCCGACGTGGCCGATCTCGGCTGCGGCTCGGGCTGGTTCTCGCTAGAGGTGGCCCGGCGCAACCCGCAGGCCCGCATTCGCGCCATCGACAAAGACCCCGAGGCGCTCGACTGGGCTCGCTCCTACGCTGCCAGGCGACGCAGCCTGAAGGGCCACATCGAGTATGTGCAGGCCGATCTCTCCGAGATCGAGTTTGACCCGAGCTCGCTGGACGTGGCTGTGGCCTTCTTCGTGCTGGGCTCGCTGGAGAAACCGCTGGAGATGCTGGAGCGGCTGTTGGGGGCGTTGCGGCCCGGAGGCCTTCTGATCTACTACGACGCCACCGAGCCCCCCGCTCGCAACCTCGACAAGCTCGGTCGCCTGATGTTTCGCCGGGCTCGTTTCCGGGGCAAGATGAGCGATGCCTGGAGCGAGCGACGCAAGCTCGAGGATCTCTATGGGCACGATCTGGCTCGAGGCTATCGCCCGGCCGCTGCCCCACCTGAGGCCGAGGTGCACGCCTTTCTCTCTCGCAGCCTGGACGTGCTGCACCAGAGTCGTCAGCGCGCCTTCGTGGACCTCAAGGTCAAGGACATGAGCGCAGGCGACGCCTTTTATGAGCTTCCCTGGTGGAAGTTGCTCGACGATGTGCTGGTGGGCACGGGTTATCTCGAGGGTGCCACTCGCTTTTTGCTGGCCCGAAAGCGTGGAATGTGAGCGGCCCGGGCTATCGCATGTTGCCAGGTCGTAACTTGAGTTAATATTCGAGCAAGGTTTGGATCATTTAAGCAACCTGAGCAGATTGCTTTGAGCCCTGCGCTTGACGCATCCTGACAACGGATGAGGAACGCAACTCAGTCTGGCTCGGTCATCGACAAGCGAGACCTCTTGAGAGGTTTCGCTTTTCTCCTGACAGCTCTGGAGCAGGCGGCCCGGATGATGCCGTCCGGCGAAACCTCCCCAGGCGACCGTGGTCAGGGAGACTTTTTCGGACCTCAGCTCGAGAGCGAGGTCGGGCCGAGCGGGCCCGACGCTCTGCAGGACGCACCCGGAACCCACCTCGACAACATTCGCGACGCCTTTAGCGAATACTACGAATCCTCGCTGCAGGACGGGCGCTCGCTGCGCAACTACGAAGATGGCAGGATTCGCCTGATCAACCACCAGAGCGGCGTTATTCAAGAAGAGCGCCTGACCGGCAAGATGCTCATCTCGCTTCCCAACGGCCGCATCATCTACCAGGATAACCCGGGCGAGCCTCTGCTGGTCTATGATACCACGGGCGCCGCCGAGCCGATCATCGCTCGCGTCAGCCTGCTGCGCCAGGGGCTCTCTTCTCGCTATGTCTACAACTTCACCGACCATACCGGCACGCACCTCATCGACCTGGAGACGCTGGAATACTTCCACCTGCCCATCGGGCGCCCGCCCCGCGTGCGCCCCGGCAGGCAACGACCCGAGGAGGCACACGATGGAGATCCTTTCCAACCGGTCCGATAGCGAGGCTCCCGGAGTCGCTCGCCTGGACGACCTGGACAGGTTGCTGGCCAACGCCAGAGGCATGTTTGCTCCTCCGAGTGCCTGGGCGGCGAGCGGCAGCACAGCCGGCCCGGCCGCCACCTGGAGCTCGCAGGACGGCTGGAATCTCAAGTTGGGGCAGAGCGCGCAGAACGTACTGCGCCACCAGCTGATCAAGGCCCCGCCGGAGGTGGTCAGCGACCTTCGCGCCGGGTTGTCCTCCGAGTATGGCCGGGCCGTGCAGCAACAGGTGCAGCTCAGTCCGGTGGTGGAGTCGCTGGTGCGCGCCGCCCTGGGCGACGTCGACGACCTCCCCCCGGCTCAGGAGCAGGGGGCGACAGGGTCCTCGGCTTTCTCGGCCCAGCCGGGGGGCATGGGGGCTCAGCCCGGCTCCCTGTCGGGTGGTTTCAACGGCAACATCGGCTTCTCCGTGGGGGAGAGCCAGCAAGTTTCCGGCAACGCGCTGGCCCCTGACGCCGTCAGCGGACCGGCCGACATGCAGGGCTGGGGCCAGGGGGCCGAGGGCAACTGCGCGGCTGTGGCCACCATCAAGGCAGCCACAGATGCCTACGGCGATCAGCTCTTCCGCCAGGTCACCCGGTTGCCCGATGGGGGCTACCGCATCACCATGCAAGACGGCGTGACGGTCGAGGTCTCCGGCCAGGAGCTGTCCATGGCCCGGCAGCAGAGCAACTTCACCGGGTCCGGACCGGGCCTCGAGCAGGCCACCGTGGCCTATGCCGCCATGGCCAGGCGGGCTCAACTTGAGGGCCACGAGGGCTCCACCAGCTACGCCCAGGCACTCAACTCGCTGGCCGACGGGGACAATCCTTACGATTCGGCCAGATTCCTGGGCCTTTCGAATCAGGTGGTCCAGGTCGACCCCCGCACCCTGAGCGGTCAGGACTCGGTGGTGGCCTGGAACGCCAGTCACGCCGTGTTCGTGGACAACGTGCGGGCGACCGACAGCTATGGTACGGCCCGGGGTTTTGACGGCACCGACACGCGCGGTCGGGGTCTGACCACGGCCTTCACCTTTGCGCCCCTGCGGTCAAGCGGGGTGGCCTCGGTGCCGGCCGCGGCCAACAACCGTCCGGCCGCCCGACCCGAGTCGCCTCCTCCGGCGCGCAACGTCTACCAGCGCCACTTCCATAACCATATGAGCAACGGGAAGAAGGGCAAATGAACGATTATGACCTGAGCCGCACACCCTCGCCTTATCTCCTGCCCGCGGCCATCCAGCTCCTGAAGATGCTGGGGGTCCCTCAGCCTCCTCAGGTCGTGGCCCCGCGGGAGCGCCCTCGCGAGGAGCACCGCCCGGAGCACGTCCTGGAGCTGTTGCACCGGCTCAGCCAGGAGCTGGTCAGAAATCCCCCCACGCTGCACCAGGCGGTGGTATCCAACCCCTCGGCCCAGGGACAGATCTTTCGTCGCTCTCTGTTCGTGGCCGATGAGATCGAGATGCCCGAGCCGCCTTTGTTGCTCAAGCCGCTCCGGTCGAGGCTTCAGGAATGAAGTTTCAATTTACAAACGGCCAGTGAAGTAGAGCAGGTCGGCATAGAGCACATTGGCGTCGTAGGCGGCTTGCACCGCGCTCAGGCGCATGCGAGAGGTGGCCGTGAGGGTGTCGAGCACCTCCATCGGGTCGCCCTGTCCCACCTCATAGCGCATGGTGGAGATGCGCAGGTCCTCCTCGGCCCTCAAGCGGGCGTCCTCGGACAGCTTCTGGTTGGCCTCGGCGGCCTGGTAGCGGGCCTGGACATCCACCACCTGGCGGGTCACCTCCAGCTCCAGGTCGGCCAGTTGCAGCTCGCGTGACTTCTTGAGGGCCTGGGCCCGGGAGATCTCGGCCTCCTGGTTGCCGCCGTCGAAGAGTGGCACCGAGAGCGTGAGCCCGGTGGAGAACTGACCTACGTAGCTCGAGTCGGCCGCCAGCCCGCCGTTGCCGATGGTGCTGTACTGGGCTCCCAGATTGAGCTGGGGTCCATAGTCGGCGCTGGCCGCATCCACCCGGTGGGCTCCTTCCTCCACCCCGTAGCGGGCGGCCACCAGGTCGGGACGATTCTCCAGGGCTTCTCCCAGCAGCTGCTCCTGCGAGCCGCTGCCGGGGGGAACCTCGAACTCATCGGGATAGGACAGGCTGCTGGAGACCTCGACCCCCAGAGTGGCTTTGAAGGCGGCCTCGGCCGAGGTCAGGCCGGCCCGGGCCACGTTCAGCCGCTGCTCGGCGGCGGCCAGCTCGCTCTCGTGGCGGTTGACCACGAAGGGAGCAACTTTTCCCGCCTTGAGCTTCTCGCGAGACAGCTCGAGCAGCACCTCGCGGGCTTTCAACTCGTCCACGGCCACCTGCAGGCGCTCGCGCTCGAGCAACACCTGGAAGTAGCTGCGCCTGATTCTCCGGGCCGAATCGCGCACCGAGAGGGCCAGCCGGGCCATGGCCCGCTTTTCGGCCGCGTCCGCAGCCGCCATCCGCTCGCCGAAGGCTCCGCCCCAGATCGGGTAAGAAACGCGGGCCCGAACCACTCCCAGGGTCTCGGGAGCCCCTGCGGTCACCAGGCCGGTGTTGAGGGTGGGGGAGGCGTCCCACATGCGGCCGGCTTCGCCGCGCACTTTCTGGAAGTCGGTCGCCACGGCCACCTGGCCTTCTGAGCCGGCCTTCAAGGTATTGGCCCGGGCCTGCTCGACTTCGGAGGTGGCCAGGGAAACTCCCAGGCTGTTGGCCAGTCCGATCTCGAGGGCGTTGCTGAGAGAAACCGGCCCGCTCAGGATAGGACGTCCGGTTCGACCCACGCCTTGCTGGCGCAGGCCGGAGGTGGTCACGGAATTCTCGGCCGGGGGAGCACCCGGCTTCAGCTCGACGAGGGCGGGTTTCTGGTTCACGAGACTGCTGGTCTCGGGTTTCGGGCTCTTCGCTGGCAGGGGTTGCAGGGTCGCGCCCGGCTGAAGGTCCACCAGATTGCTGGAAGGCGGTTGAGCGCCCGTCGCTGGGAGGGGCTTGAGGATGGCCCCGGGAGCGATCGGTTGAAGAATCTGCGACGGATTGGACGCATCCGCGCTGGCCTGAACGGGCTCCTCGCTCTGGGCGGAGCTCAATCCAGACAAGCTCAGACAAAGCATTGCCGACAAGATGACCTGCTTGCTCATGGGGTCTACTTCACCTCTGATTGCCTTTATCCCTCGAACACCTTTCCAGACGGATGAAGCATTTGTTACGAAACTCCCAGCACCGCGATCTTCAGGGGGGGCGAGCCATCCAGGGAGGGGAAATCGCTGTCCGGCACGAGCACCTCGACCTCCTCGATCCGGCGTCCCCACTTGAGGGCGCAGCGCCGCAGGCCTTCCAGCCACTCCTCTAGAGCCACCTCGGGGGCGTGGTTGGTGACTACCAGTCGCCCACCCGGCCGGGTGGCCGCCAGAGCCGGCCGGGCCAACGAGGCGTAGTCGCGCACGATGTCCACCGCCCCGAATCGACCCCGCGACCAGGTGGGTGGATCCAGGAACACGGTATCGAACTGACGCGGCTCCACTCGCTTGTAGGGCCGTTGGGCCCCCCGCCCTTTGACCGGCAGACCGGCCAGTTGGCGCAGCACTGGCAGCACATCTTCACACAGGGTCTCGAAGCGCTCGACCGGGATCTGGTTCAGGCGGGCGTTGCGAACCCCCACCTCGAGGTGACGCTGGCTGAAGTCCACGTTGAGGCTGGAGCCGCTGCCGGAGGCCACCACCCCCACCGCGCACGTGTAGGCGAACAGATTGAGAAGGCTCCCCTGGTGGTGGCCGGCCAGCCAGCGGCGGGCCACCCGCAGGTCGAGAAAGAGGTAGGGATCCAGTCCCGGGTGATGGGTGCGCACCGTCAGCTGACGCCCCAGCTCGCGGCAGAGGGCCGGGCTCGACAGGGGAGCCGGCCCGTCGGGGCGATGGCGGAAGACCACCGGCAGCTCCCAGCTCTGCAAGGCTCGCTCGATGCCGTTGCGCTCCTCATCGCTCAGCGGGGCGCGGAATGTCTGCACGAACAGCAGCTCGCCGTAGCGATCCACCGTCAGGCCCGGATAGCCCTCGGCCACGCCGTGGAAGAGGCGGTAGCAGTCGGTGCCTTCATGCTCCAGGGCTTCGAGCAGGAGGCGCCGGCGCTCGTGGGCGGCCTGGAGCAGCGGACCTGGCATGGAATGGGCTTCCGGTCACCGCTTTGCACTCCTGCTCGCGCAAGGTGGTGCACCCTGCTGGGCTCAAACCGGTTCCTGCCCCGCAAAAGGCATCAGCCTGACAGGAGATCCGGCCCGTACGGTGGATGTCCGCACCCTTCTTGCTGCCTTGACGTCATCGAGAGGCTTTACACCAACGGTCGTCGACGTCCGTCACGGTCAGGCACGGAACGCCAGGGCCAAACCGAGCTACAAGCGCGTGAGAGGACCGACTCCGAGCTCTTGGAGCGAGAACTGCCTGCCGCAAGTTCCGAGGAGCTGGATCTCCTTCTTGTTGTATTTGATGATTGCGGTGAACGCCTTGAGCCTGGGATTGTAAGTCGCTTTCACTTGCGTGGGCGACTGACCGCCGAGAAGCTCGAGCACCTTATCGATCTGGGCGTTCTTGTCCTTGAGGCCCGTAAAGGCAGGGTCGCCCGGGGTCTGTCCGTGGACCTTGCAGGTGGTCCCAATGGCCCCCCGCGTCATCCCCAGATTGCTGGTGGCAATCCCATACAGCAACTTGGACATGCCCGACTCGAACATCTGTTTCTCCGCCTCGGGGGCCGCAGGACCGGAATACCGGATCGGATAGCTCGAGGCACTCGCCGCATCGGCATCCGCATCCGGCTGGGCTGCCGCGCTCAGGCTTCGCAAGGTCAACTTGACGGTCCGGCCTGTGTCCGTAACCTCGTACAGGCCCCCGACCGCTTTCGTGAGAGCCCTGGCCTCAACCATGACCCGACCTTGCTTGAATGTCGAAGGAATGTCTTTCCCGGCGAGCTTGACCTCGGTGCCCTCGATCGCCATATCCAGGCCGGGAATCTGTGCCAGGGTGGCCGCCTCCAACAAGGCCGCGTCCGGCTCGCCATCCACCACTCCCGCGAAGGGCTCTCCATTGATGACCACCTTGAAACCCTGTGCCGATACGACACCAACGAAGAGAAGGAAGAGGAAGAGCCAGGATAGTTTTCTCATGCTCGGGGCGTTCGTCGCGGAGCCCCCGGGTCCTTGCTCTTGACCCGGCTCGAGATGATCGTCAGGTGTCGATCATCTCGAGCCAGTTAGGCGTGAGGGTCGCACTGATCGGCAAGGCTGGATTTCAGCCCTGTCTTCCCCGCTCTTCGCTTTGCCAGACAGGCGAGCGCCTGCCCGAGATCGAAGCCCGCCCGGGTGAGCGACGTTCTTCGTCCCCCGGCCGAGGTGCTCCACGCCCAGGAGCTGGCCGAGCTGCGCTCGACCGACCAGGCCCCGCGGCCTCCCGGCTGGCAGCTCTCGCCCCGCGCGGTGCGCACTTTCGTGTGCGGGGGTGGACCCTGCCAGCGCAAGTTCTACGGCGACGACGTGCTGGTCGAGCGGGCCATCATCACCCTGGCTGGCAACCGAGGGCTGCTGCTGGTGGGCGAGCCGGGCACGGCCAAGTCCATGCTCAGTGAGCTGTTGGCGGCGGCCATCTCGGGCGACTCCACCAACACCGTGCAGGGGGGGGCTGGCACCAGCGAAGACCAGGTCAAGTATTCCTGGAACTATGCCCTGCTGCTGGCCGAGGGACCCAGCTCGAAGGCCCTGGTGGCGGCCCCTCTGTACGTCGCCCTGCAGCGGGGGCGGCTGCTGCGCTTCGAGGAGCTGACCCGCTGCGCCCCCGAGATCCAGGACCTGCTCATCAGCGTCATGTCCGACAAGGTGATGCTGGTGCCCGAGCTCGAGGGCGGCGAGCGCCTGCTGTCGGCCCGGCCGGGCTTCAACGTGGTGGCCACCGCCAACCTGCGCGACCGGGGGGTGCACGAGATGAGCTCGGCCCTCAAGCGTCGCTTCAACTTTGAGACCGTGCACCCCATCGCCGAGCTGCAAGACGAGCTCGACCTGGTGCGCCGCGAGTCGGCCCGCCTCCTGACCGAGTCGGGAGCCGACCTGGAGGTGGAGGAGGGCGTGCTGGAGCTTCTGGTCACCGCCTTCCGCGATCTGCGCAGGGGCCAGACCGTCGAGGGCACCCAGTTGGAGCGTCCCCAGGCCGTCATGTCCACCGCCGAGGCTGTCTCGGTGGCCCAGGCGGCGGGCCTGGACGCCTTCTACTTCGGCCAGCGCCAGCTCACCCCCGAGCACCTGGGCCGGCACCTGGCCGGGGCGGTGCAAAAGGACAGCCCTGAGGATCTTCCCCGCCTGCGCCACTACTTCGAGGTGGTGGTGCGCGAGCGCAGCCAGCGCCGAGGAGGGCTGTGGAAGCAGTTCCTGGCCGCCCGCAAGTGGCTTCCGCTCTGACCACCTACCTGCCGGTACGCCACCACAGCCCGGCCTGCGCCCGTCATGTCGGCCGGGTGATCCGCGATCAGCGCCCCGAGCTGGTGCTGATCGAGGGACCTCGCGACGCCCAGAGCTTGCTCGATTGGCTGGTCCATCCCGAGACGGTGGCCCCGGTGGCCCTCTACTCCTTCGTCACCGACCCCGACTCGCGAGCCGCGGCCTACTATCCGCTGGCCGATCACTCGCCCGAGCTCGAGGCGCTGCGGGCCGCCCGCGAGGTGGGCGCCGAGGCGCGCTTCATCGACCTGAGCCTGGCCGAGATGCAAGTCGTGGAGAGCATCGAGCGGCCGGCCCGGGTGCGATCGCTTCTGGAGGAGACCTGGATGGGCGAGAGCCGGCGCCTGAAGGCGGCAGCCCGGGCGCTGGGTCGCCGCGACTCCGATGAGCTGTGGGATCACCTCTTTGAGGCCCGCGAGACGGACAGCCCGACCTTCTTCAAAGGGGTGCTGGAGTATTGCGCCCTGGCCCGCCAGGATTACACGCCCGAATTGCTTCAGGCCGAGGGCCACACGGCCAGAGAACGCGTCATGGCGGCCGCCGTGGCCGGCGCCTCGGGCCGTCCCACGGTGGTGGTCACCGGGGGCTTCCACACCGTGGCCCTGCCCACCACGCCCCCCGGTCCTGCCCCTCGCCCCCGCTCGACGGGCGAGGTGGTGCTGATCCGCTACAGCTTTCCCCAGCTCGATCGTCTCAACGGCTACGCCAGCGGCATGCCCGGCCCGGAGTTCTCGCAGCGCGCCTGGGAGGGCGAAGACCCCGTCCGGCTGCTGGCCGAGGTGGCCCGGACCCTGCGCGGGCGGGGGATTTCCACGGCCGACCTGTTGGAGGCTGACCGCCAGATGCGCGCCCTGGCCGCCCTGCGCGGCCACCACCGTCCCGCTCGCGAGGACCTGCTCGACGCGGTGCGCTCGGTGTTCATCCAGGGCGCCGATGACGTGGAGGGGGTGGCGGTGCTGGCTGAGGCCCGGCGCTGTCTGTGCGGGGCCCGGGTGGGCCGGCTGCCGCTCGGGGTGGCCCGCACCCCCCTGGTGGAGGATTTCGAAGCTCGCGCCCGCGCCCTCAGGCTGCCCCTGGAAAGCCTTGGTGAGCGCGAGCTGTCCCTGGAGCTCTATCGCCGCCCCTCCCATCGGCGGATCAGCCGCCTGCTGCACCGGCTGCGCTTTCTGGGGGTGCCCTACGGGTTCTGGCGCAAGGCCGGCCGAGAGCAGCTGCGCGAGAGCTGGTGGGTGGCCTGGGAGCCGGCCACCGAGGCCCGCCTGGTGGAGCAGTCGGTCTATGGCAGCGGCCTGGAGGAAGCCTGCTCGAGCCTGCTGCTCGAGCAGCTCGAGGCTTTGCCCGAGCGCAGCTGCCAGCAGGCCGCCAGCCTGGTGGTGGAAGCCTGCCGCATGGGGCTGCACCGCCAGACGGCCCTGCTGCTGCGCGAGACGGCCCGCCGGGTGGCCGACGACGGCGACTTCGTGTCGGTGGCTCAGGCCTGTCTGAGCCTGGAGGAGCTGACCTGGCGCGCTCCGCTGGAGGCTGACCGGCTGGTCGGCCTGGATGAGCTGCGTCTGGCTGCCGCGCTACGGGCCGGTTTTCTTCTGCCCGGGCTGGCGGCCACTTCCCCCGAGAGCGAGACGTCCGTGCTTGACGCTCTCAAAGCCCTGCCCGAGAGCGAGCTGCGCAGGCCCGGACTGGAGAGCCTGGCTGACGCTCCCACGGGCAATGCCTGTCTGCGCGGGGCCGCCTGGGGGCTGTTGCTGGCGGCCGGGCGGCGTCCGGCTGCGCAGCTGGGAGAGCAGGCCCGGGGCGAGCTGCTGGGCGACTCGGGAGCCGGCTTCCTGCGGGGACTTCTGGCCGTGAGCCGCAGCGCCCTGTGGCAGGTCGAAGGCCTGGTCGAGGCCATGAGCGAGCGGCTGGCGGGATTTGCCCAGGATGACTTCCTGGCCCAACTGCCCCACTGGCGCCTGGCCTTCGCCGAGCTGACCCCGCGCGAGACCGACCGGCTGGCCCGCGAATTGAAGCGGCTGACCGGGGTCGAGCTGGCCCTGGAGCGCCCCCTGCCAGCGAGCGGGGAGGAGCTGGTCCGGGCCCGCCTTCTGGAGCTGGCGGTGGCCGAGCGGCTGGCCGCGGAGGGACTTTGAGCTCGAGCGAGCTGATCCAGCGCTGGCGCCTGGTGCTCGGCCGGCTGGCCGAGCCCGAGCTGGGCCCGCCTCCCGACGGGCGGGCGCAACGGGTGGACGAGGCGCTCGACTATCTCTACGGCCGCGAGTACGCCGCCCGCGGCCTGCGCGGTCGGTCGGCCGGCCTGACCGTGCCCGAGTGGATCGCCGAGGTGCGCGAATTATTCCCCCGCCAGACCATCGAGGTGGTGGAGCGGCATGCCCTGGAGCGCTACGGTCTGACCGAGCTGGTCACCGATCCCGACACGCTGGCCCGGCTCGAGCCGAGCTACCCTCTCTTGCGGGCCCTGCTCTCGGTCAAAGGCTCGCTGCAGGGGCGGGCCCTGGAGCAGGCCAGGCGGGTGGTCCGTCAGGTCGTCGACGAGCTGACCAGGCGACTCTCCCGGCACGTGCGCCAGGTTCTGTGGGGGCGGCTCAATCGCCGACGGCGCACCCGTTGGCGTGGCTCGCGAGCGCTCGACTGGCGAACCACCGTGAAGGACAACCTGCGTCACTACGATCCCGAAAGGCGCCGCCTGGTGGTGGAGCGACTCCACTTCTTCGCTCGCTTGCGCCAGTCGATGCCCTGGCACATCATCCTGGCGGTCGACTCGAGCGGCTCGATGCTCAACTCGGTGATCCACAGCGCCGTGATGGCCTCCATCCTGGCCGGATTGCCCACCGTGCGGGTCAGCCTGGTGGCCTTCGACACCCGGGTGGTGGACCTGTCCGAGCAGGTGCGCGATGCGGTGGAAGTACTCATGACGGTGCAGCTCGGAGGAGGCACCGACATCGCCGGAGCCCTGGGATACTGCGAGAGGCTGGTGCAGTATCCCGGCCGCACGGTGGTGGTGCTGGTGACCGATTTCTACGAGGGCGGGCCGGCCCGGGGGCTGCTGGTGGCGGTGCGTCGCTTGAGGGAGGCAGGCGTACGTGTGCTGGGCCTGGCCGCCCTGGACGCCGAGGCCCAGCCCTGCTACGACCGGGCCCTGGCCGAGGAGTGCGTGGCCGCCGGCGCCGAGGTGGCGGCCATGACCCCTGAGCAGCTGACCGAATGGCTGGCCGGGGTGCTCTCGTGAGCGAGTTTGCCAGCTACTCCGATGAGAGCCTGGCTGATCTGACCAGCCCCGGGTTGGTGCGCCGGGCGGCCCGGGATGCCGAGCAGAGTCCGCCCGAGCGGCTCGGGCCGGGCCGCTACCGGATCGAGCAGAACCAGGTCGAGTTGCGCTTGCCGCTGACCGAGAGCCGCTGCGACTGCCCTTCCAACGGGTTGTGCCGGCACATCCTGGCGGCCGTGCGCAGCGAGCGTGACCGGGGGGATGTCGCCCCCCCGGACGCCGGCGCCGAGCTTCTGGCTCTTGATGCTGCCACGGTGCGCAAGTTTGCCGGTCGGCTCTGGAGTCGGGCCCTGACCGTCCCCGCCCCCACTGCCGAGGCCCTCGGCCCTCGCGAAATCTTGTTTCGCGGTCAGGGCTGGGAGTGCCGCTGGCTGGCCGGGCTGGGGCCCGAGGGTATGACCTGCAGCTGCTCTCGCCGTCCTCCCTGTGTGCACCGCGTCAGCGCCCTCTTGAGCCAGCTTCCGGAGCGGCCCGAAGCGCCTGAGCCGGCCGCTCCCGACGCCCCCGACCTCAAGCCGGCCCTGCAAGAGCTGCTGCGACCTGGCCTGGACCGCCTCAATCCGGCCAGCTTGCGCCAGCTGAATGCCCTGGCCACCCGGGCGGCTGCCGCCCAGCAGGGTCGGGCCGCGCGCTTGTTGGGCGCGGCCGCGGGTCAGGCCGAGCGCCTGCTGGCCCGCTCCGGCCAGGCCGACTCGGCCCGCCTGCTGCACCTTCTTGCCCGCGCCGCCGTGGCCCGAGAGCCGGCCGCCCGAGCCGAGCGCAAGACCCTGGAGTCGCTCGAGCTGGTGGCTCTGGGGGCTCGCAGCTTTTCCACCCCTTCCGGCTGGAAAGGGCTGACCGTTTATCTGCTGGGGGCGCAATGGGCCATCTGGAGCGAGCTACGACCGCCTGGCCAGCCCTTCGACGCGGCCCGGTCCTTCGAGCGCAGCATCCCGTTCCCCGGGGCCGGCCCTCCCCGGCGCTGGATGGGCCAGCGGCTGTTGCTGCGCCAGGCTCGGCTGAGCGCGGCCGGTCGCCTGGCCGGGGCGGCGGAGGGCGAGCTGCTGGGACCGGCCCCGCTGGCCAGCTTGCCCGCCGAGCGGGACTGGCGCAGCCTGCCCGGGCGGGCTCGTCCGCTCTTTCAGGGCCAGAGCGAGGTGCTCACCTGGCTGGCCCCTGGCCAGGTCAGCGGAGCGAGCTTTGACCGCGTGCGCCAGGAGTCGGTCCGGCTGGCCGCAGACGATCAGGGCCGTCGGCTCGAGCTTCGGCTGCCCTTCCTGCGCGAGGAGGTCAGCCGGCGCTTTGAGACGGCTCGCCTGGAGCGGGTGCTGGCCCGCCTGACCCTGAGGGGCCCCGAGCTCTGTGCCGAGCCGCTCAGCTGGAGCGAGCCCGGGGGCAAGCTGGTCCACCCGGAGCTGGGCTCGGGCCCGCTCAGCGCGGCCGAGGAGGAGGAGCTGCCCGAGCCGCTGCTGGTGGCCCCGGGCCGGTGCGCTCGCCTGCTGCTGGAGGCCGAGGAGGCACTGGTGGGCTGGGCCGAGGCGGGAGGATCCGCACCCGCCTCGCTGGCCGCCCTGGCCGGCCGGGCCCGCGAGCTGGGCCTGGAGCGCGCTGAGCGCGAGCTCACCCAGCCCGACCTGTTGCGCTCGGCCCTGGTGGTGCGCTGCTATCTCGATGAGCTGGCGTTGCTGGAAGCCTTCGGGCTCGGCCCAACCACCTGACGCGCGCCGGTGCGATCGGTCTTCAGTGGCTGCCACGTCTCGACGGACGGGTGGTCCTTCACCAGCCAGCGCAGGCCGCCAAAACAGCAGACCCGACGTTTCCCGGAGGCCAGCATGTCGCAAGCCCTGGCAATCCGACCGGTGCGAGTCTCCTCTTGCTTGCCTGAAACGATCCAGAGGATCCAGTCCCGGCGCGCGAGGGGCGTGATGTCCTCCCAGGTGGCCTCCGCCCGGGGCGCAGCTGCCAGGGCCTGGCCCAGCTCGGCCGGCATCCGGACCTCCGGTTCGGCACCGATCCGCGTGATCTCGATGGTCAGCGTCTCTCCCTGGCTCGCGCCGGCAGCCCTGTGCAGAGCCCGGTCCATCCTGAGCTGGCCATCCGGTTCGAGAGCGGCTCGAAAGGGGAAGCCATTGATGGTTCCCTCCACCATCGTCTGACCTTGTGGTGCGAGCTCCGCACTCGCGTCCGGGGGCAGCGTGACCAGACTCGACGACCTGGCGTGGAAGCGGATGGTTGACCTGGTTTCAGGCATCCCTCAGGGGAGCCGTTCGACCGCGTTGGACAGCCGGCGCCCCTGGTCGTCGAGCCGGGTCAGCTGCACCCACTTGTCGGCGAATGTGACCAGCTGGCAGCTTCCGTCCGTCCCCAGGAGGGCGCGCTGGCCGGCTCCGTAGAGGTGGGCGCGTCCCAGCACGTAGCTCTCTTGCTCAGCGGTCGTCTTTTCGTGGCTGAAGCCCAATTCTGCCAGATGCGCGCGCGCATCCGGGCTCGTCAGCTCGATGGCGTCAAGGACCAGGCTGTCTTTGAGGCCCTCGAGCTTCTCGACCATGTTTTCGTGCACGCCGGTGCCGGGCACGTCGAGCCCGCCGCGACGCCCGCCAGCGGCACTTGCTTTGATGGGTGAGGAAAGGACCAGCATTCGCAATCAGCCCCCTTGAGAATCGTTGCCCCAGCTTCGCGGATTGACGGGCCCTCGTCTGTAGACAGGCTGTTAACCCGGGTTACTTTTTCCTCCCATGCCCCGAACAGGTGTGTGTTTCCGGCGGAAACGAACAGCCATTCCCGGAGATGTCAGGTTTCTCGTGCAGGGCCCTGGTCGTCGTGGTAACATCATTGTGTGCCCTGCTTCTCGCACTGGGCTTTCGAGCCGTTTAGCCGGCCAGGATCTGCTTCCTGTCATTGCAGCTGATCGCAACTCGCGTGCAGAGGGTTTATAGAGAACCCATCCACTTGACGCCCACAGTCTCTCTCTGTAGTATATGCGCATGCGTAATGCGTATAATCCTTCTGCGCCAAAGAAGGCAACCAATCTCACGGTTAACAGTGACCTGCTTTCTCAGGCCAGGGCCCTGGGGATCAACATCTCGGCGGTGCTCGAGCAATCCCTGGCCGAAAAGGTAAGAAAGCTCAAAGCGGAGGCCTGGTTGCGCGAGAATCAGAAGGCGATCCAGGCCTACAATCAGGAAGTTGACCAGAACGGCACGTTTGGCGAAGACTCAAGATCTTTCTGATGCAGTATGATGTCTACAAAAACCGGAATCCTGCCAGCAATCAGCGTTTCCCGTTCTTGCTCGATGTGCAAGCCGGACTCCTGGAGGAGCTTGACACGAGAGTCGTCGTCCCCCTGGCGGCCGAGGCGCTCTTTGCGGGGAAAACCCTGACCCGGCTGATGCCTTTCGTCGAGATTCAAGACACCCAACACGTAGCCGTCATTCCTCAATTGGCGGGCATCGCCCGACGAGAGCTTGGCGACCGCGTCGGCAACCTGGGCGCGGCTCGAGAGGAGATCATCGCGGCCCTCGATCTGTTGCTCACTGGCGTGTAGTCGGTTGCGATGGCAAGCGGGACGCCTGCTGGTCAGGCAAGGACATTCCTGGCCTGGCCTGGGAAGACTGGCCGCGACCTCGTTCTCGCCGGGGTTTGAGCTGCATCAGCGCCTGGCGCTGCAGGAGGCCTTCTCTCTCGCCTGAAACCAACTTCCAATGTTCAACTGGCTCAAGAAACTGACCGGCCGGACGGGAGAGCTCTCGCGCGAAGACCAGGCCCTGCTGCAGGGTTGGCTTTCCGGGCTGGACCATCTGACCCCGGGTCTGGGCAGGCGAGCGCTCAACTACGTGCTGACCGGCGCCGAGGAGAGCCTGCCCGAGCAACTGGCCGCCCGGGGTGGGGGAGCCGAGGCCCTCAAGCTCTACGCCTGGGCTTCTCTGACCGGGGCCATCGCGCCCCAGATCGAGCGCGACCGGTTTCTGACCCGCCCGCGCAGCCAGGACCCCGAGCTTTATGTGCGGGTGGCTCGCCTGCTGGAAGCGGCCGTGCGGCGCGACTTTCCTCGCGATCCGGTGCTGGGGCCGGAGCATCGATGGATTTACGTGCTGGTGCTGGAGCTGACCCAGATGATCCCCAACTTGTGGCCCCGCCAGCTGACTGCCTCCAACTGGCCCTGGGAGCTGGTGCTCGACATCCTGGCCCGCATGGGGGTCGATCCCCTGGTGGTGGAGCGCTCCCTCTACCAGGCCTCCTCGCGCGACTACTATCAGAGCTCCTTCGCCGAAGCTGCCTCGCAGTTCGCCGGTCTGGGGCCCTGGGTGGCGGCCCATCCCGAGACCATCGGCCCGGTCCTGGCCGAAGGGCCGGCCGAGCAGCGCACCCAGGCGCTGCGACGACTGCAGCAGTGGCGCCAGGCCCCGGCGGCCCTGGAGGAGCAGGTGCTCAGCTGCGCCGTGAGCAGCTCCAAGTCGGTGCGCGAGGCTGCCGGAGCGCTGCTTTCTCTTTTTCCTTCGGCCAACGTGCGAACGCGCCTGGAGCAGCTGGCCCTCAGCGGCAAGCCGGACGCGCGCTGCCAGGCCATCGCCTGGCTGGCCCACCGCAACGCCTCCGAGTGCCAGAGCTTCTTCCAGCAGCTGCTCGAGGACTCCCCGCCCGAGAAAGTGGCTCAGGCCCTGCGCCAGGTGCTGGCCGTCCGAGCGCCGGCGCCAGAGGAGGCTGCCGCCCTGCCTGCCTTGAGCCTGCCCGAGCCGGACCAGCCCCTGGGCGAGGAGGCCCGCACGCTGATGGAACGCATCTTCGAGTCGGGCCAGGCCCCGGCCCAGGGCGAGCGACCTCAGCTGCAAGAGAGTCTCGACTTCATGCGGCGGGGCGGCCGGGTTCCGGTCTTTGTTCGTCTCCACGCCAGCGAGTCGGTGAACCGCCTCTACCAGGAGCTGCTGGGCCTGAGCGCCCTGGGGCCGGTCCACTTCGTGCGCTTGATGTTGCTGGCCAGCGTCTTCGGCAAGCGGGGTGAGAGCTGGTGGCTGTACCACCAGCTTGACCAGCCGTTGGAGCGCTACCTGCAGACCCATCCCCGGGTCAGTCTGCGCGAGCTGGGAGCGGCCTTGCAGCTGGTCACCGGTCGGGGAGATTTGATGGCTCGCTCGCGGGTGCTCGAGCCCTTCGGGGCCCGCCTGCCGCTCAGCGACGAGCAACTATGGCCCTATTTCTCCGACCACCTGAAGATCGTGGAGATGGCCCTGGATCTCAAGCCTGGCGCCCGCGACCAGGTGAGCTACTACGACCGGCCCAGAGCCCGGCGCTCTGCCCTGGAGGTCTTGACCTCGTTCCCGGCTCCGCCTCCCGGCCTGGTGGAGTGCCTGTGGAGCATCGCCCTGTCCGGCTCGCGCGCCGAGCGTTTGCTGGCCCAGAAATGCCTGGCCCACACCCCGATTGAGCAGCGCCTGCTGGAGTCTTTGCGCCATTCGCGCCAGGAGGTGCGGATGGCGGCCGCCGACTGGGTGGCCCGCCGGCGGCTGGTCTCAGCAGTGCCCGCGCTCGAGCGCGCTCTCAAGAGCGAGAAACAGGAAGCCGTGATGGACGCCTTCCTGGTGGCTCTGGAAGCTCTGGGGGCATCCCTGGACACGTTCCTCGACCGCAGCAAGCTCGAAGATCTCGACCGTCTGCCCGAGGCACTGAGCTGGCTGGCCCTGGACCGGCTCCCTCCGGTGCACTGGGCGGACACGGGCCAGGTCGTGCCTGCCGGCGTGGTGACCGGTTTCCTGGTGAAGAGCTGGAAGCTCAAGTCCCCTCAGCCAGGTGCGCTGCTGCGCCGCTACGGCCAGAGGCTGCGCGCGAACGAGCGAGAGGAGCTGGGGCAGAAGATTCTCGAGCAGTGGATCGCTTACGACACGCGCCCTGCCTACACCCTGGCCGAGGCGCGTCGCGAAGCCGAGCAGGCCGCTCCCGGACTGTTGAGCTGGCAGCCCGAGGGCACCACCATGGAGCGGCTGGTGGACACTTTGACCCGCAACCTGATGGACAAGTGCCAGGGCTCGGCCATCGGCGACAAGGGCATGCTGGGCGCAGCCGGGGCGCTGGGAGGCAGCTCGCTGGTAGCGCTGGTGGCTGCTTACCTCAAACGCTGGTATGGCAATCGGGCGGCCCAGTGTAAAGCCTTGCTGACCATGCTGGCCTGGCTCGAGCATCCTTCGGCCGCCCAGCTGCTGCTGGCCGTGGCCACCCGCTTTCGCACCCGCGGCATCCAGCAAGAAGCCCTGCGCCTGGTGGGGGAGCTGGCCGAGCGGCGCCAGTGGACGGTGGAGGAGCTGGCGGATCGCACCGTGGGCACGGCCGGCCTGGAGGACGACGGCACCCTGGAGCTGGACTTTGGGCCCCGCCAGATCACTCTGCGCCTGGGACCAGGCCTGGAGCTGGAGCTGTGGGACGGGGAGCGCCGCCTCAAGTCCCTGCCAGACCCGCGCCAGGGCGACGATCCGGAGCTGGCGGCCGGGGCCAAGAAGCAGCTGGCCCAGTCGCGCAAGGAGCTCAAGCAGCTCTTGAAGGAGCAGCCCGCGCGTCTCTACGCCGCCATGGCCTGCCAGCGCAGCTGGTCAGCTGACGACTGGAGTCGCTTCGTGCTGGCTCACCCCATCACGGGCCGGCTGGCCCAGCGACTCCTGTGGACGGCCTGGGAAGGGGAGGAGCGCCGGGCCACCTTCCGCCCCCTGGATGACGGCAGCCTGACCGGGCGCGAGGATGAGGAGATCTGCCTGCAGCCGGGCTGGCAGGTGCGCCTGGCGCACGCTCTGCACCTCGAGCCGGGCGAGAGCCAGGAGTGGGCCCGGCACCTGAAAGACTACAAGGTGGACCCGCTCTTTCCCCAGGTGGGTCAGCCGCTCTATCGCTTGCCGGCCGAGCTGGCCTCTGCCCGGCGCCTGGACCTGTACAAGGGCTTCATGCTGGAGGCCTTCAAGCTGCGCGGCCGGGCCACCAAACTGGGCTATTCCCGGGGGGGCACCGAGGATGGCGGCTGGTTTTATACCTACCGCAAACTCTTTTCGTCTCTGGGGGTGGAAGCCGTCATCGAGTTCAGCGGCAACCGCTTGCCCGAGGAGAACCGGGACGTGGCCCTGGTTGGCCTGAGCTTCCAGGAGCCCTCGCCAGATAGCCTTTCCGGAGGCCGCGAGCGTACCCTCGAGAGCGTTCCTGCGGTGCTGCTGAGCGAGTGCTGGCTCGACCTCAAGCGGCTGGCCGACGAGGGGCCCGGTTTCGACCCGGACTGGGAGAAGGCGGTCCATTGACGGATCTGTCGTCATTTGGGATGATTTTTGACGATGGCTCCGTCCATTGGAAGAACAGTGGACCTGCAGGCCCTGCTTGCCAAGAAGTCTTCCTTTCTGCTCGGTGATTTCAGAGCTGAGCCGGGGCAGGTTTTTTTGAGCCCTCCCGGCGTAAACTAGGAGTGTATGCAACTCAATCCGGTGCATCGCGGTACGACCGCCCCCTCCACCCGGGGAACGGGGGCCCCTGGCGCGCCCGCGTCGGTGGATCAGGTCGTGGCCGGCCAGGGCGAGGACGCGGGGCTGATCCCCAAACCCGGCTTCTTCGGCTCGGAGGCCACCTCGCAGTTGACCGCCACGGGCAGCTTCGTGCACCGCGGCGCCGTGCCGCCTCAGCTCACGCCCGGACCGGCTGACGAGGCTTTTTTCGCGGCCGGGGGTAAGCTCTACCGGATGGAGCCCACCGGCCAGACCACCGAGTTGGGTCGGGAAGGCTCGCTGAACCTATCCCCGCCCTTGCTGGCGGGTGGGGGGCAGAGCCTGATCTATCGCACCGACGAGGGCCACCTGGTGGCCCGCCAGCTCGACGGCCAGGAGCTGTGGCGCCAGCCGGTCGGGGGGCTGAGCTACTATCCGCTGGGCTTGTCTGCCGACGGCCAGGCGCTCTACTCGGTCAACATCGGCGCCGACGGGCGCCAGAGCGTCTCGGTGCGCTCACCGGTCGATGGCCAGGAGCAGTTTCCCCTCACCCTGGAGCCGGGCGAAGAGGTGGTCGGGATGGTGGACGGCCGCACGCTGCTGGTGGCCGGCGTGGGCGAGAAGCTCGAGCAGTATCTCCAGCTGGTGCGTCCCGACGGCAGGGGGCGCAAGGTGGAAGGGCTGGATGTTCCCGAGCACGGCCGGGCCGCCTGGCTGGGCCAGGATGGCCAGGTCTTCGTGCGCGACAGCCTGGGCCGACTGAGCGCCCACGAGGCCTCCACCTTGCACCAGAACTGGCGTCACGGCGGGCCTGTGAAGGACGTCTTCCTGTCGCCCGACGGCTCCTTGCTGGCCGTCTTCGGCAAGAAGCTCACCCGTCTTTCGGCCGAAGGCGACGTGGCCTGGACGCGGGAGGCCCCCGCCCCGGTGCTGGAGGGCTCCTTCGACGGCCGGGGCAACTTCTATACCAACACCGGCGGTCAGCTCAGCTTCCTGCCCCCCTCCGGCGAGATCGAGTCCACGCCCTGGAGGGGCGCGGTGCGTGCTTCAGGCTCGGGGATGCTGTACCAGGTGCTCTCGCCCGAGCCTCCTCCGACCCTGGAAGGTCAGGGCAACCTGGCCCTGGGACTGGCCGGAGGGGCGCTGGGAGCTCTGGGTGGGGCGCTCAAAGGATTGCTCAGCCGCAAGGGCCTCAAGGAGACCGCCCGCAGCCTGGCCGAGGGGGCCAGCCAGGGCTACGGAAGCCTGTACCAGCCAGGCAACCCCACCCCGCCGGGGCCCAACCGGCTCATCGAGGATCATCGCGTGGAAGCGGTGCGCTTCCTCTCAAAGAAGGAGCTGCTGGCCTCCGTGCAGTCTACCCTGAAGGGCCCGGCCCCGGCCATCGACGAGCAGGCCGGTCGGGTGATCGTGGGAGGCGTTCCGGTCCGCACCCGCAAGCACCCTCAGGCGACCTGATCGGTAACAACATCGCCCAGCACCTCAGCGCAGGCAACCATCTGGCGAGCTCTTCGTCCCCGCTCAGACGTATCGGGCCACCAGCGCGATGGTCTCGCGGTAGAGGCGGGCAAAGCTGGCCCAGGTGCCCTCGGCCCCCTGACGGGTGTGGGTCAGATCCTTCTCCACCAGGCTCAGGGCCCGGAAGTAGTCCTCCCTGACGAGCTCTCCCCCGTGGCTCAGGCGCGAGACCAGCGTGAAGCAGCGCAGCAGGGCGGGCAGCATGAAGAGGCAGACCAGGTTCTGCAGCACCGGGCGGTCCAGGGCAACGAATTTGCGAAAGACCAGGGACCGAAGGTAACGACGGATCTCTTGCTCGACCCAGTCGGGCAGGCCGGCGAACTCGGCGTCGATCAGGCTGCGCCGGCCGCTCCAACCCAGGCGGGGGAAGGTCACCGGTCGGTCGTACTTCAGATCCTCGGCCATGGCCGAGATCGATTCCGGGTCGGGGGCTTCCTGGCTGGCCACCAGGATGGCCAGGCACATGAAGCGGATATCCCAGAGCTCCTGGGCGGTGTCAAAAAGGGGGGCCCGGGCCAGGTCGAGCTTCAGACCCGGCTGGCAGGCCCCCCACAGGCTGGCTGCCAGGGGGGTCTCGGCCGGGTCGGGCCCGCTCAAGCCCTCCCACAGGAAGGCTTCCAGGCGCAGGTACTCGGGCCACTCCAGGGGCACCCCCTCGTCCAGCCAGAGGGGCTCGAAGCCTGCTCGCCTGGGGGCCAGGCGTTGCAGCAGCGCCGAGAGCTCATCGCTCTGCTCCTCCAGCTCTCGCCCGGAGTTTTGCTGCACCGCCGTGCAATAGAACGAGAGACCCAGATGCACCCCCTCGGGGGTCTCCACGGGCAGGAAGGGGAACTGGCGACAACCCAGCGGTTTGGCCCCCGGGCCCATCTCGCCGTGGATGCGGCACAGGTTGCGCTCGTCGAGGTAGATACAGGCCCCCTCGCGGCGGGCCATGAGCACCTTGCGTCCTTCGCCAGGAAGCAGTGTGGCCGTCAAACCCGTTTCCTGCAGCACCCGCAGCTCGAGAGGGCTGTCGCGCAGCCGACCACGGGTGGCGGGGTCGACCTCGACCGCCCAGCCCTGGCACGAGCGTCCGCATTGCAGGCAGTCGTAGCGTTGACCGGGCAGAAACCTCACTTGATGCCGAAGAGCTTGCAGTCGGAGAGCAAGATCGAGCCAGCCGAGCCATCCACGTTGCAGCGATAGACGGCCCAGTTGCCCCCCTGCTCGGCCGAGCAGTAGAGACGTAGCCCGTCTTTGCTGTAGTGGCCGTTGTGCACCAGGGGGGTAGGGTTGATGAAAGAGGCCGCGCCGCCCGCGATGGGCTGGCGGATGAGCCGGTCGCCCGCCTGGATGATCGGCCCCCCTGGCACCGAGACCGAGGCGCAGATCTCCAGGTTATCGCGGCTGAGGTTGATGGCGTCGGTCAGGGTATTGCCCAGGTTGACGAGCATAGAGCTCGTTCCGGTGCTCAGATCTAGCTTGTGGACTTCGATGCCTGAGCCCAGGCCGGTCAGGAGCAAAGTATTGGTTTCCGGCCAGAGGGCCTGGGACGGAAAGGTGACGGCAGGGAGGGTGACCGGGCTCGAAACGCTGGTGGCCCGGTCCACGATCACTGCCCCGCTGCCTGCCGCGGGAAGGACGAAGAGCTTCGTGCTGTCCGGGCTAAAGGCCAGCGAGCTGCGCACCAGGTTGGCGGCGATGGTCGGGGCGCCGTTCAGGGGGTAGAAATAGATGCCCGAGTTCGTGCTGGCGGCCACCGTGGTCCCGTCCGGCGAGAGAGCGTAGGGGCGGGGCGAGGCGCTGCCCAGGGCGGGTACCACCAGCTTGAGGCCCGAGCCGTCGAAGTTGACCATGTAGACGCGGGGAGTGGGGGTTTCCACTGCCAGGATCAGTCGCTCGCCCTCAGGTGAAACGATAGCCGACTTGAATTCGTCGAAGCTCGGAAAGCTGGTCTCATCCACCACCAGGCTCCAGCTGCTCAGATCGCTGGTCACCGTCCAGATACCCACCTTGCCGCCCACGGTACGCATGACCACCAGCTCGTCGGTGGGGGCGCCGGCCTGGCCGGTGACGCTGGCCAGCCCGGCGCTGGCTTCGGTGGCCAGATTGCCGAACTCGTCGCGCACCTCGCACTCGAGGTTGAAAGCTGCCGAGGGGGCCAACCCCACGGGCCGGTACGACCAGGAGCTGACGTAGGCGTTGCGAGCCGGGTCCCACTGCATGCGCTGGGCCTCTGCCGAGCCGAAGGCGCCTCCTTCGGCGCAGGTCCAGCGGCAGAAGAGCAGGGCCCCCTCCGGGCTCTGGGCCTCAGTGATCAGGCTGATGGTGCGCTCGCCTGAAGCCAGGGCCTCCACTCCGCCCCCACCGGGCGGGTCGACGGTCACCTTGCTGATGACCGGGGCGGCGCTGACGGGAGGAGAGACGGCCGGAAGGGCAGCCAGCGGAGAGCTCAATCGACCCGAAACCAGGGTGACCGCCGCGGTGGCTCCCGGCAGGCCCTCGACCACGCTGACCGAACCGGCCGGGCTGATCAGCACCGTGTTGGGCGAGGCGGCCCCGGTGAGGGCGAAGATGGCCGCCGGGGCGGCCAGACCCGGGCTGCCCGGAGGTGTGACCGTCCCGCCGGTGGTGGCACCAGCCGTGACGACCACGTGGAAGCTCTCGGCGTGGCGGGCGAGACCGTTGGAGACCACCCGGCCCGAGGGCAGGAAGACCAGCATTGAGTCGGCCGGTTGAGGCGCGTTCCAGGTGTCAAAGGCGATGCGGGTCCCGCCCGGGGGCATGGCCCGGGTGACCGCCTCGGCGGTGGCCCAGGTGCCCGTGAAGAAGCCCACCGAGCCGTCGGTGGCAGCCCGGACGACGCGCCGGATGCGCGGGTTGACGTCGCCTTCCAGCAGGTAGTAACCCTCGGCCAGCGCCACGGCCCCGTTCTGGCTGGGGAAGGCCACCCCCACCGGGATTCCCTGGGAAACGGCCCGGCGTCGGGCAGAGCGCAACTCTTCCGAGAGCGCCAGGGCCGCCGATCGGGTGGAGGAGGAAGCGCGCTGGCCTCCGGTCAGGATCATCCCCAGCCCTGCCAGAATGGCCAGCAGGGCCACTACCACGATCATCTCAAGCAAGCTGAAGGCTGGTTGTCGTCTCATGGCTCGGTCCAGGCTCCCCTGTCGGTGAAGTTGATGATCTTCATGTAGTCCGGGTTGACGGCGCTGTCATCGCGCAGCCTGAGGGAGAGATCCACCTCCGCTTCCAGGGTTCGGCGCACCCGCGAGCTTCCCTCGGCCCCCACGTCGCCCACCGAGATGATGCGCAGCAAGCGATGGGGATCGCCTCGCAACCGGAAGTCCAGGGTGACGGTATAGCGAGCGTAAGGTTGGCCGGCAAGGTCCGTGAGCACCTCCGAGTAGCTCATCTCCTCGAGGGTTTCCGAGGGCAGAAAGCCCGGATCTTTGAGCAGCTTGACCCGGGCGTCCTCCAGACCGGCTTCGGCCGCGGCCCGAGCGGCCAGCTCCTCGCCCAGAGAGCGGGTGCCCTCCCCGCGACGGGCCGACTGGGTGGCCATGCCGATGCCCAGGACGAGCAGCATGGCCAGCAGCAAGAGGGACATGATGATGCTGCCCCGCTTTTTCATCGGCGCACCAGGGCCCGGGCGCGACAGGGGTAGACCACCTGGTCGGGCTGCACCGAGACGGCCACCACCAGCCTCGGGTCATCGCGTTCCACGCTGAAGCCCTTGACCTCACCGAGCACCTCGGTCGTGCCGCCCTGAGTACGCACGAGCTGCTCGTTGATGACCTCGTAGCGTCGGGTCACCACGTTGCCGACCGGATTCCAGGGGGCCATGGCCGAGGCTGGAGTGAGCCGATCCGGGTCGAGGGGATCGATCATGGTGAAGCTCAAAATGGGGCCGGTGCCACCGTTGGCAGGCTGGCTGATGGAGAGAGCCTGCTCCACCTCCCAGGCGATCTGGGTGGCGATCAGGCTGCCCTGGTAGATCTCGGAGCGGTCGGCCGAGTGATAGGCCTTCCAGTAGCCGGAGGAAAGCTGGCCGACGAGCAGCAGCATGACTCCCACCATGGCCAGAGTCAGGATCAGCTCCAGCAGGCTGGTGCCGCGTCTCACGGGGCCAGCACCATCTGAGGCCCCAGAGCGGTGGCGTTCTGGCCGTCATAGGGGGTGGTAGCCCTGACCCAGCAGGTGCCGGGCACGGGGATGGCCGTCCCGTTCTTGAGGTAGTAGCGATTGACAAAGCGGCAGGTGCGACCGTCGCGGTGGGTCCACTCCAGCACCCCGTCTCCGGTGCCCGGCTCGACCCCCCACAGCATGCCGACCTCGGGGATGGGGTTTCCGAAGCTGTCGCTCAGGATGGCCCGGTAGCTCACGGTGGCCCCGTAGGCCACGGGATTGGTCAGCCCGGCGGTGTCCTGCACCTGCACCGGAGTGGCCCCCAGCTGGCGAGCCGGGTCGCCCACCAGCGACACCAGCCGGTAGGTGCGTCCACCCCCCCAGGTCACGGTGATCTCCACCTTGCGCAGCGACTGCGTGAGGGTGCGGGGCTCGCTCTGAGGGCTCTCGATCTCGGTGGCCGGGCTCCCTACTGCATGAGCGGCCGAGCGCACCGTCACCTGGAACATCGGCTCGTCCGGGTCGTTGGAGGTTACGTTGGTGTAAGGGCCCCAGTTGTCGTAGTTGTAACCTCCGCCGCCGGTTCCGAGGGCCCACTCGCGCACTTCGGCCAGCTTGGCGGCGGCGATCAGGTAGGCCCGGGCCTGCTGGGCCGAGTTGCTGTTGCGGCGAAGGCTGGCGTGAAAGAGCTGAGCCACCACGATGATGCCGGCTGCCAGCAAAAAGAAGGACAGCACCAGCTCGGCCAGGGAGATACCTCGACGGGACATCCCATGAGTTTATCACACTCGCGCGCCCTGTCCAGGCGAGGGGAAACACTTCCGGGGACACGAAGAGGCAGGCCGTGACCACCGTCTCTGGCTCCAACCTCGATCGCGAGCACCTCGAGTTTCTGCTGGAGGCGTCGCGCATGCTCGGATCGTCGCTGGAGGTCCAGGCGGTGGTGGACGAGCTGATGGCCCAGGCCGTCAAAGCGATCGGTGCCGAGCGGGGTTTCGTGCTGTTGGAAGGGGAAGAGGTGACAGCCTGGCACGGGTTGTCGCGCGAAGAAACCCGGGGCAACGGGTTTGCCATCAGCCGGGGGGTGGTGGAGACCGTGCTGCGCGAGCGCACCAGCGTGCTCACCTCCGACGCCCTGGCCGACGAGCGCTTCCGCGATCAGGTCAGCGTCGGCCTCAACAGCCTGCGCTCGATCCTGTGCGTGCCCCTGATCGTGCCCGGGGGTCGCCTGCTGGGCGTTCTCTATGCCGATAATCGCCTCGAGACGGCCGCCTTCGGCAAACGAGAGAGGGCTCTGCTGGAAGCCGTGGCGGCTCAGGCGGCGGTGGCGCTCGAGAATGCCATGCTGTATGACCAGCTCCGGCGCGTGCACGAAACCAGCATGGAGAAAGCTCGCCGCGAGCTGGCCGAGACCCAGGCCCAATTGCTGGAGGCCTCCAAGATGGCCGCCGTGGGTCAACTGGCTGCCGGCGTGGCCCACGAGATCAATAACCCCCTGGGAGCCATCGCTCTGCACATCTCGGCCCTGCAGCAGCAACTTCAGGATGCGACCATGGTCAAGCGACTGACCATCATGGATTCGGCCGTCGGGCGCTGCAAGAGCATCGTCGAGCGCCTGCTCCGCTTTTCGCGCCGACCCACCGGGCCTGGCAGTGTCTACGAGCTGACTCCCCTGGTGGAGGAGCTGGCGGCTCTGGTTGAGCCCGAGATGAAGGTGGCGGGGATCACCCTTCAATGGCGCGTCGCCTCGGGTTTGAGCCTGACGGGAGAACCCCAGGATTTGAGCCAGGCACTCCTCAATCTGGTGCTGAACGCCAGGGCAGGTCTGGCTTCTCGCGCTGAGAAGAGAATCTGGGTCGAAGGCCGATACGAGCCCGGTCGTCGGGTGCTCGAGGTCAAGGACAACGGCGAGGGCATGACCGAAGAGGTCCGAAGGCGTGCCTGCGAGCCGTTCTTTTCGACCAGGCCCGTTGGTCAGGGGGTGGGTTTGGGACTGTCCCTGGTCTACCAGATGATGCAGGACCAGGGTGGAAAGCTGGAGATTGACAGCGCCCCGGGTCAGGGAACGGCAGTACGATTGATATGGCCGAATCCATCCTGATCATCGAGGACGACGAGCTGATGCGGGCCAGCCTGGAGCTCGAGCTGGAGGCGGCCGGCTATCGAGTGCGCAGCGTCGCCAGCGGCCTGCAAGCCATCGAGCACGCGCGCGAGCAGCACTTCGACCTGATCGTGTCGGACGTTCGCATGGAGGGCATGAGTGGCCTGGAGGCGCTCTCGGCCATGCGTGATCTCCAACCCGCGGCCCGAAAGATCGTCATCACCGGCTACGCCAATCCGGACGCCCCGATCACTGCCTTGAAGATGGGGGTGGACGACTACCTGCTCAAGCCCTTCAGCTCCGACGAGCTTCTGCGCAGCGTGCGGGCGGCTCTCGAGCAATTGCGCCGGGGCAGTCGGTCGGTGCTGGGAGTGCGCGAGGTGCTCCTCTCCCTGGCCTCTCAGATCGGGGATCCCGCCCGTCAGCAGCGTACCGAGGAGATCCTGGCGCGCTGCCTCAGCGCTGCGCGAGGGCACGGCTTCAGTTATCAGCGCACGCAGGGTCTGCACCTTTTGGCCCTGCTGCACGATGTCGACCCGGCTCTGCTCGAGCGCCTGGACGAGCTGAGACCTGTGGCCGGCTGGCTGCGTCTCAGCCAGCAACCCCAGGCCAGCGACCTGCCGCTGGAGGCCGTGATCCTGGCCGAGGCTCGGGGTACCGTGGGGCAGCCAGAGGCCGTGATCGAGGTCCGGGGGCCCGTGGGTCAGTCGGTCGAGCGGGTCGATCAGGTCATTCAGGAGCAACCTGGCGTGAGCCTGGCCCATCTTGCTGACACCTACCGGGCCGCCGGCCAGCTCGATCTGGCCGAGCGAGCTTATCAGGAAGCAGCCCTGCTCTTGACCGCGCCCGAGCAGGCTCTGCCCCTGGACCTCGAGCGAGCCGAGCTTTCGCGGCTGCGAGGCCAGACCCGTCAGGCCCTGGAGCGCCTGGAGGAGGTTTCGCGCCAGGCCAGTGCCCAGGGCCTGGATCTTCTCTTCGCTCAAGCTGAGCTGCAGCGCGCTCGACTGGGGGATGGGGCAGCCTCGCTGCCCCGGGCCATCGAGGTGTTTCGGCGCTGGGAGGCGCGGGCCGAGCTGGCCAGGGCCCTGATGCTGCTGAGCGAGCCCCCGCTGGAGGAGCTGCTCTGCCTGTTGAGCGACTGGTCGGGCGAGTGGCGGGAGGAGCTGCTGGAGGTGCTGATCCGGGCCCTGGAGCGATTCGAGAAAGTGGAGGAGATCGGCCGTTTCCTCAAGCGCGCAGGGCAGCCCCTGGCAGCCGAGCTACGCCACCATCCTCAGCCGCGAGTGCGCCTCCTGGTCGAAGAGCTGGTGCCCGAGAAGGCCGCTGTGCCCGACGCGAGCGGCTGGCAACTGCAGCTGCTGGGGCGTTTTGAGCTCAAGCGCGGGGGCGAGGTGCTCGCGGACGAGGTCTGGCCCACCCGCAAGACGCGTCACCTCTTCGCCTTCCTGGCCTGGCACCGCGGCCGGCCTCAGGACGAGGAGACCCTGACCGCCCTGTTCTGGGATCAAAGTCCCGATAAGGCTCGCCACTCGCTTCATAACGCCATCTCTCAGGTGCGCAAAGTGCTGGCGGCGCCGGGCTGGCTGGTCAAAAAGCGAGGGGGCTACCTTTTGACCACCGAGGTCCCGCTGCGGGTGGACGTGGAGGAGTTCCTCGAATGCGAGGCCCGGGGCCGCCAGCTGGCGGCTCAAGGGCTTCTGGGCCAGGCTGTGGGCGATCTGCAAAAAGCCGAGCAGCTCTACCGGGGCGATTTCCTGGAGGGAGAATTTCCCGAATGGGCCGAGCCGGTTCGTCTGACCCTCAAGACCCGCTTTCTGGAGGTGCTCGGAGCCCTGGGCCGCCACTTCTATCGGCAGGGGAAACCAGAGGTTGCGCAGGATTTCTTCCGTAAGATGCTCCAGAACGACAATTGTAGTGAGGAGGCTTACCTGGGCCTGATGGCCTGCCAGCTGGCCCAGCAGCAGACCTCGGAGGCCATCAAGACCTACCACCAGTGCACTCGAGTTCTGCAGAGCGAGCTGAGTCTCCCGCCGCCCCCGCGTTTGCTGGAGCTTTATCTGCGGGTGGTGGATGGCCAGATGGCCAGGGTGGAGCTTTAGGTGGGCTATCGTGAGCCGGTGCCCGGCCTGAAGGATTCCGACGGCTTGCCGGTTCTGGCTCTGCCGCCCGGCACGGTCATGCGGAGGGGTTACCAGGTGCACTTCCTGGCCCTGGGCGGGATGAGCCTTTGCTATCGGGGCGACTGCGACGGCAGGGTCTACTTCCTCAAGGAAGTCTCCACTCAGGACGCTCGCGAGGTCATGGCCCTCAACCAGGAAAAGGCGCTGCTCGAGCGCTTCGACCATCCGGCCATCGTCAAGGTGCACCAGCTTTTCGAGGAGGATGGCTTCTACTACCTGGTGCTCGACTTTGTGGAAGGCAAGAGTCTTGACTGCCTGATTTCCCCCTTCCCGGACAATTTTCTGCAAGACCAGGTGGTGGCCGATTGGGGCCGGCAATTGTGCGACGTCCTCGGTTACCTGCACCGGCAAGAGCCGGTGGTGATCTACCGCGACCTCAAGCCGCGCAATGTCGTGAAGGACGGCCAGGGCCGCCTGCACCTGGTCGACTTCGGGATCGCCCGCCTCTTCAAGGCGGGCAAGGCCAGAGACACCGAGGCCCTGGGCTCGGCCCTCACCGCCTCACCCGAGCATTACTCCGGGCAGACCGACGTGCGCTCGGATGTCTACAGCCTGGGGGCAACCCTCCACTACCTGCTGACCAACGGGCGCTGCCCGCGCGAGTCGCCCTTCGAGTTCAACTCGCCTCGCAGCGTGAACACCCGCATGTCGGCTGCCCTGGAGCAGGTGGTGATGAAAGCCCTGGAGGTGGATCCGACCCGGCGCTGGCAGACCATGGCCGAGCTCGACCAGGCCCTGGCCTCCAGCTTTGGGCCTCCTCCCACCGCCACCCGGGCCGGGGCTGCGCCTGCCACCAGGGCCGCCCCCGTGGTCGCCAGGCAGGCGGAGGAGACCGTGCCCCTTCGCTATGAGCCGGCAGTGGCCCGGCCCGCCGCCACGCCCCCCTGGATGTGGGCCTTGCTGGGTGGCCTGGCCACGGCGGTGGTGCTGGGTATGGTCTGGCTGGGCAATGCGCCCCGGGTGGCCAATGGCTCGCCCTCGCTCTCGACGGTGCCTTCGACGGCGCCGTCCGGGCCGGTTGTCCCCCCGCCGGCAGTCCGCCCGACCCCGGCTCCCGCTTCCCCGACGGTGCCGCCTCCCGCCCGCCCGCCGGTGGCAGTCCGCCCGAATCCGACTCCGACTCTCGCTTCCCCGCCGGTGCGCCCGACCCCGGCTCCCACCAGCCCGCCGGTGGCAGTCCGCCCGACTTCGAGGCCCCCCGACCCCCAGATGGTGCCTGCCCCGACCAGCCTGCGCGATTGGCTGGGTGACCTGCGAGGCTCAGATCCCGCGAGCTGGCCGGAGGTCCAGGGCGATCTGGTGGCCGGGGGAGTGCGCCTGAAGGGGAACGGATTCAAAGTGACCGTGCCGGAGAGCTTCAGGAGCGCCAGCCTTCCCGGGTCCGACGTCATGCTTTTTCACGGCGGGGCGGTGCGTCAGCCCGGGGCCCTGCGTGTGGTCAGCTGCCGACGTATGGACATGGTCGATCTCGTCGCGCTTGGTGAGAGCCATCTTGACCTGTTTCGGGCCTATTCAGGCAGCGATCTCTCGTTGAGTCGGCGGGGCCGGGAGGTACGACTCTCGTTCAAGATGCAGATGGAGTTTCGCGGTCGTCCCCTGGAAATGGAGGGCCGCGAGCGACTCGTCCAGGGCCAGGACGCCAGCTATTCGATCGCCGTCTTGTCGAGTGGGGTAGGGTATGCTCGCAACGAGCGCGAGCTGGACAAGATCTTGCGCTCGTTCAAGGTCGATTGATCGGCATCGCCGGGGGGGCGCTGGACTTTCAAGCACCAGAAGGGCAAGGTCTGCGCGAGCCGGAGTCCGGGTGGCTCTGCAGGAGTCCACCCTGAGCCTGCCAAACTCACGCCCATGCGTTTGACGGGCTGGGTGGGTGGGCTCTTGCTGCTTGGCATCTTGCTCTGGTCACTTCCGACCCCCACTACCGCCGAGCCCGATCCAGTGGCTCGAGGTCGCTACCTGGCCGAGCGAGTGGGTGTGTGCGCCGATTGCCATACCCCTCGACTTCCCAGCGGGGAGCCAGACCGGTCTCGGTGGATGATGGGGGCCGAAGTCGACTTCAAGCCGGTGCACGACCAACCGTGGGCTACCCATGCTCCGGCTCTGGCAGGAATGGTGGGTTTGCAGGAGCAGGAGGTCGTCCACCTGCTGATGACCGGAACGACCTCCGGCGGGATAGCCCTGAGGCCGCCCATGCCCCGCTATCGCCTGGACCGCGAGGATGCTGAAGCTGTCGTGGCCTACCTCAAGTCGCTCAAGCACTGACTGAAGAGAGCCCGGCCCGGGCGAGCCGCAGAGGCTGGCAAGAGCGGGTCGAGCTGCTCATTCATCAAGGCGATGTCCGTTGTCGGATGCGAGCCGCATCAACACTAGCGCGAGTGCTCGGCCTGCCTGGTCCAATGCCGTCGAACTGACAGCGCCCGCGAGCATGCCGGGGCCAAAGATGTAACCCCCCGGCAATGGATTTGAGGATCTCTTGAGCTGTCGTTGAGGGTCTCCTGAGAGCGGCCTGATAACCTGAGCTCACCCAAGAAAACAGGAGGGTGAAAACAATGCTAAACAGCCTCGTAGGAGTAGGAGTCGCCAGGAACGGAGCCACGAGCGGCATCAACCGCGCCGGGGAGACCATCAGCGGCCATCGTACCGCTCCCGGTCAGTGGAGCCTGACCAATCAGGACAACGGCGCCCAGCTCGAAGCCACTCGCAGCGGCCGGTTCCACTGGGACGTGACCAGGACCGGTGCCTGCGGCCAGCAGTCGGTGGGCGACTTCACCGTGGTGCCCACCGGCACCGGCCCGGCTGGCGGTCGCCACTTCCGGGTGTATGACTTCAACCACAATGGTTTTCAACCCGCTCCCGCTGGCTAGGGATTGACCCGGGGCCGCGGGGCAACTGCCCCGCGGCCATCACATTCTGGAGGAGGCCCGTCATGCTTCATCGTTACCAGCAGATCGCCGGAGCCCCGCAGGAGCGGGTTGAGGACAGTTACCTGATCCGCCGTCTGCGAGAGATCGTCGCAGCAGCTTATGACGGCAGCTTTGACGAGCCCCACGCTGAAGATGTGGTGCGCATGCTCGATTTCGCCGAGGAGAAACTGGCCCTCTACAGCCAGCCGCTGCCTGGCACCGAGAGCTTCTTCCACCAGGCGACCCTCTGCTACGACCAGCTCCGGGAGGCTCTGGAGCAGCTGTACAGGGGCCTGGGGCAAGAGGACTCGCACCTGGTCGACCGGGGCCTGGCTCTGGCCGAGAAGAGCGAGCTGGGCCTGCAGGGCCTCACGCTGGACGTGCGACGCGAGCGAGCCATGGACATGGCTGAGATCGCGCTGGCCTGAAGGCTACATCCAGCGCACCAGGTAATCGTCCACGTCGGCGGCCAGGGCTATGAGGTCGGAGCCCGTGGGGCCGGGCTTGAGCCCCAGCTTCTTCAGCTCGGCCTCGTGGGCGGCCAGAAGCTCTCTGACTTCCAGCTCGGGGCAGCTCAGCTTGAGCAGCTTGCGAGCGGGCCTGGCCTCGGCCTCGGGCAGGGTGGTGGTGGTCAGGCTGGAGCCGTCCTCGCAGTTGCTGAAGAACTCGCGGATGAACTCGCCCTGGGCCCCGGTGGTGATGCTGGCCCAGGCGGTGCCGCCGGGACGGCAATAGCCGCGCAGCATGGCCCCGGCCATGGCGTCAGCCATCAGGTCCCCGACTGGCTCGTAGCCCAGCTCGGCGAGCTCGCGGTCGGCCAGATCCACGTCCTCTTCGGTCAACCAGGGGAGATCGACCAGGCTGGAGCGATGATAGGCCGACTTTTTGCCCTTCAGGATCAGCTCGCCGGACTTGATCCCCATGGCCTGGTTGAAACTCGCGCCCAGCTGGCTCAGGCTCTGCTGCAGTGCCTGGCTCTCCTTCTCGCGCTCGCGCAGGACCTTCTCCAGGTCCGGGAAGTGCTTTTGGAAGCTCGGCTCTCGCAGGAAGACCTCGCCCCCGCAAAGGAGCAGCCAGCTGCGGTCTTCGTCGGCATCGTCGAAGAAGATGCGCGTGCCCTGAACGCGGACCTCGCATGGATCATTCCACTCGGCCTGGAAGCCCCGGGCCACCTCCGCGGCCAGGGAGCCGGCCTCCAGCCAGTCTTCCTCGTCGCACTGACGCGACAGCTCCAGGGCCCTGGCCAGCACCTCTCCGGTCAGCTTCAGCGAGCTCTCGGAGATATGCCAGGTTTTGTTGCTCACCGTGCCCCGATAGCGCGTGGCCGGGGCGTCACCACCCATGGCCAGCTCCAGCTCGGTGCCATCGGGCACGGCGGTGAGGGCTGCGCCCAGGCGCTCGAGGCGGCGGGGATGCTCCCAGCGGGCGGCCGTCTTCTCGCAGGTGATCTCCAGCTGTTGGCCGGTTTGTTTTCCCTGGCAGAGCAACCGCTCGAAGTCCAGCTCGAGCGCGCTGCCGGCCGGCAGCAGCAGGCGCAGGGCCGGCCAGGAGTCGCCGTCGGTCCACCAGCTGAGCCGGTGCAAGCGAGGCAGGTGCTCCACCTTCAGGGCCACCGGAGGGGCGACCGTGTGCAGGGTCAGCTTGTCGGTCTTCTTGAAAACGCTCATCGCAAAGCCTCCAGGTCGGCGATCAGGTCGCTCAGGGCGATGGGGCTGACTTGCCCCAGGGGCACCCCGTTGACGTATTCCCCCGGCCGCCGCACCTGAGCCCTGGCCACGGTTTGCTCCTCGGACTGGGCGATGGCGCCCACGAAGATTCCCGGCTCCACTTCCAGGTAGGCGGTCAACTGGTCTCCCACGGGCTTCTCCATGTGCAGGATGGCCCCACCGTCCTCAGCCCGCCCGCGCCTCCAGCCGCGCGACTCGAGGCCCACCACCTTGCCCGGGTGGAGCTTCATCCCCTCGAAGCGGGCCAGCTTGTCGGCACGGGCCTCTTGCTCGGTCAGCCGGTAGACGGGCCGGCCCAGCTGGGCAAAGGGCTGGAGGATGTTGTAGTCGCCCAGCAGCTCTCCCCAGCGGCTCAGGACCGCGCACTCGAGGTGAAGCGGGTGGGGCAGGCCTACCTGGAGGTCGTCTTGCAGGCTGAAGGGCTCGTCCTGGATGTCGGCCAGGCTGGAATCTTCGGCCACTCGGAAGGTGGCCACCAGCTTGTCGTCGCGGTAGGCGGCCCAGATCAAGCGGCGCACCAGGTGCACCAGCAGCGGGTGCTGCAACAGGAACAGGCGCCAGGTGGGCACGTCCCAGCGTCGCTCGCTGCCCATGGCCAGCTCCAGGCGGAGGATCTGGCCCGAGGCGACCGTCTTCACGTCCTTCTTGAGAGCCTTCCAGCGTTGCACCGACTGCTCGTCGGAGGGCGAGGCCGGTTTGGGCAGATCCTTCACCGCCTTGCCCTCAGCCGTCAACAGGGAGGGCTTCAGCTCCTGATCGAAGACCACCCGGAAGCGCTTGCCGGCGACCTCCAGCGGGCAGCTGCCGTCGGCCTCGAGGTCGAGATCGCTGACCAGCCGGTCGGCCAGCTCCTCGCTGGTCAGGCCACGCCGGGCGGCGATCTCCTCCAGCTTGAGACGGGCTTTCTCTTGCAGGGCCCGGCTCTTGAGCTTCTGGGACATCTGGTGAATGTGCATCAGGGCCACATCGCTGCCGATGGCGGCGAGCACGTCCAGGCCCTGCTCGGCCCGCGCGAAGAGGCCCTCCTGGGGCCAGGCCTTCATGAGCGGAGCCAGCCGCCGGGCCGACTCGTCCCCGCCCAGGTGACCCAGGGCGAAGAAGGCCCACTTCTCCCTGGCCGGGCCCCCCGAGGTGTGCCAGGCCGAGAACAGGTCCCAGGCGAACTCCTCGGCGTCCAGCACCTCCTTGAGCTGCGTCAGCCCGGCGTAGGGCGGGTCGATCGGGCTGAAGGCCAGCATGGTAGCCAGGTGGTTGACGGCCTCCAGCGGCAGGGCGCCTTCCTTCAGACGAGGACGCGCCAGGGCGGCCGGGTCGAAGAAGGAGGGTAGCTTGGGGAGTTTGGCCGGGAAGAGCTGGGTGAGATCAAAGCTCAGCAGCTCCTCCAGCGCCTTCTGGCACTCGAGTGTCTCGCCGGCCTTGCGCAGGTGGGGCTCGAGACCCTGGGCCGTCATGAAGCGGCAGGCGGACTCGGCCGCCTCGCGGGAGGCCCCCCGGGGACCGACGGCCAGGGCCACCAGGCCGAGGGCGGCCGCCTCGGGGTAGCGGCGCATCCAGGCCCGGGCCCCTTTGCTGGCTTTCTGGCCGCAGAAGGCCAGGGCCATCATGCCGGCCAGCCGGGGCGATTCCACCCGGGAGAGCTCGTTGACCATGGTGGCCAGCTCGCGCTCGGCCCAGCGCAACAGGCCAGGCATCGCGGCCAGGCCGAATCGGGCCAGGATGGGCTGGAAGCCATTCCAGGGGCTGTGCCAGCATTTGGCCGGCGTGTTGTTGAAGACTTCCAGCGCGGACGGATCGCTCAGGTGGTCCAGGTTCCAAAGAGCCGCGTCCTGGCGCTCCAGGGCCTTTTCGAGCGACTTGCGGACCTTCTCGTCGGTCGGGCCGGGCAGGGGAGGAAGCTCATAGTAGTAAGGCCGGGGAGGCGGGCCCTCCCAGTGGATCCGCTCGGGGTAGTCGGGTAACTCCACCTTCTGCTCGATCAACGAGCGGGTCACGCGCTTCTTGAGCCAGGGCGGGTCGCGCAGCACTGCTGGCAGGGCTTGCGCGGGCGCTTCTTCGAGCGGCGCCGAGAGGCGGCCCTGCAGCTCGCGGCAAAGCGCCTCCTCGCGCTGTCCCATGGGGGGCAGCTCGCTCAGCCCTTTGAGCAGCGTGGTCAGCAGGGTCCGAGCCACGTCCTTGCCGCGAGCGTTGGAAGCCACCACCTGGGCCAGCACAGGCAGGCCCAGGTGGGGGAAGCGGGTGTAATACTCGGTCAGCCGGGCTCGCTCGGAGCGCTCCTCGAGCAGGGTGCGAAAGCTCTGGGCCAGCTCGGGGTCGGGGATTTCCCACAGGCTGGCTCGCCAGGGGGCCTGCTTGAGCAGGAAGGGGAAGGCGGCCCGGCCCAGGTTGCCCAGCAGCATGGGACCAAAGAGCGCGTCGGGATTGCACGGACCGTGGTCAAGCATGGCCTGGACCAGAGTCGGGTCTTTCAGGCTGCCGAGCAGAAACCAGGCGTAGGGCGACAGCATGGTGTAGCCGGGAAAGGGCGTGAGGGGATGAGCCAGGGCGTGGCGGGCCTCCTGCTCGGCCCAGCCGGCGTCGGGGAAGAGGAAGGCGGCCAGGTAGCGCTCCTCGGGGTTGGTCTGGTGAGTGGCCTGCTCGAGCAGCGCCCGGTACTCGCTCTCCGGGCAGGTGGCCAGGGCCTGACGCAGGGCAACCCACTGGGACACCGAGATCTCGAAGTGATAGTGCAGATTTTGAGGCTGGCGGCTGACCCAGCGACAGTAGGACCTCGCGTCGCCTGAATGGCGGGTCGCTCCGACCAGGTTGCGGGTGAGGGCCATCGCCTCCATGGCCAGGCTCGGCCCCCGGGAGGCCACGCAGGCTCCCGCCTTGCCCTCGGTCATCACCAGCAAGCAGGCCAGCGCCGTCGCGTCAGGCGGACTCACCGACTGTCCGGCCAGCAGATCGCATGCCCACCTGGCCCCGGGACGCAGGGTGGGCACAGTGATGCCCAGGCCGGTTCGCCATCGGGCCAGCTCCTTACTGGCCGCTTTGCGCAGGGGGGCCAGCAGGGCGTCGGCAGGTTGAGGCTTCAGACTGCTGCCATCGGCTCGCCAGGGGCAGGTGCGGCGCCGGAAGTCGCTTTGCCAGTCGGCCGGAGGCATCTCGGACCTGGCGGGCTTCTCGGCAGGCTTTTCGGATTGGGTAAGCTTCTCAGGCTCAGGCTTCCCGGGGGTCGCGGCGCGCGGCTGCGGAGCGCTCTTGACGGCCGCTCCCACCACCTCACGATAGCCTTTCTTCAGCTTCTCATCGAGCTGTTTCTGAGCATCGGCCCGGGCGGCAGTCTCGCTGGCGTACTCTTTCGTCTTGCTCTGTCCGGCCGTGCCGGTGCGCCCCCAGCGGGTGGTCACCTGGCTGCCTTCCACCTGCACTTCCCAGAACTTGTCCGAGGTGCCCTCCTGAAACTCGACCCGATGGACCATGGATTTACCCTCCCGGTGTGGCCTGGATTTGCTCGAGCAGCTTGGGATCGCGCATTCTCTTGTACTCTTCGAACATGGGCTGGCACAGATCCACGAAGGCTTTGCGCTGATCCGCGTCCATCGTATAGATGGTGATCTTGCGCTCGCTACAGCGCTCGCGCACCCGTTTCTCCTCCTCGCGCTGGCGCAGTCTCTGCTCCATCTCCACCTCGCGGGCCGCCTGCAGGAGCGCCTCCTGATCGTCGGGATCGAGCGAGTCGAAGACCTGCCGGTTGATCAGGATGACCTTGGCCGAGTAGGTGTGCTGGGTCTCGGTGATGTAGCGCTGCACGTCGTAGAGCTGAAAGTCCCAGTAGGTGGGGTAGGTGCGATCGGCGGCGTCGATCAGGCCCTGCTTGCCCATCTCGTAGATCTTGTCCACCGGCGCGGGGACCGGGGTGGAGCCGAAGGCGCGGGCCATGCGGATGCAGGTGGCGCTCTCGAGCACCCGGATGCGCTTGCCCTTGAACGACTCCGCGTCGGGCATCGGCACGCCGCAGGAGAAGATGCGAAAGCCCAGCTCGAGGTATCCCAGGCCCTTCAGGTTGTGGGTCTCCAGGCCCGCGAAGAGCCCCCGGCCGATGGGGCCGTCGAGCACCTGGTCGGCTTGCTCCAGGGTGTGGAACAGAAAGGGCAGGTCGAGCACGTCAAAGCTCGAGTTCAGGTTGCTCAGCGGCGAGGTGGTGCAGAAGGTCATCTCCAGCTCGCCCGCCGCCACCTGCTGCACCAGCTCGAGCTCACCCAGGTTGCGCCGGGTCTGGCCCGGCAGAATGCGCACCTGCACCCGTCCGTGGGTGCGATTGGCGACTTTGCGAGCGAAGGACTCGGCGGCGATGGTGAAGGTGGAGTTCTGGCTGTCCACAATGCCCAGCTCGAGCAAGCGGGCCCCGGCCGGCACGGGGGTGCGGCTGCTGGCCACCGCGACCGGGCGGACCGGCAGCACGCTGGTCCGGTAACTCGGTTCAGGCGGGCCTCCGGGGGTTACCACCAGGTAGGTGCCCCAGGCGGCCAGCACAAAGGCCGCCAGCAGCCAGGGCCAGAGCCCCCCGGGACGGGGGATCTCGGGGAACTCCTCGTCCCAGCGATCAGGCGAGCTGGACGTTGTTGCGACCGGCATGCTTTGCCTTGTAGAGGGCCTGGTCGGCCCGATTCACCAGCTCGTCGGCACTGGTGGCGTCTTCCGGGAAGCCGGCCACTCCCATGCTGATGGTCAGCTTGCCCAGCGGCTGGTTGTGCCCACCCTCGAAGTGCTGATCCTCCACCAGCTTGCGGATGCGCTCGGCGGTGGCGGCGGCCTGCTCCTTGCCCACGCCCTCGAGCAAGATCATGAACTCCTCGCCGCCGTAACGGGCCACCAGGTCGGGGATGCGATCCCCCTTCTGACGGCTGTGGCGCACGCAGATGTTGGCTACCCCCACCAGGGCCACGTTGGCCAGCTCGTGACCGTTCTTGTCGTTGAAATTCTTGAAGTGGTCGATGTCAAACATCAAGAGCGACAGGGACAGGTCGTGCGAGCCAAAGTCGGCCACCTTTTTCTCGAGCTGCTCCTTGAAGTAGCCGTAGTTGTAGAGCCGGGTCAGCCGGTCGGTGATGGCGTTGCGGTAGGTGCGCGCGTTCTCGATGGAGATGGCGGCCATGTCGGCCAGGGCCATCAAGAGCTTCTGGTCGCCCGAGTGGAAGGGGGTGCCGTCGTTCTTGTTGTTCACGTTCAGCACGCCCAGGATCTTGTCTTTCACCTTCAAGGGCACCGAGAGCAGCGAGCGGGTGCCGTCGGTGCGGGCCATGCGCTGGAAGACAGGGTGGGTCTCGATATCCTCCACCAGGATGGCCTTTCCCTCGCGGGCCACCAGACCCGAAATCTCCTCGCCCAGCGGCACGCGCACTTTGCCCACGGCGTCCGAGCGCGTGCCCCGGGCGGCCTTGACGTCGAGGAACTCGCCCGTCTCGTCCACCAGCATCAGCGAGGCGTGGTCCACGTCCAAGATCTCCGCGGCCAGATCGAGGATGCGCTCGCAGGCCTCATCCAGGTCGAGCACGGTGGTGATGGTGGAAGCCGAGTCGTAGAGGACGGTCAGCTCCTCGTACTTCGTGAGCAGCTCCTTGATGGTGCTCTCCAGCTCGAAGCGCGAGCGGGCCTCGCGGGTCAGAAGGTCGGCCACGGCCAGGCCCAGGTCGGGCCCGCTCGAGCCCGGAGCCCTGAGCTGCCAGAGGTAGCCTGCGACCCCGCCGGGCACGGCCAGCGGCCAGCAGGCCCGGGTGTATCCGTGGGCGCAGGGGGTCAGCGGAGCTTCGCCGGGAGGGGGCGTGGGGCAGCAGCTCTGGATCGGCCCGGGGCAGGGGAGGAAGCCCTCGGCCAGCTCCCCTTCGGGGCTGGTGCGCAGGAGGAAGACCCCGCTGCCTTCCAGGGCATGGCGGAAGTGGTCGAGCCCGTCCCCCGTCAAGAGCTCCATCACCTGCATGGCGCCCGCCTCAGCTCCGGGCCACGTGGTCGACGGTCTTGTCCACCAGTTTGAGGAAGGACTGGATGGTCTTGTCCAGGTGCTCCTCGGGAGTATCCTCCTCCTTGCAGTGGGACAGTCCGTTGCTCGAGTAGGCGAACATCATCACGGTCGGCATGAAGGGAACCATCTCGGCCGCATCGTGGAGCGGCCCGGAAGGCAGCCGCGGGGCGTCGCCGGTGACCTCGCGCACCGATTCCTCGCACAGGCGGACCAGGTCCGGGTCGAACGGGCGGGGCTCGATCTGCCAGAGCAGCTCCCACTCCACCGTCACGTTGTTCTCGGCCGCATGGCGCCTGGAGGCATCCTGAGCTTCTTGATACATCTGGGCCAGCACCTCGGCCGACAGGGCCCGCTGGTCGAGCGAGATCTCGCACACCCCGGGCACGGCCGTGACGATGCATGGCTCCACCTTCACAGTGCCCACCGTGCACACCACGTTGGCCCCGGGCTTGGAGTGCCGCTTTGCGATATCACGACACTCGAGGGCCGTCGAGGCGGCTGCCAGGAATGCGTCCCGGCGCATCGGGATGGGGGTCGAGCCAGAGTGGGCCGCCTGGCCCTTGAAGCGCATCAGGTGGCGCTCCACCCCGAAAGTGCCCAGCACCACTCCGGTGGGCTTGCCCATGGATTCGAGCACCGGACCCTGCTCGATGTGCAGCTCGAGGTAGGCTCGAGCCGGGATCTTTTTGAGCTGCTCATTGGCCTTGCCCATGGTATCCAGGTCGACGCCATTCTCCTTGAGCGCATCGGGCAGCGCGGTGCCCTGCTTGTCTTTCAGGTGGCGCACCTCGTCGGGCTTGAGCGACCCCCCGGCCGCCGACGAGCCCAGCAGGCTGCGCCCGAAGCGGGCGCCCTCCTCGTCGGCCCAGTCCACCACCCGCAGGGTGACCGGGGGTTTGGTCTTGGAGTAACGGCGCAGCGCCTCCAGACCGACCAGCACGCCCAGGCAGCCATCCAGCCACCCCCCGTTGGGCACCGAGTCGAGGTGGCTGCCGATCAGCACCGACTTCTCGGATTCACCCGCAAGGACGACCCAGTTGTTGCCGGCGGCATCCGTCTCGATGCTCAGGCCTAGCTCGGAGATCTTGGCCCGGTACCATTCCCGGGCCGTCCGCCAGACGGGCCCCCAGCACAGGCGCTGGGCTCCTTCGGGGGTAGAGGTCTTGGCGGCCAGCTCGCGCAGGTCGCTGATGACCCGCTGGGCGCTTTGCTTGAGATCGACCACTTGCATGGGGCCCTCCCGTTAGTAGGTTCGCTTTCCTGAGCGCGTTTCGCGAACGGGGGTGCGATTCCTCGCCCGGGGGAGGCGCCCTGCGTACAGCGTTGTTGGATCCTGCGCAGGGGGTCTGAGCCCGCTCGGGTCGAGCGAGCTGGCTCGGTGATGGCTCAGAGCTTAACCCGAGTGTCCCCCCGACGTGGAGGATCCATCCTCGCCGTCATCAATTTCGCCGAGCTCGACCCGGACAACCTTGGGAACCTCATGCTGCCGCGCTTGCTCAGCGATCGCACCCCCGCCCGCCAGGAAGAGTCGCAGGGCAGCCGAGCAGTCTTCCGCCCCGTGGGCACGGGCCGCAGCCTCGGCTGCCTCGAGCACCGGCAGCACCTCCTCGGACCAAGACTCCGCCGGCCAGAGGATCGTCCCCACGGTGCTGGGCCGAACCCGAGTCTTGAAGCTACTGCTTGACGGCCAGCAGCGCATGACTTCGATCTATGGGGTAGCGCGTGGAGCTGCCCCAACGTTCTTCGATGGTGATACCAGAGTCTTCTCGGGACTTCGATTTCATCTCGAGACCGAGCAGTTCGCCTTCTACCAGCCCGTAAAATGCCCCGCTCTGGATCGATGAACGACTCTCATGCTGGGCGGGACGTCTGGTCTAGCCTGAGCATGCGAACCTCGGGGGAGGCGGCCGGCCAAACCATCACAGGTCACCTCGCAGGCGTAGCAGCGAGCATCACGTCTCGGGAAGGCGCGTTTCGCTCAGGCAGGAACGTAATGAACTCCGCGCCCTCGCTCGCCCACTTGGCGCAGCTTGCCTCGCAGCGCCAGTTTCTCGAGCAACGACCGGGCCTCGACGCGCTCCAACCCGAAACGTTGCATGACCGCACCGGTGGCTATGCGGCCTTCGCTCTTTGCGATGGCCAGTGCCTGCTGCTCGAGAGTGAGGGGCTTTCGGGTCGCGGAGGTGGCTTTGACGGTGGGGCGTTCGCCCCCACCGCGCGAGGCTCGTGCC